>Ga0193732_1000146_pt1 | contig 13764 bp, 11 predicted proteins | sample U1s1metaG_FD_145077 | JGI IMG/M metagenome (GOLD analysis project Ga0193732, IMG submission 145077) | Soil microbial communities from a riparian zone of the East river system, Colorado, United States - U1s1 | ecosystem: Environmental > Terrestrial > Soil > Riparian zone | place: USA: East River...
TATGAGAACCTCGCTCTCGCCTATTTCTTTCTGAATCGCCTGGGAGAGACCCGAGCCACGGTCGAAGAGGCGCAGACGAAAAAGCTCGATTCCTACTACCTGCACTGGATTGTGTACCTGCTTTCCTTCCTGAAGAACGATGCCGCGAGTATGGCGCAAGAGGTAACCTGGGCGACGGGAAAGCCGGGAGTGGAAGACATACTGCTGGCCACCGAAGCCGATACGGCCGCCTATTCCGGGCAGCAAGCGAAGGCCCGGGAGCTTTCCCGCCGAGCAGTGGCCTCGGCCCAACATGCGGAGGAGAAAGAGACGGCAGCCAGGTACGAAACCTCAGCCGCTCTGCTCGAAGCTCTCTTCGGCAATCCAGCCGAGGCGCGGCAGCGGGCCGCTGCGGCGCTCGAGCTTTCCACCGGCCGCGGCGTGCAGTACAAAGCGGCATTGGCGTTGGCGTTGATCGGAGATGCAGGGCGAGCGCAGGCATTGGCGAATGATTTGATCAAGCGGTATCCGGAAGACACTATCGTCCAGCTCGAATTAGTGCCAACTCTGCACGCGCAACTCGCCCTGGGCCGCAAGGATGCTTCGAAGGCCGTCGAGGCGCTTCAGGCGGCAGCCCCTTACGAACTGGGAATGACAGTCGGCCTGCATCCCATTTATGTGCGAGGCCAGGCGTATCTGGCGGCGCATGAAGGCAGCAAGGCCGCAGGAGAGTTCCAGAAAATCATCGATCATCGCGTTCTAGTGTTGAATCCCGTTGGAGCTCTCGCCCACCTTGAGCTTGCCCGCGCCTATGTGTTGCAAAGCGACACTTCCAAAGCCAAGACGGCATATCAAGATTTTCTCGCGCTCTGGAAAGACGCCGACCCCAATATCCCGATCCTCAAGGAAGCCAAAGCGGAGTATTTGAAGCTGCATTGAGCGCCGTCGGGCGGAGGTTTTGTTAGGCGGTCTTAGGAGTGCGCTCCCGTACCATGCAGCACGCAAAGTCACCGCATTCGGCATTTGGTGGACAGCTCAACGGACAGTGACCCAGCAGCGAACCGGGTGTGGGATCAAAACCTCAGGTCGCCTGTTATCTCAGCGGCGTCCCGAAGAAAAGGCGGTTTGGCACCAAATGCTCTTTGCTCCGGGCTGGCCATCGTGGTCAACCGCCCATACTCTCCAGCGGACGGCGCGTCCACCTTCCTGGCGGAGCCGAACCTGCAGGTTCGAGCTGTAGATTGGAGTCCGAAGGCCCAGACCCTCTCGAACATGCCATGGGGACCCACCAACGCTGTACCAGCTTCTCCCTGTGCAACCGAAGCAATCGACCTCGACTGAGTAGGTGGAGGCGCCATTGACACGAGCCCAAGCGAAAATCAAGGGCCGATCGATAGGAATAGTGCTGCCGCATAGCGGTGCAGTAGGTTGCGGCGAGGACAAGGAAGTAGGTTTGGGCGGCTCCTTGACGGCGATCGCAGGCCCTGATTTCGACTGGGGTATGGTGCCTTGCCGGGCGGGCAAGGCAGTAGTCTCGGTCCGCTTATCTTCAGCAGCGGAAGGCACAAATTTCGGAGGACCCGAAGGTGGAAAGATCTTGTCAGAATTGCTGATGATCGCTACAAGTAACGCGCCCAAGACGCCAATGAGCGCGACCGTAATTTGCGTTCTTGAACTTTTCTGATCGTCAGCCATAAAGATCCACTTCCTTCACAAAGAACTGGATCGTTCCAACGGATCCCATTATCGCCGCCGGCCGGGCAAGATTCTAGTCCTGCGGCCTGCGTCAGCCAGCATTTACTGCCGACAACGGACAATGACTCAGCACCGAACCGGATGCGAGATTGCCCAACCCAGCAACCGGCGCGTCCAATCTTGACACGCAGTTTATAAATCAATCATGGCTGCCGATACTACCGATCAGTTCGAAGAGTCCGACGAGCCGCGCCCCCTGGCACCGGCAGAGCGCGCCAAGGACTCGAAGGGCGTGATGCGGCTCGAAACCGTGCGCTTCTACGGTCTCTTTCGCAAATACCTCGACTTGGGTGAGAAGCGCAGTTATCGGAAGTTTACCCAACAGGAGGGCAGGAGCCGGACGTACATAGAGCGCGTTGCCTAGAGTGGGTGGTAACCGAAAACCAGCTCTCTGAGCTTCGGGACACCTTCGGGACAGTTAAATCGCTTCCGAGCACAACCGGGGAATCGATCAACTGATGACGAGATTGGGGTTATGGTGGAGCCGACGAGCGGACTTGAACCGCTGACCTGCCGATTACGAATCGGCTGCTCTACCAACTGAGCTACGTCGGCTTGAGGTTTGCTTTGTTCAGTTTACCAAATTGCTTGGTGACTGCTGCGGTACAACCGCTCTACATCCAACCTGAGGGTCAAGCGGTTTCATGGCTCGGGGACATCCTCAAGTACCCGTTTCATGTGGAACCGCTGATTGGGGCCCACATCCGGCAGCTCCGGGTCCCCGAGGATCGCCTGAATCGTCGCATCCGAGATGCCGAGCCCGCGTCAGCAAGGGAGCAGGGCATCCTGACACGATCCAATATCTGAGAAATTGCTCGCGCAGGAGTCGATCGAAACAGATGGACAGCCACGAGCTGCGCGGAGATCAAGCAGACACCCATCGGATCGTCACTCCAGATTTGTGGAGTTCACAGAGCTTAGACCGAGCCGCCTTGCTTCGCAAAGCATTGCAACGCAGAGCGGTTGGTTGCAGCCTCACTGCGCACCGGTCACTTCGCTCGCGGTATTCTCTCAAGTGACCAGGCGTGGTTCCGCTAAACCAGCTGCCATTGGCGGAACAAGCTATGCTTGAGTCGCATCGCGGCAGAGCGGAAACAGAGCCGATCAGTTGACGAAATACCGAGAAAAATGAGCTGAGGGGTCAAGCCGCACGTTTCACCTTCGCCCACCGTGCACGTTGAGCCGCGGCGATCTTACGACGAGCCGATACTGACATCGTTCGTTTGCCGGGCTTTGCATTCTTCGCAATTGAAACAACATTCTGCGCTCTCACTCTTGCCCAGCGGGCTCTCTGAGCGGCCGCAATCCTCTTGCGAGCCGAAGCCGAAAGCGTCCGGTGCGGTTCCGCGCCAGTCTTTCCGCCGTTCAGCTTGCCGAGAACTGAAAGAGCCGCGTCAACGTGCCTAAGTTCGTGTGCCAGATTCGCGCGTTCCTCCCGCAGTTGTGAGACTACGGACACCAATCCCTTTAGGTTCGCCATGAGTTTCCCCCTCGGCAGTGGATTCTACCAGAAGATATATCCAGTCTTTTCGCGTTGAGCACTAACTACTTCCCGGCTCAATTGCTTGTGGCTTCTCGGCATCGACGATTGTTGGGTCTCGGTGCCAGCGAGCGCCTCGCAGGGTTTATCGAATCTAGAGGCTCGAAGTCCGACTGGCGCGGTGCCGGGTTAGGAGCTAAACCGAAAAATCATCTCGGACAAGGATTCGGCGTCTAACTCTTGGAGTACGTCTCCGGCAGCAGTTTGGGTGTGGCGGACCGTGTCAACAGACAGCCCGACTGCCCTTGTTCGAGTAGACTGTGACATCGGTCACGCCCAGATGACGGATGTGCAGTCTAAAAGGGCGGCGCCGGCCGAACACGGCAATCGCCGGCTAACGACGGTCGCCTCGCTGGCAGCAGGCGTCGCGTTCTTCGCCTTGTGGTTCTGGCTACTACCTAGGTGGCTCGGTTTCCGTGTGGAAATGGCGAGTGCAGCACGTTGGCGATGGCTGGCTGCGCTTCCATCGGCGCTGGGATTCGCTATAGCTATGCGCTGCGTCTCGGACTTCGGGTGGACGGGACACGGCACACCTGTCCCGGTCGCTCCCCCGAAACGACTCGTGGTGGTGGGTTTCTACCGCTACGTTCGGAATCCCATGTACGTGGGGTTCGCAGCAGGCTGGGTCGGGTTGTGGGTTGTATTCGGACACGCCAACTTCGTAGCGATAGCTGCTGTGCTAGCCGTTGCCTTCGCCATACATCTGTTCGTGGTCTTTTACGAAGAGCCAACTCTGCGCAGTAAATTCGAGGCGGACTACGAAGAGTATTGCCGGAACGTACGCCGATGGTGGCCGCGTGTGCGCGGTTGGGATACGCGACGATAGCAGTGGACGCGACTCAGAGCTAGAAATCAGCCATCCAGAAATCGGCTGGTCAAACTCCTGCACAAAACGTCGAACCGATAAAAGCTGCTTATCGCACGATTCGAAGCCCAAGTCTCGCAAGTCGATCTCGCAATTGCCCGGTTCGGTTTCTGTTCGGAACGACGGCGACTGCAGATCGACGACCGATGATTGCTCTTCAAACAAAAAGGCCACCCTGGCAATGGGCGGCCTTCTCTTTTAGGGAGAATAGTTCCAACGGGGCAAAAAACCGTCAAAACTTTCTGGCGAAATCTTATGAGCCGAAAAAGGGGGGTGTCAAGGAATTTTTGGGAAATAAATATCTTTGTTTTCAATAGCTTAGAAAATAGGTTAATAGCCGGCGGCAGTGACTCATTGTGAGACACCAGCGCGGTCCCACCCGTCCTAACCGGCTTTAATTGATGAGCTTACGTTGGAATTAGTCACAGCTTCGTCGCCTTCGGACAGGTTCAGGGAGATGAATTCTACCTCCTTCTTGCGGTGCAGCAGGCTCTCGGGCAGGATACGGTTGAAAAAGATGCGGATCCCTCCGAAGGCAAGGCCAGCCACGGCCGAGAAGGCCATCAGAATCGCGCACAGCATGAAGATGTTCAGCAACAGGTTGCCGAGATTGTTTTTCTTGCCCGTGTAAGTGTTCTCGTTCCAAGTAACATCGGCTTCGTAGTTCACCGCACTCAGGAGCGACTTGGCATCGTCCGAAGAGATCGCTCCGGTCGCGATTACCAGTATGGGCCCGGTGCGCTTGTCGAAAACCGGTCCGATGTTCAGGGTCGCGCCACTTCCCGGCTGCTGTGGGTTGGGCAGGCGGGCGGCGTCAATCTGGCGCAGGTGCTCGGCTGCGATCTGCGGCGTGGGATAGGAGATGAGTATCAAAGTCGCCTGTCCGTCGGAGGTCTGGTAGGTGCCCAGCGCGACCTCCGAGCTGACGCTGAAGTCCACCAGTTGCGCGGGAAGTGGGGAGCTTATTCTCTCCAGGCCTACCGGTCCGACGACGTATTTAGCGGTGTTCTTTACGTAGCCCAGCTTCGGAAGATAAGCCGGCAAGCTGGGCAGATTTCGCGAGCTACCCGCGGGCAAAGGCAACGCTTGCGAGAGTTCGCGGAGCTCAGCCGCGGACATGGCGCTCAACTTTTCGAAGACGACATCTACCAGGATGTTGCCGCGATAGAAGAGCACACGCTCGTTGAGCGATGCGGCTTGATCCGGAATTGTCTCTTTCAGCATCTGCGGCAACTTGTAGTAGGTAAATGCTCCGTAGGCTCCGCTGGCATCGGAGAAGCGCGCCGCCTTGAGGGTGAGCTTGCGACCGTCGTCGCGGGTGTAGGTTGCCGATTCGAGGTCGGTGAATCCATATTCCTTCAGCAAGCCGGCGTTGGGGGCGTCGGCTGCGGCCGGGTCAATACTTGTCTGCGGCGCGCCCGAGATCTGCCATCCAGAAAACTGCGGCGGTAGAAGGGCCGGCCTGGCCGCGCCCTCGCCGGCCAAGGCCGTGGCACTCAACACGATCAGGACGGAGATGATGCGGGCAGCCTTGATGAACATGAACAGGACCGAGCCACAGCCCTCTGGCTATTAGACTACAGACTGGGCTGGAAAGTTTCCTCCAGCCCCGAACTCGGGTCGCTCCGGCAGCCGGAAATCCGAAAGAAGCCACGGTTCGCGAGGAACAACCACCAAATCCGGAAAAAATCCCGGCGCGAGAAATTGCGGTCGTGATGAAGACTACTGGCCTTCCCGTTTGTCGATCTTGCTGGCGACCTTGACCCCGCTCAGACCGCTTACGTACTTTGAAATTCCCCGATAGAGAGATTCGGCGATGCGCTGACGGTAGTCAGGGGTCCGCAGACGGTGTTCATCGCCGGGGTTGCTGACGAACGAGATCTCGGCCAGGATCGAGGGCATGTTGGCTCCGATCAGCACGATAAACGGAGCCTTCTTCACCCCGCGATCGCGAATTCCCGGGCTCTTCGCGGCCAGTCCGCTGTGCAGGGCGCGCTGCACATTGGCGGCGAACTCACGCGACTCTTCTATCTTTTCCTTTAGCGCGATTTTCTTTACCAAGTCCTGAAGTTCGTGGATGGACTTGTCCGACGCCGCATTTTCGCGGGCCGCAACGTCCAGCGCCTCGGCCGACGAGGTGAAATTCAGGTAGTAGGTTTCCACCCCGCGGGCGTCGGGGTCACGACTGGAATTGGCGTGGATCGAAACGAACAAATCCGCCTGCTCTTGGTTGGCAATGGAGGTGCGAGTCTCAAGCGGAATGAAAGTGTCGTCCTTGCGCGTGTAGACTACGTCGGCGCCGAGGCGGGCCTCCAGCAATTTGCCCAACCGGCGTCCGACGTCCAGCACGAGGTCCTTCTCTTCAAGACCGTTGGGCCCGATGGTCCCAGTGTCGTGGCCGCCATGGCCGGGGTCAATCACAATCTTGCCGATTTTCAGCCCCAGGGCGCGGATCAGTGACCGATCGCCGTTCGCCGTGGGCGAAGCTTCCCGGACATTGGGGAAGGATTCCACATTCTTACGCTTGTTTCTGGCGGAGTTTTTGGCGGGCGGGGTCAGCGTGCTGACGGTTTTGGCCGTAGGATTGATGTCCGGAGGCTTGATTTCAAGAGAATTGACGTTCGCAGGATCGAGCTTGGCCACCGTGATGGCGCTGTCGCTGTCAGAATCATCCTCTTCCACAACTTTCTTCTTCACCTCACTACCGCTTGCCACCCGGGTGAGTGGAACCCGGCTCTTACTTGTGGCCGTGACCGGTAACTTCGCTTCCCCCGCAGTGAAGTCTTGGAATTTGTCTCCGACCGCGACATCCGCGATTTTCGTGCTGCCGGAACTTCGGGTCTCTGTCTGCTTCAGCGACGCGACCTGGACAGGTTGTGCGGGTACTGGCGGCTTGCGCTGACCGCCCTTGGCCTGGTCAACAATGTCCGGGCTATGGATATCCTTGCTATGAATATCAACGATCAGACGCGGCGGATTCGTCAAAAGGAAAGTGTCATAGTCTGAACGATCCGTCACCTCCAAAACAACCCGCGACTTGCCCGGCTGGAACTGGGCCACCCTGATTTTTTTCAGCAGCCCGTCATCCACATCGAAGGTCTTGCCCAACAGGTTCGAGACTAGATTCGTATTCTGTAAATCAAAGAAAATCCGCTCAGGGTTATCAATCCGCTGGGATTCAAATTTTGCCTCCTGTTCGAGGTCAATGGCGACCCGGGTGTAGTTCTGGCTGGACCAGTGGCGGATGTTGGTGATGCGCGAAAGCTTCGCGGTTCGATCGTGACTGTCGGCTCTGGGAGCGCCAGGGTTCGGCGGGCTGGAGTCGTCATCGCCATCATCGCTGTTGGGTTCGCCTTTGTTTTTGCCCTTGTCCTCATTCTTAACATCGGTCTTATCGTCTGCCTGATGGCTGGCCTTCGACCGTAACGCTGCCTGCTGCGCGGGGGGAGCGAGGGCATTGCGAGCCGCATCCGCCAGATGGTTGCGAGGGTAGCGCCGGAGAAATTCTTCGAATACAGCTTTCCCCTGGGCCGGATCTTTGAGGTCATCCTGATAGATCTGAGCGATCTTGAACAGGGCGTCGAAGCGGTCCCGGCTACCGGGATATTCCCGGCGGAGAAATTTGTACTGGCCGATGGCGGAGCGTAGATCCCCTTCATTGCTGCAACTCCGGCCCATTTCCGCCAGCAGGTCTGCGACGGCGGCCACGCTGGGGTCCGCCTTGGCGGAAGCCGGAGCGCCGTAATAAACCCGGCGGTAGGCATTGATGACGCGCTGGTATTCGTGGCGACTTCGGTCTTCAGGTGGAAGGGCGTTCAGCGCTTCCCGTATCCGCTGGGCGGTAGAGAATTGCGTATGGGCCCAGGCCTCGGACCTAGCTCGCGCCTGGGCGGGCAAAACCGGCAGCAGCAGCAGGAGCAGAGCCGTGCCCAGACGCCTTGCGCGTTGGCCTGGATCGAAAATTTTCAATTTTGCGTGCCCGTAACTGCCTTGCTTAGAGCGCCCAGCGGCTTACCCTAATAGAGATGCCGCTTTCTCAATCGATGTTGCTGAAGTGCAAAACGCCCCGGTCGTCACGTTGCACCCGAACCGGCTCGGGCGCCGGGCTGCTCAGGATGCGATAGCCGGGAACCGATCCGCCGTAGTACAGCTGCGTGATCCGTTTCACATAGTTGCGGGTTTCGTTGAAGTGCGGAATACCGGCGCTTCTTGCCACCGCCCCCGGCCCCGCGTTGTAGGCTGCCAGACCCAACTTGACGTCGCCACCGTAGCTCTCCATGAGGTGCTTGAGGTGCCGGACACCCGCATCTACGTTTTGTCCCGGATCGAAGGGATTGACTACGTTCAGTTGCCGCGCCGTTTGGGGCATCAACTGCATCAGTCCCATCGCCCCTTTGCGGGAAACTGCGTTGGGATCGAAGTTCGACTCCACCTTGATGACTGCCCGTACCAGACTCGGGTCCACGTTGTGACGGGTTGCAGCAGCGTCAATGGCCGCATCGATTTCCCGCTGGGTGAATGGTTTCCCACGCACGAAACTGGAAGCCTGCTCCGAGTTGCTGACCTCGGCGGCCGCCGAACGGGCAGCCCGGATATTGGCCGAGGCGACCGAGATCCACCGCCGTGCCGTGGGGCTCCAGTACACCAAGCCACTGGTTCGCAGCGCAGGAGTAGACCTTTTCGGAGCTGCTGCAACCACGTCGTTCACGTAAATCTTGCGGCCAGAGTCGTCGGTGGCGGCGGTGATACTTGCGCTCGTGCCGAAACCGGCTTGAGCCCGGAGTTGTGGCGTAGTGAAAGAAAGGAAGGTCGCGATTACAGGACTAGCCATCAGGGCGATTTGCAGGTGCTTTCGCATAGCCGGGTGCAGCGCTGAGACGCGGACAGGCAACTACCTCCGCGCCTACCTACCCGGAACCTGACGGAGAATCCCTTACCAGAGTGAAGTGATTATAGGCTCGCTGCCCAGCCCGTTGCAACGAAACCGAAGGTCAATCGAACCACGGAAGTAATACGACAGGTTATTGAAAACATAGATATTTACCGCCTTCTCAGGTTACCCGCCTGGACCTGCTCACCCCGGCGTCCGGCTTGCCTGGCTTTTATCTGCTTCGGCGGCTGTAGTACGCTGCCTGCGTCGCCATGAACGAGTCCGCCCTGCCGCAACGCGAAATCCCGGATTCCTTGATGCTGCACGGCTTCTGGTATCGCGCCCTGCCCGCCCGCCAGGTGCGTGGGAATCAGCTCCGCAAGTCCATGCTGCTCGAAACTCCCCTAGCCATTGGGCGCGATCGCCAGGGCCAGCCGTTTGCCCTGCAGGACGCCTGCCCCCACCGCGGCATGCCACTTTCCCACGGTTGCTTCGACGGCCAGCAGGTGGAATGCAGCTATCACGGCTGGCGGTTCGATGGACGCACCGGCCAATGCCAGCTCATTCCGTCGCTCACCGCCGATCAGACGCTGAAGATCGACCGCATCTACGCCGCCAGCTATGTCTGCGAGGAGCATGATGAGTTCATCTGGGTTTTCATCCCTGAGCCAGCGCCGCCCGGAGCCGGATCTACCAAAGCCGCCCAACCACCGATGCCCGTGCCTCGCGTTCCCACCTTCAGCGAAAAATACAAGCTAGCCTACCTAAGCGCCGATCTGCCGTGCACCGTGGATCACGGAATCATCGGGCTGATGGACCCGGCGCATGGTCCGTTTGTCCATCAAGCCTGGTGGTGGCGATCGCGCGACAGCATTCACGAGAAGCACAAGCATTTTGAGCCCATCCCCGACGGCTTCCGCATGAGCGCCCACACGCCCAGCTCGAACAGCGCGCCTTACAAACTGCTGCGCCTCTATGCGGAGGCTGAGTCCATCACCACGACCATCGATTTTGTTCTGCCCAATTTGCGCCTGGAAACCATCCGAGCCGGCAAGTACTGGTTCTCTTCCCTGACCACGGTGACGCCCATCACCCGCAGCCATTGCCGAATTGACGTGGTTGCGGCGTGGAATCTTTTTCGCTGGGTTCCGCTGGCGCCGCAATTGCTCAAATTTGTATTCGCGAAATTCGTGGAACAAGATCGGCAGACAATGGAAAGACAATCGGAAGGCTTAAAGCACAACCCGCACCTGATGCTGATCGACGACGCCGACCGTCCCGCCAAGTGGTATTTCGGACTGAAGACGGCCTGCCTGGAAGCCCGGAAAACAGGAGGCGCCATGAAACATCCGCTGGCCGGTCCGGTCACCCTAAAGTGGAGGAGTTGAGTCTGAATCCTCTACCAACCAGTCCATGGCTTCTTCGCGCGTTTTGAAGGTTGGCAATTCTCGCTGTGAAAATGATTTCAGGTGCTCGTAGAGAACTTTCGGCAGGTTTTCCACTCCCACCCACGCGGAACGCTTCAGGTACGGCCGGTCGAACACCAAGGAGGGCTTAAGGCGATCCACGCTACGCCGATCGAGCGTCGCACCCGTAAAATCCGCCAGAAGAAGCACCGAGCCGCGAGGCTCTGCCGTGACCCGCGCAGGCACAAGCGCGGAGAGTTCTTCCAGTTGCTCCACCGTGCAATTGGAACAATCCACCAACAGAATCTTCTTGTCCTTATGGCTGATGAAACGGATGCGATTCTTCACCCGTCCTCCTAGGCGCCGCTCAGGAGTGTAGCCAGATGGCAAACCGAGCGTAATCTTTTCACCCGTCGTCGGCAAACCGCCGTGCTGAGCGACCGCCAACGGGCGCCTGACAAACTGCAGTTAGCTTCGCAACAAAGCTTCGACCACGGTGTAAACTCCGCCCAAGGCCGCATCCAGCGCCCCGGGATCTTGGCCGCCAGCTTCGGCCATATCCGGTCTGCCCCCGCCTTTGCCACCGACTTTCTGCGCCACCGGACCAATAACTTTTCCCGCCTGGATTTTGCCGGTGAGGTCTTTGGTCACGCCCACGATGAGCGCGACGCTTCCGTTGGTCGCCGATCCCAGTACGACCACGCCCGATCCTATTTTGTCGCGCAGTTGATCGACCAAAGTACGCAGCTGGGCGCGTTCGAGATTGTCCACTCGGTGCACCAGCACTTTTACCCCGCGGACATCTTTGATCTTGTCCGTCAGGGAAGCCACGCTCGATGATGCTGATTTCATCCGCGCCTGATCGAGTTCACGGGCAAGACGCTTGATTTCGGCGTCTTTCTTCTCGAGCTCCGCTCTCAACGTGTCGGCCGGCGATGCATTGGCCTCGCGGCTGGTGAGGCTGGCGACAACGTTTTCCAGCTGATGATCTTTCTGGAAATGATGCAGCGAACCTTCGCCGGTAACAGCCTCGATACGCCGCACGCCCGAGGAAACACTGCCTTCTTTCAAAACCTTGATCAATCCGATCTCCCCGGTGGCGGCGGTGTGGATCCCGCCGCAGAGTTCGGTGGAGAAGTCCCCGATCTTGATCAGGCGCACTTTGTCGCCATACTTTTCGCCGAACAGCGCCATGGCCTTGTATTCATTGATCGCGACATCAATCGGCACATTCTCGATGACCTCGATGGTCTGGTTGCGCAGTACTTCTTTGTTGATCAGATCTTCGACGTCCTGCAGTTCCTCGTCTTCGATGGCGGTGAAGTGCGAGAAATCAAAGCGCAGATGATCGGGCGCAACCAGCGATCCAGCCTGCTTCACATGCTTGCCCAGCACCTCACGCAGCCCGGCTTGCAGCAAGTGCGTGGCGGTGTGGTTGCGCATGGTGGACTGGCGGATTTCGGCATTGACGACGGCGTCCACTTTTTGCCCCAGGCGCATGGGCTGTTTCGCGACGACTTGGTGGGCGCGCACTCCCTGAATCGGAGAATAGCAGCCGGTTACTTGTGCAGCGATGGTGTTGTGGTCGTCGCCGTAGAGCCATCCCCGATCGCCCACCTGGCCCCCGGATTCGGCGTAGAAGGAGGTGTGGTCGAGGATGACTTCGCCTTCCTCGCCGGCTTTGAGTTCTTGGGCGCCTTGGCGGTTGCGGATAATGGCGAGAACTTCGCAGCCGACAGAGCGTGTCTGGCGGTAGCCCTCGAATTCTGAGCTGGGGAGTTGCTGGTAAGCGGAGCTGGTGGTCTGCTTGGCAACGCCCCTCCACGAGGCGCGAGCGCGTTCCCGCTGCTCCTGCATGGCGCGGTCGAAGCCCTCCTGGTCGAACCCGATGCCCTGATCGCGTGCCGCATCCTGCATGAAGTCGAGCGGCATGCCGAACGTGTCGTAAAGCTTGAAAGCCTCGTCGCCGGAGAGTCGAATCGGCTCCGAGGCAGTGGCCGGACCGTGCGTAGAACTCAGGCGGATCGCATCTTCCAATTTCTTGAGCCCGACATCCAGCGTATGTGCGAATCGCTGCTCTTCCGACAGCACGGTCTTCGAAATGCGGTCCGCAGATTCCTTCAACTCAGGATAGGCATCCTGCATCAGATCGCGCACGGCAAGGACCATGTTGTGTAGAAACGGCTTGTCGTAACCGAGCAATCGACCATGCGTGATCGCTCTCCGAATGATCTTCCGCAGGACGTAGCCGCGGCCTTCGTTCGATGGCAGCACACCGTCTGAAACCAGAAACGTTGCTGCTCGCGAGTGGTCGGCGATGACTCGCAGAGAGCCAGCGCCCTTCGAGTAAACTGACCCGACTGGCTCTGCCAAGCCTGGCTCCGCGGGACGGCCGGGGGTGGTTCTCGTCAATTCGGCCGCCATCTTGATTAGCGGCGTGAACAGATCCGTGTCGTAATTCGAGATCACCCCCTGGAGCACCGCCGTCACCCGCTCCAAGCCCATCCCGGTATCAATGGACGGCTTGGGCAAGGGATTCAATGTCCCGCTGGCATCGCGGTCGAACTGCATAAAGACAAGATTCCAGAGCTCGACGTAGCGTCCGCAGTCGCAGCCGAATTTACAGTCGGTGTGGCCCTGATCCGACGCCGCCGCGCCCATGTCGTAATGAATCTCGCTGCACGGCCCGCAGGGACCGGTGTCGCCCATCTGCCAGAAGTTGTCTTTTAGGCCAAACTCAAAAATGCGGTCTTTCGGCACGCCCTCCCCCACCCACAAGTCATAGGCCTCGGCATCACGTGACATTCCGCCTTCGCCATTGAAGATGGTGACGTAGAGCTTGTCCTTCGCAATGCCCAACCACGGCGTCGAAGTGATCAGTTCCCAGGCATTGGAGATGGCATCTTTCTTGAAGTAGTCGCCGAAAGAAAAATTTCCCAGCATCTCGAAAAAGGTGTGATGCCGATTGGTAAAACCAACGTTTTCGAGATCGTTGTGTTTGCCGCCTGCGCGGACGCATTTCTGCGAAGTTGTGGCGCGTGTGAACTCGCGCTTTTCGAGACCCAGGAATACGTCCTTGAACTGATTCATGCCCGCGTTGGTGAACAGCAGAGTGGGGTCGTTCTGCGGGACGAGGGACGAGGAATGCAGCTCGCGGTGTCCCTTCTGAACGAAAAAGTCCAGAAATTTGCGGCGGATTGCAGAGCCAGTCAGCATGATTGATTTCTGTCTCGATTTTAGCATCGGCGAAAGAGCATCGCTCGATCGCGCCGACGTTCATCGGTCACGGACGACGGCCTCGATACACAAAGGGATTTCGGCAGGAGGCCGATGGGGACTTCACGCTCGG
>Ga0193732_1000148_pt1 | contig 13492 bp, 12 predicted proteins | sample U1s1metaG_FD_145077 | JGI IMG/M metagenome (GOLD analysis project Ga0193732, IMG submission 145077) | Soil microbial communities from a riparian zone of the East river system, Colorado, United States - U1s1 | ecosystem: Environmental > Terrestrial > Soil > Riparian zone | place: USA: East River...
CCGCGATGAGGTTCTGAGCCGCAACCGCTTCAGCTTGTCGGTTGGCGGCTGCAGAGGCACCGGGACCCGATGTTTGACAGATGTCCGTCGCGGCCAGGGAAGCGGAAGCAGAAGTGTATCCAGAGGTGGCAAACATCCTGGCGCCAGCCAGGGCCGCCGCATTCGCCGCACGTTGGGCTTCGCCGTGAGCTACGTAAAGCGATGCAATATCGATGGCCAACGCCGCCATGCCTAGCAAGGCCAACAATGAAAATGCAACCAGTACCATGGTTACGCCACGTTCGTTCTTCCGATGGGCTCGATTTAAGCGGCTCACTGGGGCATCCTTCAATTCAGATTCTGCATGATTGCGATGGAGTTGATTTGCGACGTGGCCGGGTAGTTGGCGCCAGGCGCCACAAAAGGGACCACTCGATTGAATTGCCATCGGTAGGGATAGCTCAAAGTTACCCTGGTAGCCTCAATCGTGTAATTCGCCTGAAAGGGCGGGTTGGGCAAGGTTGCCGTGTAGGTATAGCCTCGCTCAATGGTAAGCGTCAATGTTCCGGCGCAACCTGTATTGGTGGTGAACGTCCAGGCGAGGGAGCCACTGGGCGCACCGCTGGCGGTTGCGAGTCCGCAATCGTTGAGCTGGCCCGCAATCAGATTCTTGTCAACCACATCGCGTACAGAACAAATGGAGGCCGGGGCAGTGCACGCCCCAGGCAAGGAAAGGTCATTCGTTGGCTGATTTGAGGCGACACGAGCCCCCTCCAACGCGGTATTGCCCAGCTTTTGCTTGACTGTAAACGCCGATCCAAAGTCGAAAACTCCGACTACGACCACAAGCAGCAGGGGCAGGGAAATGGCAAATTCCAGAATCTCAGCGCCCTCGCTCCCTGCCAGGCTCGCCAACCACCCGGAAAGTGACCTAAGCGTGAATGTAGGCCCGAGCGGCACTCTAGTCCTCCTGTCGCGCTTGCCCTTGCGCGTTGATGACGATGCCCGTGGTAATGGGAGACAACGAGGGCGGACAGCAGGTCATCCCGTTCAATTTGAAGTTGTAGGGGTAATCGAAGCTCACCACCATCCCTTGTTCCTGCAACGGAGAACCAGGATTCAAGATAACGCCTTGTTGCAGGTTAAAATTTTGTACCTGAGCGGGATTGAGGTGTGCCGCAGACAGAATCGGATTCACCACGTTGTTCTGGATGTAAGTTGCATTTGGGAAGGTGCTTCCGACAGTCGCGGAAGTGGGAGTTGCTGCTACTCTTGCTCCCTCACGAGCGGCCTGATTGACAGTCGCATAAATATTGAATGCTCGTCCGAACCACATGATGCCGAAGAGCAGCATGAATAGCAACGGCAGTACCACGGCTGCTTCAGCGATTTCTGCGCCCGAAGTTCCTCCGAAGAGTCTTCTCAGCGATTCTCTGTTGCGGCCACTAGGCTGTTTCATCAGACTTCCCATGCCTGTCTGACAGTATAAAGAACAACCGCCACGGCAACGGCCACACCGAACGGTATCTTCAGAGAGTCGGGGTTATCCAGGGACAGCTCTGGTCCAGGCAGACGAAGAGTAAACAGTGAGGAGAGCAGCTGGACCAGGTTGCGCAGGGTCTGGCCAATTCGCCTTTTCCAGACGATCAGGATTGCTGCCATCGCCCCCGCCGCCAGGACTGTTATCAGCAGCACGGCGATCAGTCGTGGCGGCCCCAGGAAAGCCCCCAGCGCTCCTACCAACTTCCAGTCGCCCCCGCCCAAGCTTCTTAGCAGGACGAAGGGCAGCAACAGTCCCAGCCCCAAGCCCGCGCCCAGCAGGGCATCTTTCGCTCCCGCCCAGCCTAAGGCGACCGTGTTTACCCCAATTCCCACGCACAGTGCTGGCACGGTTAGCCAATTGGGGATACGGCGGGCCTGCCAGTCAGTCCAACCGGCAACCACCGCAGGAATTGTCGCCAACATCCACACCCCCTGTTTCAGCATTGGCTCGACCACGCCACCCGAGATTGGGCGCGCAGGAAAACCGGCCGAAATTTCGCATTTGGGGTGACCATCCGAATGTCCGGAACTGGCGGCCGGATAGGGTCAAAACCAGCCTCAAGAGCGGATTATGCGCGGTTAACCCCCCTAAGTCAATGCAAAGAAGGTGCTCCGGAGTCCCGCCGGCCGGCCGCTGCGAGCCAGGTTGCGCTCGGCCCTGACGGCCAAGAAAAAAGGCCCGACGGCTCGGGCCTTCTTTTGAACACTTTAGAGAGGTTACTGACTCAACGGGTGACCGCTGCCGCGCTCTGCCACGACGCGACGGGCATTCTCCGCTAGTTGTTTGGCCTGCGGGAGAAGGTCCAGTGCCTTGGTCACCTGCGGATCGGTTTCAGCCCGAACTTTCAGGCCTTCCTCTTGCCCAAACACATCCACAAAGATTTCGCTCTTGATGTTAGAGCGCACCCACGCATTATTTTCGAGCAGGTCGGCCTCGGTATACGGGGTCTTTTCGTCGTCCAGAAACTTGCGGAAGTCCTGCAGCACAATGTCGTCCACTTCAAAACTCTTGCTGGGGTGATGGGCGACGGCGTAGTGCTTGGCGAAATTGAAGAAAGCATAATGCTGCAGCAGAGAATCCTGGAAGTGATTGCTCTTTACCTGGGTAATCTTGACGTCAGGCGTAATGCCACCACCACCGTAGACAGTGCGGCCGCTGTCGGTGAGTTTTACTTCCCGGCTGGCGTTGTGTTCGTTCTCTTCACTCTCTCGGTTGAAGTAATATTCGTAGAGCGAAACGTTGGCATAATCGCGCTGGATCAACCGCATACTTGGGGTGTAGTACTTCGCTGTGGTCAGGGCCAAACCGGTGTTCTCCGAAAGCGGATAAACCGTCTGCACGAGCCCCTTGCCGAAGGTGGTTTCTCCGGCGATCAAGCCGCGGTCATGGTCCTGGATGGCGCCGGCTACGATTTCCGCCGCCGAAGCCGTTCCCCGATTTACCAGTACTACCAGAGGATATTCCTTGCCGCCGTTGCCGTGCGCCGCCGTGTAACGCTTCTCCTGGGAAGCGCGGCCATGGTGCGAAACGATCAGTTGGCCCTTGCGCAGGAACTTGTCGGCCACGCCTACACCTTCGTTGAGCAGGCCGCCGGGATTCTGCCGCAGATCGAGGATCAGTCCCTTCAGGTCTCCCATCTGGTCAAGCGCGTCGGCAACTTCATGTTCCGTGGTTTCGTTGAAACCGGAAACGTGCATATAGCCGATGCCGGGTTTGATCGGGAAATGCAGATCAACGCTGTAACGCGGAATCTCATCGCGCACGACCGCGAATTCGAGCGGCTTGTCCGTGCCTTCGCGCAAAATTGTGATATGGACGGTGGTGCCTTTAGGCCCTTTCAGCAAATCCGCCACGTCGCCTGTGGTCATGTTGTCGGTGGGTTTGCCGTCGACCGCCGCGATGATGTCACCAGGCCGGATGCCGGCGCGATACGCAGGGGTTCCGACGAAGGGCGCAATTACTATCACTTTATTGTTGCGCGGGCCAACCGTCATGCCCACGCCGTAGTATTTTCCTCGCTGATCTTCGCGCAGCAGGGAATAGGCCTTAGGGTCGAAGAAGTTGGAGTGCGGATCGAGCACGTGCAGCATGCCCGGGATGGCTCCGTTGTAGATGGCTTTGTCGGGATTCACCGGCTCGGCGTAATTCTGCTCCACGACGTCATACACCGTGGTGAATTGACGCAGGCTGTCGCGGACGTCCGAATCGCCACCGGGGGCGGCCGATGGGTTAATTTTTTGCCCGAAGACGATGCCCAGAAATCCGCAGGTGACTAATATGAATACAACCAGAAAGGGGGAGCGACGAGAACTACCAACCATCGTTGTTTTCCTTCGCCGGGAACGTTCGCCCGAAAGTTTAAGATACCCCGGTACACCGCATGTGAACGCAGTATAACACGCAGTCAAGGCCGCTTACCGGTGCCTTCCGGTACCCGAAAGTAACCACCTGAGCAATCCGATTTAACGGATTTCAGGCTGCTTCTTTAGATGCGCTAGATTGCCTTCTCGCTTCGGTAGCGCCAGCATCTCGCTGGCTGTCCTGAGGCACCGTTTCGGGCAGGCTCTGCCGAAGGGCGGGTCAACCCGGGCTGTTTTTCGCTCAAACGGAAGGGTCCATCTCGCGGCCGCTCCGGCATAGTAAATTCTCTAAAATGAATGCCGCCGATTGCTGGCAGTTCGCTCCGGCAGTATCATGGAATCTATGAACCTGGGCTTTCCTGAGATGCTCTTTCTCTTTCTTTTTGCCCTGATCCTATTCGGGCCCAAGAAATTGCCCGAGATTGGACGGCAGATTGGACGAGCAATCAATGAATTCAAACGGGCTTCGAACGAATTCAAGGCACAAATCGAATCAGAGATTGCTCAACTGGATGTGGAAAACAACCGCCAGGTCATCTTGCCTCCAGTCCAGGCGCCAGCAGGCTCGGTAGCGTCGGGCAGCCTGCCCCCGGCCGAAACATCTGGGTCCAGCACGACCTCGCTAGCCAAGGCTCCCGATGCCTGAAATGGCAGGCGAGCTTCCTCCCGCCGAGGAGTCGCGTGACGGCCTTACCGCCATGAGCTTCCTTGAGCACCTCGAGGAACTACGGCGCCGCCTCATCTATTCCATTCTTGCTGTCACGGTTGGATTCTTCGCCTGCTGGAACTATCACGAGTTTATCTTCAGCTTTGTGCAGCGGCCCATCATGGACGCTCTGCAGCGCAATGGGATGGCCGAAAAGCTGGTCTATCTCAACCCGACCGAACCCTTCAATCTTTACCTGAAGGTGGCGGCTCTCGCTGGCTTGTTCGTGACCTCCCCGGTCGTGCTCTATCAGGTCTGGATGTTCATTTCCCCGGGCTTGTATCGCAACGAAAAGCGCTACGTATTCCCCTTCATGTTCTCAACCGTCTTCCTGTTTCTGGCCGGAGGCGCGTTCGCTTACAAGATGGTTTATCCGGCGGCGCTGAATTTCCTGATCGATTACGGTAAGCAGTTCCAGCCGATGATCACGATAGGCGAGTACACGGACCTGTTTCTGACCATCATGATTGGGATGGGAGTGATTTTCGAATTGCCGATTCTGGTGTTCTTTCTGGCGTTGATGGGCATTGTGAATGCCGGCTGGATGTGGCGCAATCTGCGTTATTCGATTCTGGTGATTTTTATCATCGCGGCCATTATTACTCCGACCACCGACATTCTGAACATGTGTATTTTCGCTGCGCCTATGGTGGCGCTTTACATTCTGAGCATCGGAATCGCGTGGATGGTCCATCCTAAACAGCGGAAGGCACGGCAGGGCAAGAAAGACCGATGATTAGGATCACCAGCGACCACGTAGGGACAGCGGCCCTCGGCGATCCGCCAGAATGCAGCCCGGCCGATGCGCAAGCGCGGAGAAAGCTTGGAGGCGAGGGCAGAATGGCCTCGCGATTGGCGGCCGGACGGCGGTGCTACAGGGTCTTTGCCGTATTGCTGGCCTTCGTGGCTTTTGCTGAGCTGGCTCATGCCCAATCGTTTAACGCCGCGCGGGCCTTGCAATATACGCGCGAAGTGGTGGCCTTCGGTCCGCGTCCGATCGGGAGCGCCAATCACAGGAAGCTAGAGAACTACATTCTCAACCACTTGAAGGGTGACAGCGTGGAAGACGACGCCTTCACCGCTGACACCATCGAGGGCAAGTTGCCGGTGCGAAACCTGATTGCTAAGTTCCCCGGCACTCGCGACGGAATTATCGTCATCGCCGGCCACTATGACACTAACTACCCGCTACGTAGCACCGGCTATGTGGGCGCCAACGACGGCGGCTCTTCGACTGCCATCCTGCTTGAGCTTGCCAATCAGCTTCGAGTGAAAAAGCGCGAAGGCCACAGCGTGTGGCTGTTGTGGACCGATGGAGAGGAAGCGGTAAAAGAGTGGACCGCCACTGATAGCCTCTATGGCGTGCGCCACCTTGCCGACAAATGGCAGCAGAACGGCACCCTCAAGAACATAAAAGCATTCTTGCTGGCTGACATGATTGGCGACGCCGACCTCAATGTGGATCGCGACGCCAACTCCACTCCCTGGCTCGAGGAGCTGGTCTACCGGGCAGCCTCGAAACTGGGCTACCAGTCTCACTTTTTCGGCCGCACCATCACTGTGGAAGATGACCACCTGCCGTTTGTCCAGCGGGGCGTGCCCTGTGCCGATCTGATTGATCTCGACTACGGCTACGGCAACGTCTTCCACCATACTCCGCAGGACACCCTCGACAAGCTCAGCCCCAAGAGCATGGAAATCGTAGGCGCTGTGATACTGGAAACGGTGCAGTTGCTGGACCAAAAGTAATTCCATCGGAAGCTGGCGTTGGTGTTTGGTGGTTAGACGACGGCCATAATCGTGACGACTATTGGCCCACGACCAAGGAGCAGCGATCTATATCTGCAAGCTGAAATTCAAAATGACTCACTGATAAGCTCCGGCTCGTCCGGGTAGTCGCTTTGCTCTTTTCCCGTTTTTCATTTCTAATGCCGCATCATGCGACGGCCACTATTGCTTCTCCTCGTCGCCCTTCCCCTGTCCGCCGCCCTTTCACAGGATGCCACCGATCGGGTGATCACCGAAGCATGGAAGCCTTCCCCGCTTGAAGACAATTTGCGCCAGTTGAGGGATGAGGTCGGCGGGCGGGTGCCAGGTACGCGAGCAACGCAAGAAGCCGTGGAATGGGGTTTGGACGCCCTCAAGAAGGCCTTGATGAGCAGTGGAAAACCTTTGGCATCTGGAATATGTCGGAAAGCGGTCAGCGGCGGCGAAAGGATTAGGATGGTTAGATAGCGCGAACCAACTACCTTGGGCTGCCTGAATCGATGATCATTGGGAACCAATTTCGCGAACGAGATTCTGAGGCGGAGCCTAATTGATACTGTTCTGGGTTTTATTTAACGTTTTCGTGGCCGCGATGCTGGTGCTCGACCTGGGCGTTTTCCATCGTCGTGCCCATACCGTGAAATTTCGCGAGGCGCTCATTTGGAGCGTGGTGTGGGCCGGGCTGGCAGTTATTTTCGCGGTCGTAATTTACTTTTGGCATGGGCGCACGCCTTCGCTGGAATTTGTCACTGGATACGTGATTGAGCTCTCTCTAAGCGTAGACAATCTGTTCGTCTTCCTTTTGATTTTCCGGTATTTTCAGGTGCCGCCGGGCCACCAGCACAAGGTCTTGTTCTGGGGGATACTGGGGGCGCTGATCATGCGTGCGGTCTTCATCGCGGCCGGTGTAGGGCTTATCCAGCGATTTCATGGGATTGTCTACGTCTTCGGAGCATTTCTGGTGTACAGCGGCATCAAACTCTTCCGCCAGGGTGAAGCCGAGATCCATCCAGAAAAAAATCCGGTGCTGCGCTTATTTCGGCGCTGGGTGCCGGTGACGAAGGATTACGAAGGGAATAAATTCTTTGTTCGGCGTACCGGGCTGTTGGCGACGCCCCTGCTGGTTGTTCTGGTGGTGGTCGAAACCACCGATTTGCTGTTTGCGGTTGATTCCATTCCCGCCATACTGGCGATTACCCGGGACGCATTCATCGTCTACACATCCAATGTTTTCGCTATTCTTGGCTTGCGCTCGATGTACTTTGCGCTGGCGGGCATGATGGAAATGTTCCGCTATCTGCACTACGGGCTCTCGATCGTTCTGATGTGTGTGGGAGCCAAGATGCTGCTGTCTCACTACTACGAGGTCCCGACAGTTGTAGCGTTGAGCGCGGTAGCGGGGATCTTGCTTTTGTCCGTGGCCGCATCGTTGCTCAGACCCAAATCCGCCTGACCACCGCTTGATTGCTGAGGACATGAACCTAAACCTAAACCAAGAAGCCCGAGTGCAGCACTGGTTCGCCGGTTGGTCGCAAAAACAAACTCCTGACTTGGTACTGCTCTTGCTTGTTGTCGCCGGTTTCCTTCTGCGCTTCGCGCTGGCTTGGTTCACATTCCTCAACCCGGACGAAATCCTGCACTACCTTCTCTCGGATCAGCCATCGCTTGGGCTGGCCTACCAGGCCAGCCTAACGACTGCCCATCCTCCCTTTTTGATTCTCTTCCTCTGCTATTGGCGCGTGCTGGGTCACGCCGAATGGATCCTGAGGTTTCCCTCAGTGCTCGCGGGGACCGCTTTTTGCTGGGTGACATTTCTGTGGCTGAATAAGATAAGCAGCCGCTCCACGGCTTTGACCGGTCTTGCGCTTCTCGTGTTCTCGCCGTCGCTCATTCACCTTTCGTCTGAAGTCCGGCAATACTCCTTCCTGCTGTTTTTTTCCGCCACTGCCCTTTACTTCCTGGAGTGTGCGCTTTCCGAAGACTCTGCGCCGACGATGATGTTTTCCTTTATGGCTCTTTCTCTTGCGCTCCTGACTCACTACTCGGCGCTGATTTTCGCGCTCAGCGTCGCGGGTTACGCCTTGGTCCGGCTGTACCGCGGAACCACGGCGAGAGTGGCTATCACCTGGGTCATCGGGCAATTCGTGGCCCTAGGGCTTTGCGTTTTGCTATATGCAACTCACATTTCGCGACTGAAACGCTCGGGCCAGCCGCTCGAGATGGAGACCTGGCTGGCCAGCTCGATCTACCATCCCGGGCATGACCATGCGGCCGTCTTTCTGCTCCGAACTACAATCCGCGTGTTTCATTTTCTTTTCAGCCAAGGTGCAGTTGGAGTGTTGGGTTGCTTATGTTTCCTTCTTGGCGTGACGGGGTTGTGGATGGGCGACGGCAGGTTTCCCGCCGTCCTCGGCAGGCCAAGTTCACGTCAGATCGGGCTGTTGCTGACGCTTCCCTTCGTCATCAATATTGCTCTGGCTCTGGCTGGACTCTATCCTTACGGCGGCACGCGCCATAGTGCGGTGCTGGCTGGCTTCGCGATGTCCGGAATTGCGATTGGCTGGGCCCGCTGGACGGATCGCAGCCGGCGGCGAAAGTCGTTGGTTCTGGCTCTGGCGCTGATCCTCGTGATCTGCAATGTGTTCCCGAACCCAACTGGCGCCTACATCCAGCCCAGGAACCAGAGCAAGAAGCTCATGGAAGAATCCCTCCAATTTGTGCGCCAGCGAATTCCACCTGGCTCGGTTTTGTTCACCGACAACGGCGGAGGTCTTTCCCTCAGCTACTACTTTTGCCATCAGAGAGTGGTTCAGTATCAGCTGCCTTTTCAACCATTTCTTCAGTCTGACTGCAACGGTCTCCACGTGGTCACGCCCGCGCCGAATTTTAAGACTCTGGCTGACCGCGCAATCCTGAGTGCACTCGATCCTGTTACCCTGGCGAATCCCGCGGCCCAGATATGGTTCTTCCAGGCTGGCTGGATTGCTGGAAAAGACGACATCCCGCGAAGCCTGAGGCAGACGGGCTGCCACGATCCCCGAATGTTTGGGCAGAACATTCTCCTCTGCCGGTTGTGAGCTGTCGTTTTGCGCCGCTGCGCCCGGGTTGCGCAGCCAACTAGATTATGATGAGGATGCATGACTCGTGTAACCATCTCTCTTCCGCCCCGACCCTATGACGCCGTCATCGAAGACGGCCTGCTGCAGCGTGCAGGTGAAACGCTGCGCGAGGTCTTCGCCGCGGGTGGTTCGCCCACGGGCGCCAGCGGCCAACGTCTGTTCGTGGTGAGCGTCGCTCCCGTGCGGCGCAGGTGGGGCAAGAAGTTGATGGCTTCGCTGGCTGCCTCCGGGTTCGCGGCGCAAATGTTGGAGATGCCCGACGGCGAACGCCACAAGAAGCTGGCCACGGTCGAGAAGCTGGCGGAACAGTTGAGCCGACTGGGTGCGGATCGCAACTCAGCCATCGTCGCCTTTGGCGGTGGCGTTGTGGGCGACGTGACGGGACTGCTGGCGTCGCTCTACATGCGCGGCCTGGATGTAGTGCAAATTCCCACCACGGTGCTGGCGCAAGTGGACGCCTCCATCGGGGGCAAAACCGGGGTGAACCTGCGCGCGGGGAAGAATCTGATCGGCACATTTCATCATCCGCGCAGGGTTTTGATCGATCCCGAAGTACTGGGGACGCTGCCCGATCGCGAATTCCGCGCCGGGCTTTACGAGGCGGTGAAGTGCGGGGTGATCGGCAAACCGGAGCTGTTCCGTGCTCTAGAAACGGTTAATCTGAAGGAACTGCGTCGCGATACGGCAAAGCTGGAATGGGTGATTGCGGAATCTGTCAGGCTGAAAGCTGAAGTGGTGTCCTCCGACGAGCGCGAAAATGGGCTGCGCCGGGTGTTGAACCTCGGTCATACTATCGGGCACGCGCTCGAAGCGGAGACGGAATACCGGCACTTTCTGCACGGCGAAGCGGTCGCTTGGGGAATGATCGCGGCTGCCAGAATTGCGGCCGCAGTGGAGAGAACCGACAACGCCAGCGCCAACCGCATTGCCGATGCGGTGCGAAGGCTGGGTCCGTTGCCCAAGGTTCAGGTGCCAAGCCGCAACATTCTGCGCCTGCTCAAATCAGACAAGAAGACCCGCGACGGCGTGGTGCATTTTGTGCTGCCGCGGGGGATCGGCAAAGTAGAAGTTGTAAACGATGTACCCGAGCAGGTGGTATTAGAAGCAGTGGACGAATTGCGGCGCCTGTCCAAGTAGCACGAAAGCAATTGAGAGATTCCATCAAATCTGTGGTTATTGGTGCCGCGCCTGAGGGCGCCACCGACCAGCAATCTTCCGCGCGCTTGGTGCGTGAGATGTTCACTTCCATAGCGCCACGCTACGACCTGCTGAACCATCTGCTCTCCTTTAATATTGATCGGTTGTGGTGGCGGAGGACCGCTCGAGCCTTCGGACACATCCTTTCCCGGCCCGGAGCGCAGGTGCTGGACTTGTGTTGCGGAACGGGAGATATGGCGTTTGCCTTGCGGCGTCAGGCAGGAAAGTCTTCCCCCAAAATTGTGGGCGCGGATTTTTCTCACGCTATGTTGCGGCGGGCGAGCGGCAAATCGCCGTCCACTTCGTTGCGCTGGATCGAAGCCGATGCCTTGTGCCTGCCCTTTCCCAAGGGACACTTCGATTTGGTCACCACAGCCTTCGGCTTTCGCAACCTGGTGAATTATGACGCCGGCCTGGGGGAGATCGCGCGCGTGCTAAGGCCTGGGGGAGAGTGCGGAATTCTGGATTTTGCCGAGCCGCAGGGTGCCGTGGGAGGTCTTTACCGAATTTATTTCAAGTGCGCGCTGCCCGCGATCGGCACCCTTATTTCGGGGGTGAAAGGGCCATACGCCTATTTGCCAGGATCAGTCGAACGTTTTCCCGAGCCTGACGAGATGCTGAGGCGCATGGAACGAGTGGGATTCAAGGAATCGTCATGGAGGCCGTATACGTTCGGCATCGCAGGATTGTTCCGGGGAAAAAAGTAGACCGGCGGAACGTCGTTGGTGCGGCGGAGCGTCGTCGTGAAGCCGCCAGGGGTCGTGCCCTGTCCAATTACGCGGAGGAGATTGTTGAGTTAGCGTGGGAAATGCGGGCCGCAAAACGGCGCCAGCAGGACGCTCGCCCCTATGTGACCGGCAGCACCGTCGGGGCAGTTGCCGGGAAGCAATCCGCGAAAGCGTCGGCGATGGTATAACGGATCACGTCCTGATAATTCTCACCCAGAAACTTCTGTAGGCGATCGGTATTCATGATGTACTCACCTGTCATGTAGGGCGCGGCTTCCGGCGGGATGGCAACGATCCCCAACCGCCACAACATTTGCAAAGCCATTTCGAAGGCGAGTTTGCCCGGTATCCGCAACAGCTTGGCGTTGGCCAACCCGATGCAGCGTTCAAACGTCAGGGGTTCGCCGCATCCCGCCACATTCAATATCGTTAATCGTTGTGATTCTGGTTCCGTCTTCCGCAGGATGTGGGCGATCAATCTGGCCACGTCGTCCACGTGGACAAACTGGATGCGGTTATTCAAATATTGCTGCCCGTAGGGCAATAGGCAGGGAAGGCGCTTGCCGCGGCTGCGCATCCTGGCCGCGCGATCACTCCGCCCGTTGGGGGTGCCCCTGAAGGCGCCGACCATATAGTTCTCCACGCTGGCTCCGGCAAAAATGTGCGGACGCAGCATGTACGCGCTGCAGCCGCGCAGGGCGGGCGCACGCTGCTGGACTACCCTGTCGGACTCCATTTTGTGAATCGCATAGGGCAGGGTGTGAGCTCCGAGCGGATGCTCTTCCGTCACCGGACCGGACAAGTCCGAACCGTAAACTGAAACACTACTGGGGAAAATAAATTTACGGACAGTCGAACTGTCTCGGTTGGCTTCAGTAACTGCCTCCATGACTCGCGCGGTTCCCGCCACGTTGATTTGCCACATGCGGTTGACGTCAAGCACTTCGGTGCGCACCGGGTCCAGCACAAATGCCAGATGGACTACGGCCGACACCTGGGAATCGCGAAGCAGAAGGTAGAGCTGGCGGCAGGATTCCTCGTCCCCCAGGTCCATGCGTTCGAAACGTATGGGAAGATCGGTCGAAGGCGGATTCAGGTCTACCCCGATTACGTCGAACTCAGCCAGTTGCGGCAGCAGACGGGTCCCCAAATTTCCGGAAATCCCCGTGACTACCACAGTTGGTTTCGGATCGCCCATTTATTTGGGACCGGAGTCAGGAGACTTTGCCGACGGCATGGCTTGCCCATCGGCTGGAGTCTTCCCTTGAGTAGACGCCGCCGGTGCTTCCGCGAAATACTTCTCGTTCAGTTCCGGAGTGGCGGACCGCTGGATGGCCTGCATGGCATCCTGGATACGCTGCGAACGTAAGGTGGAGACAATCTCCTCATGCACTTTGTCGAGCGCTAAAGTGTCTTTTTCTCCGGCCTTGTAGATCAGGTATCCGTTCGGAGTGGAGATCAGTTGCGAGGTCGCGCCTGGCTTCAGGTCCATTACTTCAGCCTGTGCGGGTGGCAGGCTGGTGCGCCTGACTTTGCCCAGTTTGGTGGGAGTTTTCCCCTTGAATTCCGCCGCTGTGGCGGCCTCGTCTTGCAGCTTGTCGAAGTCTTCGCCCGCCGCGGCCCGCGCCCGCAGACCTTCGGCTAACTTTTTCATGGACTCTTCGGATTCCTGCTGGGCTTTCGTGGCGTCGTCCGCGCTGGCCTTCTCCTTGCCTTCGGCTGGCTGTTTGCTGCGGGGGACAAAGATCCGTTGCAGCTCTACCTCCTGGAAGGCGGCTTCATTTTTTCCGTAGTAGCTTTTGATGTCCGGGTCAGAGACACGCGCCGCTTCATCCTGCAAGTTCTGGCTAAGTGCTTTGGTGAGCACACCGACCCGGGCAACCCTCATGAGCTCATCGAATTTCGGTCCCTTGTCCAGACCCATCTGGTGGGCCTTATGGACCATGACCAGCGCCACGCCATACTGGGTTGCCAGCTGTTTTCGCGCGGCCGGCGCTATGGTCGGGGCAACCGCGTCTATGAGCTGCTCGAACTCGGCACGAGTAACCACGGTTTTGCAATCGGCAGGTTTGGATTTGTCCACGGCCGGCTTG
>Ga0193732_1000149_pt1 | contig 13492 bp, 7 predicted proteins | sample U1s1metaG_FD_145077 | JGI IMG/M metagenome (GOLD analysis project Ga0193732, IMG submission 145077) | Soil microbial communities from a riparian zone of the East river system, Colorado, United States - U1s1 | ecosystem: Environmental > Terrestrial > Soil > Riparian zone | place: USA: East River...
CAGTGGAGTTGAGCGACCCGTGGGGGCAAACCGGAAAGGTGGCGGCTTGCCGACCAACTTAGGCGATCACAGGCGACCTTCAGAAGGTAACGCGGGTCTTGTTGCGCTCGATCTTGATTGTTTCAATGCCCGGCACCTTCGCCAAGTCCTGCCAATCTTTGAAGGTTCCATTCTGCTCCCGGTAGGACACGATTGCGGCGGATTCTTTCGCAGATAAGCCAAGCGCTCCAGCCAATTGTGCAGCGGAGGCTTTATTCACATTCACTGATTGGTTGTGATGATGATTTTCACCGGTAGTGGGAGCGTGCTTGGCAGCGCCGAAATTCTTAGCCAGGTACTCCACCACAGTCTCAATTTCCTCATCAGGAACGTCGGCCCCTCGCGACACCATTTGGTCGACCAGCACTGACCACTGTTGCTTGGATGCTCTTTTCGAAGTAACCACCTTCAACGCATGGCATCCCCCGCAATCCCGCTGGACGATCGCCTTGCCTTTCCCGGGCGGAAGACTCGATACATTAGTAGCAAGCGCGACATAAACAATGGCCGTCAACACCATATGATTTGCCTACCTTGGGCCGGCGTGTAGCGCGGTGCCGGCATTCCAGCGAAAAGGAACTCTCACTCAGCCTACGCGCAACGGACTACGTGAAATTAGAATTGTTTTTCTGCGCGATTCTTAGTCTCGCGCTTCTTCGTCTAATTTCATTGGGTTTAGTACTTACTCGCTTGGTTTGGCAGGCCAAGGATGGCGCGAGCTTGCGTCGGGGTCGCGACTTCCCGGTTCAGTTCGTGGGCAATGCGAACCGTTCGCTCTACCAGTTCAGCATTACTCTTCGCCTTTCGTCCTCGCGAATAATAAACGTTATCTTCCAGTCCGACTCGAACATGGCCGCCCATCAAGGTGGCGAATGTGGTTAGCGGGAGTTGAAACGGGCCAATCGCCGAACACAACCACAAGGCTCCGTCGGGAAACTCCTTCAAGAGCTGGAGAATGTTTTCAACCGTCGGGAAACTTCCGGTCTGATAACCCATCACCGTCTGCATCCAATAGGGTTTTTCTATCAGATCGTTCTCGATCAGGTAGTTCACCACCCAGGCGCACCCCGGATGGTAGAGCTCCAACTCGGGTTTGATTCCACGCTGTTTCATTTCTGCTGCAAAATGTTGAATCTGGCCATAGGTAAATGGAATGCACTCGTCGATTTCGAGGGCCGGACGGGGGTAGGGTAACGGCGGGCGCCGCTCCTTTAGTTTAAATTTGCTCATGTCGGGCGCCAGGTTCAGAGACGCAACTTCTGGCCCCGCGGCCAGGCAAGCGGCGCGCTCTTCCATGCTCATGCCAGGGCCGGCTCCGGTAGTTGCATTGATGATGATATCCGGACAGCGCAGGCGGACCTTTCGCAGCACCTCGCGCCAGGTCTCGGTCGCGCGCGCACCCTGGGTCAGTTCTTTCGGATCACGGGCATGGATGTGAACCATGGCCGCGCCGGCGTCGTATGCGCCTTGTACCGACGCCGCTATTTCGTCCGCTGTTTCAGGGATGAACTCGTTGGCTTCTTTCCCCTGAATGCCGCCGTTGCAGGCCACGCAAATGATGAGCGGGGGCATTCCCGCGCGAACTCTTTCCATGAAGTCATGGCTGTCCGTGTAGTGAAACCAGGGCGGTTGCCGGGATGAATCTGGTCGTTCTTTTTCGTGCACAGGACTCCTTCTTCCGCTCAACCAGGATCGATCTGAGCCCATGCCAGGCGGCTGGCCAAGGAGCACGGGGGATTTCATAAAGCCAAGTCCTTATAAATAAACAAGTCTCTTGCGGGCCCACAAGCGAAATAGTGCGAAACAGTTAGGCGCTTAGGCAAGAAGGTTGAGATTTCGGATTTAACCGCTTCACCGATCTTCCGTACAATGGAGCAGTCCGGCACAGCAAAAAACTGCAGCGGTTAGATTAGAACCCTGTTCTAGTAGAAGAAATTCCGCACCACGGCAGTCATTAAATCGCTTGTCACCGCGGAAGAGAAACTTGCGTGAAACTGCTACCGCAGTGTAGTCTCCGGTGAAGAGAGCAAGTGGTTGGCGAAATTTCGAGCCAGTTCTCGGTCTTTGGTTTCCTCGCGTTGCTCGATTTTGCTTCCCGCCTGTTCTCCTTCATGTCCTGATGTGGCGCTAGTTTTCGAGGGGTGAACCCCAGGTTCGCCGGTCGATAGAACTCCCGCCAACGGCTATGATCAAAACCTTCGCGCCTGCAACTTCGAACTCTCCACAACCCATTGCGTTGGGGTCGGGCACCGACCGCCTGGATTCCTGGAAAGAAATCGCCTCCTACTTGCGGCGAGAGGTTCGCACCGTCCAACTTTGGGAGAAGAGGGAAGGCTTGCCGGTGCATCGGCATTTTCACAAGAGCCTGGGCAGTGTCTTTGCTCTACGCTCGGAGATCGACAGGTGGAAGCGTCAAGTCTCACGAGAGAGCAGCGACCCGGCGAATGAATCTGCGGCGCTATCCCGATCTTTCAAAAGTGCCGGCGACCGGGTCACGATTTACGTTCTACCGCTCAAAAATGTAACCGTCAACAGCGAACGCCGACGCCTTTGCGATGCGATTGTTTCCCAGACGATTGTGGCTCTCGAGCAGGTGAACCCGGGAAAGCTGGGCATCGTAAGCCCGAAGTCCCCTGTGCATCCGGAACAAGGGGGGCGGCCCGCCCAATCTCCTGCCAAGATTTCGCATGATGAAAAGGTTGACTACGTGTTGCAATGGAGCATTCAGGACGACGGTACCGGCCTGCGAGTGATCGTTGCTTTGCTGTTTGCCGGAAGCGACGGGGTAGCGTGGTCTCATATCTATCACTGTCGTCCGGTCGATTTTGGCGACCTGCCCACTTATATTGCGGACCAGATTGTCCAGTGTCTTTGGCTAAAGGTGTTCTCTTCCTCAACGCCCCCTCCGGTGGAAGGCCGTCGCGAAAAGCAGGGGTCGCGTGAAGCCTATCTGAAGGGCAGATATTTCTGGAACCAGCGCAACGAAGAAGGGCTGCGAAAAGCCATTCACTGTTTTGAATCGGCGATACGCGAAGATCCGGAGTTTGCCCTGCCTTACTCAGGACTTGCCGATTCGCTCACGCTTCTTTCGTTTTATGAGATCGTTTCTCCATCGGAAGCGATGCCGTCAGCACGGCGTGCGGCTCTGAAAGCCATCGACCTCGATCCGAATCTGGCCGAAGCCCACGCTTCGCTGGCGGATGTGCTTCTGCACTTCGATCGGGATTGGCAGGCCGCCGATCGCGAATACCGGCGCTCCATTCAGTGCAATCCAGACTACGCTCTTGGCTATCACTGGTACGCGAATCTGCTTGCTGCCCGAGGCCAACACGAGGCCGCTCATATCGCGATCATGCACGCACTGGAGATTGACCCGGTTTCAATCATCACTCTGGTGTGGGCCGGCGTCACTTCGCACCTCGCCCACCAGTTCGATGAAGCTATCAGACACTATCAAAGCGCTCTGGAATTGGACCCTCAATTCATATGGGCACATATGTACATGGCTCAAGCACTCGAGCAAAAAGGGAACTTCAAAGAGGCGCTGAGAGAATTTGAAACGACGATTCGCCTGGCGGGCGGAAATAACTGCGTGAAAGCCATGAAGGCTCACGCGCACGCTGTGTCAGGAGATCGGTCCTCCGCCCGGGAGATCTTGGATGAGCTCAAGTTTGCACCCTCCCGACAGTGCATGCCGTCCTATGACATTGCCGCGACATACGCCGCGCTGGGCGAGTCAAATCAGATGGTGGCGTGGCTCAATCGAGCCTGTGAGGAGGGGAACATGAAGCTCTTCACCCTGACCCAGGATCCGCGCTTTGATCCGCTTCGCCATCGCGCTGAGTTCAGGGAGATCGTTCAACAGATGGGACTCAAGCAATACAGCCCCCGCGGACGCAGCCGACAATAGGGAAACTGCACGGCAGGATCTGTTTCATCGAAAATTCTTATCCCTGTCCTTCAATCTGCGTCCTTTCGATCTGCTCACTCCGCTGCCTGAACTTCAAATTCGAATAATCCAATCGGAACTTTAACGCGGATTGTGGTATCTCTTTAGATCCTAGCGAGGGGAATCGTGTGACACAAAAAGTGGAGGACTCTCCGGCGGTTGCGCCGCATCGTGAACTGAGTCGAGGCCTTGGACTCTTTGACTCGACCATGATCGTGGCCGGGTCGATGATTGGTTCCGGGATCTTCATCGTGGCCGGTGAAATGGCGCGGGAAGTTGGGAGCGCCGGCTGGCTGCTGCTGGCATGGGTTGTCGCTGGTGTCCTCACGCTCGCGGCTGCGCTGTCTTACGGAGAGTTAGCCGCAATGATGCCGCGGGCTGGCGGTCAGTACGTTTACCTTCGCGAAGCATACTCGCCACTCTGGGGATTCTTGTACGGATGGACCCTATTTCTGGTAATTCAAACCGGGACGATCGCCGCTTCGTCAGTAGGATTCTCCCGGTATCTTGGCGTGCTGTGGCCGCAAATCGCGGAGACGAATTACATCATCCGGCCCATCCACATTCTGCCAACTTATGCGCTGTCGCTTTCCACCGCTCAACTGGTCGCGCTCCTGGTCATCACTTTCCTGACCTGGGCCAATATGAATGGCCTCAAGTACGGGAAGGGCGTCCAGAATGTTTTTACAACGATGAAAATAGGATCGCTGCTGGGAGTGATAGCGATCGGCGTATTCGTTGGGTGGAAGGCGTCCGTGGTGAAGGCCAACTTTAGTCAGGCATGGACGCCTCAGGGATTCACCTTGGCGGGACACGGACTGTCTCCCGCCACGCCATTCGGAATGGTGGTGGCGTTATGCAGCGCTCAAATTGGAGCGCTTTATGCGGCGGACGCCTGGAACAATATTACGTTTACCGCCGGCGAGGTCCGGAACCCAACCCGCAATGTGCCTCTGTCTCTCGCCTTGGGAACCGTCATCGTGATCGCTCTTTACGTGTTCGCCAATTTCGCATACGTTGTCGTCCTGCCGTTCAATGAAATCCAGCATGCCCCTTCGGATCGTGTGGCAGCCACGATGTTGCAAGCCATCTTTCCTTCGGTCGGCCCCACACTGATTGCTGTTGCCATCATGATCGCGGCGTTCGGTTGCATGAACGCTTTGATACTGTCCGGGGCTCGGGCCTACTATGCCATGTCGCTGGATGGTTTGTTTTTCAAACCGGCATCGGTTCTGAACCGCGCGAATGTTCCCAGTGCGGCATTGATCATGCAGGGACTGTGGTCCGCTTTACTGCTGATGGTCCGTACTTACCAGCCGGCAACCGGAACCTACGGAAATCTTTACAGCAATCTGCTGGATTACATTATCTCTGCCGCGTTGATCTTCTACATCCTGACCATTGCCGGCGTATTTCGACTGCGAAGGATTAAACCGAATGCCGAGCGGCCATACCGCGCCTTCGGCTACCCCTTAATTCCCGTGTTCTACCTAGTTTGCGCGAGCCTTATCCTGGCGGTATTGTTCGTGTACCGCACCGCTACCACCATTCCCGGAGTTGTAATCGTTCTGATTGGGGTGCCGGTTTACTTTCTTTTTAAGCGCCAAATGGAGCGCGATCGAAGCAGGGCACGGAAGTCAGCGTGATCACTACAACTGTGAAATCCCCGGTGTCCGCCTTGCCGTAGGAGGGACGGCGGCACGCACGGGGTGACCAGTTGCCTCTTTGCCAAGACCCAATTTCTCCCGGTTGGCCCGTCGATTGGCAAAGCCTTAGCCTCAGTTCAAGATAATTCTTGTCTTGACAACGTATCTAACATTCTATTATATGACAAATGCTTGATATTTATGGGAGGATGGTAAGCCCTATCTTGGCGGGCGTCAAAACCTCGAATACAGCCATGACGAATATGAATTTCGGCACAATTACGCCGAAATCGGACAGATTCCATCTTTCCGCCCTGGTCGCCAGGGCAAGGGTGTTTCGCACTATTTCGCTTGTTGGGTTGCGAAAAAATGATATTGTCGCACAAATCTTGAATTCGGGGGGTAGGTTATGCAACATCGCGGTTGGCGTTGTCTTTGCCTCGGTTTGCTGGTTCTGCTCGGCACTGCCCACCTCTGGGCAGACGTCACCGGGTCCATTCAGGGGTACGTTCGCGATAGCTCCGGCGCCGTGATCACCGGCGCACATGTGGTTGTCACCGAGGTCGCTACCAATGTCAGCCGGGAAACCACGACCGACAATCAAGGGGCTTATACGGTTCTGGCGCTGCCCCCCGGCAGGTACAGGATCACTGCCACCATGACCGGATTTCAGCAGTCCATAGTCAACAATGTCGACCTGAGCGTAAACGACAAGTTGACCTTTGACTTGACCCTGCCGGTCGGCAGCGTGCAGCAAAATGTTTCGGTCGAGGCGAATGCCCTCCAGGTGCAGACCGTGGCCACGGCGACGGGCACCACGATTGAATCTCCTCAGATTCTAGCCATGCCGCTCAACGGCCGTTCGTATATCGATCTGCTCTCGCTTCAGGCAGGGGTTTCTCCCGCAAATACGAACAGCAGCTACGCCGATCGCGGACCGGCTTCCGGCCTCTATTCGTCCGCCGGGAATGTATCCACGGATGGTCAGCCGGAGTATGCCAATGCCTTCCTGGTGAACGGCGCCGAGGTCAACGAGACCAAGAATATGGGCGCCGGTTTGATTCCGAACGCCGACTCGGTCGCCGAGTTTCGCGTGCTCACCAACAGCTTCAGCGCCGAGTATGGCAAGTTCACCGGTGCCGTCATGAACACGGTGACTAAATCCGGAACCAACCGCTTCCATGGAACTCTGTTCGAGTTCTACCGAAACCAGGGGATGGACGCGACCAACTACTTCGATCCCACGAAGGCCGAGTTGAAGCAACATCAGTTTGGCGGTGTTTTTGGTGGTCCGATCTGGAAGGATAAGCTCTTCTTCTTCACCGATTATCAGCAAACGCGACGCGTCGCTGGAGCCAGCACCGGGAAGTTGGACGTGCTAAGTGCCGACGAGCGTAACGGCATCTTTCCAGACAGCCTGCTTGCTAACGCTGTCCAAGGTGACGCATGGGCTGCGACCCTCTCTCAGCGCGGCGGCACACCGGTTGTCGCCGGGGTCACCACGTACAACCAACTCGGTACCGCGGTGACGACCACCATTCTCGACCCTGATACCGGCAACCCGGTCAGCGTGCCAGGCCACGATATCTCTGCCTATATCGACCCTGTCACTGCTTTGACGATGAAACTCATTCCAGCCGCAAATTTACCAGTGAACCAATATTCCGACTCAAGCCACGGCGGAAAGCTCGTCGATAGCAACATAGCCCAGCGTATAGACTTCATCAACCGCATGACGGGGGACTGGTCGTTCTACTATCACTACGATGATTCGACCGCTACCCAGCCCATCTACCAGCAGGCCTATCAGGGCGTAACCAATGTCCCGGGCTTTCCCGTCGGGGTGCCGGCGCGCAACCAGCTGTTTTCGATGAGCAACACGAAGACCTTCGGCGCCACTGCGGTCAACGTTGTGCGCCTCCAGTTTTTCCGGACGGCGGTTCGAACCGCGCAGCCGGATGCCAGTTCAACGATTTCCGGCTACGATGTCTACGGCTTCAATACGGATCCCGCCACCGGTGGTCTGCTCAACACCGGAACACCTGGATACGCATCGTCAATGCCGATGCTGTTGTTCAACAGCTTCGCGGTGGGCAACAACTGGTTGAATCTCTATCAGCCGGACACGACCTACGGTATCAGCGACACCTTCAGCAAGACGATGGGCAACCACTCGCTCAGCTTTGGTGGTGACTTGAAGTACTATCAGCTGAATGCTCGAAACGAATGCGGACCTAACGGATACTTTCAATTTAACGGCAATGAGACGGGTGGGGATGTTTCTGATTACTATATCGGCGCGCCCGCGGGTTTCGTCCAATGCTCCGTCCAACTGCTCGACAACCGCACCCGGTACGGCGCACTCTTTGTGGCGGACACCTGGAAGGCGACTTCCAGACTCACCGTGAACCTCGGCCTCCGCTGGGACGTCGCCAGACCGTGGAGCGATCTCTATGGTCGTCTGACCACTCCGGTTCCGGGAGTGCAGTCCACCAAGTTTCCTAACTCGCCCCCGGGTAACCTGGTTCCGGGAGATCCCGGAGTTCCGAGCACGATCTCTCCCACCCCGTACAACAACTTCGGACCTCGTATTGGTCTCGCCTACGCGCCCTCGGGCGGCTTCTGGGGTGAGAACAAGACCAGCATTCGTGCGGCTTACGGTGTCTACTACCTGGGCGCCGCGGATATCGGTAACTTCGGTATTATCGGTGATGCTCCCTGGGGCCTCTACTGGGCATCGCCGGCACCGACGGAGTTCGCAAGCCCCTACGTTACTCGTGCAAACGGAGTGTCGCAGGGAGAACACTTCCCCTTTACCTTCCCGTCGGGCCCCGGACCATTTCCGAACTTCCAGTTCGGATCCCTCATGCCGCTTTACGTGCCCGGCTACTACAACAAAAATAAGACCCAAATGGCCGAACACTATAACCTCTCGATCCAGCGGCAACTCGACAAGTCGACTGTCCTGACGGTGGGATATGTGGGGACTCAGGGACACCACATTCAGCGTGGCGAAGACATCCTCTATGGTAGCGCACCGCTCTGCCTGTCGATTGCGGGCTGTGGGCCGGGTGGCGAAGGCAACGTCTATCAGCAGGGTGGCAATACGTACTTCGGCACCTTTACCGGGCTGATCGACAACCAGGCCATCAGCCAGAACTACCACAACTCCAATGGCGGTCCGGTTGTAGCCTTCGCCTCGGCGACTTGGCTGAAGAACTCGGGAAACTCTAACTACAACTCGCTGCAGGTTTCGGCGGAACGTCGCGCTCGCGACTTGACCTTCCTGTTGAGCTATACCTACGCCAAATCGTTCGATAGCGTTTCTGCCAAGTACGATCCTCGAGATCCGTCCCGGGCCTACGGCCTATCGACGTTCGACATGCGGCATAATCTGGTGATGAGCTACAACTGGGATCTTCCGTTTGCCCGCCTGTTTGGCCCGCGCCGGATAACCACGGGGTGGCACATTACGGGTATCAGCCGCTTCTATACGGGCGTCCCGGTGAGCGTGAAGAGCGGCGGCGACTACGCTCTGACCAACATCGGCCTCGACTATCCTACCCAGATCGGTTCAATCCAGAAGCTGAATCCGCGTGATTCGGCAACTAGCCAATACTTCAATAAATCAGCTTTCGACCTTAGCATTCCCAGCTGTGGTGGTGCGACAAGCTACGAAGCTTGTGGCGTGACTGGCAGCGCAAAGCAATTTCTGTTCAGCGGGCCGGGAGCGATCAACACGGATTTGGGTCTGGAGAAAGACACGAAAATCACCGAGGCGATGGCGTTCAATTTGCGCTTCGAGATGTTCAACGTCTTCAACCACACCAACTTCCAAGGTGTGGTGGGCAATGCTGCCAGCAGCCAGTTCGGCCAGGTCACCAACTCCGCACCGGCTCGTATCGGTCAGATAAGCGCGAAGTTCATCTTCTAATCCAACCCTGCGGCGAGCAATCGCCGCCGCCAACCTTTGAGGGGGGAAGGGGATGCGAGTGATCGCATCCCCTCTCTTCTGTTAGGCTTTCGCTGAAGCGTTGATGTGAAGGCAGCAACATGGCGATTTTGGTAACTCACGAGGATGTGCGTTTCAACAACCTGAAGAGCGCCAGAAACGGCCGCTGGCCTGCCGAACCCGGGGATGGAATCAGTAGTGTCGCCCTATGTTTGAACTCCGAGGACACCGCGCAGGAGCTGCAGCGTGTGATTCATGCAGGGCAGAGGCCGACGATTCGTTCCGGCGGCCATTGCTACGAAGATTTCTACGCCAACAATCCCAACGGCACGCTGATTGATATGTCCATGATGAACCAAGTGGGCATTCTGCCGCATGACGACGATGCGCGCTATCGCGTGGGTGCAGGCGCGACCCTGGGCAAGGCCTACCAGGATCTCTACAAGCTTTACAACGTGACACTGCCCGGTGGCACCTGCGACTCAGTGGGCGCGGGTGGGCATATCACGGGTGGCGGGTATGGCTTTGTTTCTCGGTTGTATGGGACAACAGCGGATTGGGTGACGGGGATCGACATTCTTACGGTTGATTCGAAAGGAAAGGTTGCGCTTCGTAACTGCACTGCGAAGCAGGATGCCGATCTACTCCGCGCCTGCCGTGGCGCCGGCGGCGGGAACTTTGGCGTGATCGTCGACTACGTCTTCGACAAGCTCCCGCCGGCACCGCAGGAAGTCATGGTCTCAACCATGATTTTCCCCTGGGCTGAGATGACCGAGGAGAAGTTTACGAGGATCTTCACCGCCTTCGGCAACTACTTCGCCACGCGGGGCCAGGATCCTGAGACATGGGGATTGTTCGCCGTAATCGAAGCAAACCACCAGTCAAGCGGCTTCATGCGTGTCTCGGCGCAGTTTTGCAATCCTGACGGCACCTGCAAGGACACGAAAGCGCTGGAGGAGTTCCTCGCGCTGTTCGACGCCTACAACCCTTCAGCCGTATTGCCGAAGCCGCCCGTCAGCAACCGTCCCGCTGAGGGTTTCGGGCCCCATATGATGACGCGCGTTTTATGGGCCGACACGGAAGCCGCGGGAGGGGTTCGCCGCGGTTCCACGCGGGCCAAATACAAGTCCACCTACATGAAGAAGAACTTTACGGCACACGAGAACAGGGTCCTTTACAAGCACCTGACGCGAATGATGCCGGGAGTCGACCTTTCGCGTTCGGTGGTGGAGATCGACTCCTACGGTGGCGCGATGAATCGCAAAGAGATGCTCGAAAAGACAGTGGCGTTTCAGCGATCGAGCATTATCAAGTTGCAATTCATGACCTTCTGGACTAATCCAGCGGAGGATGAGGGACACCTCACCTGGATACGGGAGCTTTACAAAGAGCTGTACTCCAGTCCTGAAGTTGATGCAGCTCATCAGGGAACGCCATTCCCGGGCGACTACTATGAGGGATGCTATATCAACTATCCCGACAAGGACATGCTCGACTATGGGTACTGGCCCGAGCTGTACTACGGACCAAACTACAAGTTCCTGCAGCAGGTGAAGAGAAAGTACGATCCCAACAACGTGTTCCATCATGCGATGTCGATCCGGGCTTAGGGTTTTGATCGGTGTGGAAAAGAGACGGAGATGAAGCAGCCAATTGGGTTGGATCGCAGACGTTTTGTGCAGATGGTGGGTGGCACGTCCTTGCTGGGGGCTGTCGCTGGCCGGTTTCGCTGGGCAGCATCACGGGGCGCTGCGACGCTCGCGGCTAAGCTTGTCTACATCGGAGCAGAGAATGAAATCCATGTGTACTCGATCGCCGCAGATGGGCGCTTCCTAAAGCAGCAGGCAATTGCCAGCGCGCATCCAGTGGCGATGGCGATCAGCCGAGGGAATTTATTCGTAGCTAACGGAGTATCCGAGTATGGCAGCCTGCCGCGCGGGAGCGTGCAGGCCTATGCCATTGATGGAGCGACCGGACATCTGGCATTGAAGAACCGCGTGCCGTTGTCGCTTTCAGGGATCCTGCCGCGAGACCTGGCGATCGCGCCGGATGGACGCAGCGTTGTGGTCGCGGTGCACGGCGGCGGGGCATACAACGCGCTGTCAGTCGATGAGGAAGGGCGGTTGGGGAGGGTCTCATGGATTCTAAAAGAAACTGGTTCGGGACCGCATGCGTGGCAGGCCTGTGCGCATCCTGCGGCGGTGATGTTTGACCCAGTGGGGCGCGTGCTGACGGCGGACCAAGGCAGCGACCAGCTGAGCGTGCTTTCGATCAGCCATGGCGAGCTGACAGTAGTAGGCCGCTGTGAAGTCACTGCCGGCAGCGGGCCGAGTAGCATGGTGCTGGACCCTAATGGCAAGCGACTGTATGTGGCGCACGCTCTAAATGGGTCGGTGTCGAGCTTCGGTTATGACCCGACGGTGGGCAGGATTCTGGATCGCAAGCAGGCGGTTTCGGCTTCGGTTGCGGGTGAGATGGCTGCGCTGGCCATGCATCCTTCAGGCGAGATGCTGTACAGCTCGCACGGCGACGGTATACAGGCGTGGAAGATTGCAGCGAATAGCGCTCTGGAGGGCTCGCCCGGGGTAGAAGGAGTCTGCGCGAATAAGCTGCATGTAACGGCGGATGGCAAAAGTTTATTGGCTTTGAGCAGCGATGCGGTGTTGCAGATGAACATCGATCGAGCCACCCACGTCCTCGCCGCACCCGTCAACCTCGTCTCACTTTCTAAGCCGCTTAGCATAGCTGTCTGGTACCAAAAGCCCGGGGTATTCACTAGCAACTAGGCTAGTAACTGGGAGAGAAATAGGACGACAATGAAGCAGCTGGTTTCAATCCTCGCTCTGCAATTATGCCTGACGGCATTTGTGTCAGGCCAGATGTCAGGCATGGCAAATCGTCCGAGCCAACAACCGGACAGCTCGAACGCGTCGAGCCCGGCCACCAACTCCTCCAAAGTAACGTTCACCAAAGATGTTGCGCCCATTGTGCAGCAGCATTGCCAGAGCTGCCACCGTCCCGGCGAGGGTACACCTTTTTCCTTGCTGACCTACGAAGATGCAAGGCCGTGGGCAAAGGCCATGAAACAAATGGTGCAGCAGCGACAGATGCCGCCGTGGTTCGAGGATGGGCACACCGAAAAGTTCGCGAACAACCGCTCCCTGTCGCAAGCCCAGATCGATACCATGGTCGCCTGGGTGAACGCAGGTGCGCCGAAGGGCGACCCGAACGACCTCCCGCCGCGTCGGCAGTTCGTTGAGGGATGGTCCATTCCCAAGCCGGATGTCATATTCCAGCTTCCCCAGCCGTTTTCTATCCCGGATAGCGGGATTATGGAGTATCAGTACGTCATTCTGCCCACGGGTTTCACTACAGACAGGTGGGTTCAGTTTGTAGAAGCGGCGCCGTCGGATCGCTCTGTAGTGCACCACATTGTCGCCTACGTCCGACGGCCCGGGTCGAACTACTTCAAGGACCAGCCTAAAAACGTGTTCTTCCAAGCTCCGCCCTCCAAGACGGGTGCGAAAGCGGATCCGGATGACGTGCCGAGTGATTGGCTAGTCGGATACGCGCCGGGTCAACCTCCTGATATTTTTGAACATGGGCAAGCAAAGCTAGTCCCGGCCGGCTCGGACATCGTTCTGGAAGTGCACTACATGCCGGAAGGCAAAGCGACGACAGACCAGTCGAGTGTGGGACTGGTCTTTGCCAAAGCGCCCCCCAAAGAACGAGTCATGACTTTGTCAGCGATAAATGAAACTTTCAAAATTCCTCCTGGCGATCCAAATTACCGCGTAGATTCTTCCTTCACGGTGCGCCACGAAGTAACTTTGCTGGGTATGCATCCGCATATGCACACCCGGGGCAAGGACATGGAGTATCGTCTGCTGTTTCCCAACGGAGAGA
>Ga0193732_1000150_pt1 | contig 13319 bp, 13 predicted proteins | sample U1s1metaG_FD_145077 | JGI IMG/M metagenome (GOLD analysis project Ga0193732, IMG submission 145077) | Soil microbial communities from a riparian zone of the East river system, Colorado, United States - U1s1 | ecosystem: Environmental > Terrestrial > Soil > Riparian zone | place: USA: East River...
CTCCCAGAGCGCCAAAAGCGGATTGACGGCAAGAACCGGATAGCCAGTCCAAAGTCGGCGCGGCAAACTCCGGTTTGAGCCTTGGGCAAGTCCGAGACAGTCGAAACGCTCACAGACCGGCGGTCATAACAGCAGTGATCTAACAGCGGTTCATAACAAAGTCCATCACTCAGGGAGGTTGTATGAAAAACTTGGTTGTAGGAACCCTCACTTCACTTCTCTTTGGTATCTTGACGCTCGGACCGGCGGCCCAGGCGCAACGTGCCGGGCGGGCCATCCAGGCAGAAATTCCATTTCAGTTCACCGTGGGCGATCAGCTGTTTCCCGCCGGGACCTACTCGCTCGTAACCGCGGCGCCCACCCTTCTGGACCTGCGGGACGCAGAAGGCCACACCCTGACCCGGGTGTTAACCAACTCAGTCGAAACGCTAAAGACTCCGACCTCGCCGACATTGCAGTTCAAGAACGATGGCGGCCGCTATTCGTTGGCCCAAGTTTGGCAGGAGAACTACTCCGTTGGCCAGGAACTGCCACTGCCGAAGTCACGGGTAAGGACCGCAAAGCGGCATTCCGGGGGCACTCAAACCGTTGCCGCACGCAACTCGCAGTAGATGAGGAAGCAGCGCGATCACAGGGGAGGACTCAATGAATGCAGGCACGAACGGAAGCAACGGGCAATCGCAAGCGGCCGACCTCCACGTCCAGGAGGTCATCCGCTCTGCGGAACGGGAACTCCATGAGTTGCTGCAACGGCGCGCAGATCTCATGAAGCGGATTGGCACCATCAAACAGACCCTGGCTGGGCTGGCGAATATTTTCGGAGACTCCGTGCTCAGCCATGAGTTGCTCACGTTCCTCGATCGCAAAACCGCCAGCCGGCAGCCGGGTTTCACGCGAGCTTGTCGCGTGGTGCTGATGGAGTCGGGCAAACCGCTGGGCGCCCGCTTTGTCTGTCAGTCGCTACAGCAGAGATTTCCCGAACTGCTGGAGCGCCACAAGGATCCCATCGCCTCAGTGACTACGGTGCTGAACCGCTTGGCCGATTACACCGAAGCGCGATGCTCCCTGGATGCAAATGGGCGCCGGGTGTGGGAATGGATCACCGAACGAGAAAACTCTGCGGCTCGACGGCTTGGCACAGATTCCAAGTTCGCTCCGCAGAATCAGGCAGGCAAACAACAATAGGTCGGGGAACCGAGTAGCGGAGACAACCATCCGCTACTCTCGTCCCACCCCCAGAGCATCGGCAACGCGGTTGATGTAATTGAACCAGGAAGCGATCAGCGTGATCTGGAGGATAGCCCGGTCGTCGAAGCCAGTGGCACGCAAGCGCTCGTGATCATCTTTCCAGACCTTGGTCGCATCCTTTGTAATCTTCACGACGTAGTCGAGCATGATCCGCTCCTGGGACGTGATGGGAGCGGTGGTGTAGTCCTTTTCCAGAGCATCCACCAGATTCTTGTCCAACGTCACCCGCCGCAGAAACTCTGCGTGTGAGTCGATTCAATAGACACACCGGTTGGTGACCGAAACCACGGTGGTGATCATCTCGTGCTCCCGCCGGGACAGCGGCAAGTCAGGGGACATGAGCACGCCGAAAGTGGCGAAGGCATGGTACAGGGCTTCGGGAATCAGGCTGTGGGACTCAGTGATCGACGACCCTCCACCCTCCGTGGGATGAACCGGAGTGGCGTATTCCTTGGGATAGAGAGCCTTTTGGTTTTCCATCGCCTGACGCAGCTTTTCGTCACCTTGGGAAACCGGAATGGTGCGGATCCAGGTCATAAAGAATGTGCCTCTCGGCCGTCTCTGGACCGCAAGGTTCTGCCAATCAGGTTGACGTTACACGGAAAACAAGAGTTGCGCCAATACTCGGAATGAATTCTCAGGGTTGGACACATCCTGGCGATAGCGGGTGCCGCTGCGCGAGTTACCGGAAAACAGATTCTGCTCCCGGCTCAGCGATTGGCGTAGTGCTCCTTCGTCAAATCGACCCGTCTTTGACATGACGGAGAAAGTCCTCCGAGTCGGCCTGGGCCTTTTTGGCAGCGGCTTTATCGTTGCGGTGTTCGAAAATGATTTCCTGCAAAGTGATTTGGGCAGCGTCTTTCGGTTTGAAGCCTCGCGTGACCAGTCTTCTCGCGCGCGCCGCGAAACTTTCAGAGTCGGCCAGCAGAGTCGGCGCACCGTGCATCGTACAATCGTGGTCCTGGAACTTGTTTGCGGCCAGCCGGTCATAGGCGCTTTTGGCTTCCTGGTCGGTCAGCAAGGAGGGGACAGGAAAAGTCCAACCGCACTGGGAACATGCCCAACCCGTCAAGCGCTGGTGCGACACCCACGTAAGCCATCTGCCCATGGTTCTCCCCATTTGCTGTAGGAAAAGTATGCCTGGGCCCACCCATGAGGTTCACTACTTCCGAGCAAGCTGCGCTGGAGGTCGCGAGCGGGGCTTCCCGGTTACCATACCACCGTCCTGCCGGCTGGTACTTGGTCACAATGTTACAAGAACCCATCGGCCAGCAGTATTGACAGGTTAGCGAACCTCTGTCTGTCCGGTGCATGTCGCTGGGAAAACAGGATCTGCATGTTGCGCTGCTACGGTTTAGCTCGCTGGCTCCACTGGTAACTCGGTCGTACACTCCCTTTCGGTAACCCTTAGTAACCATACGATTCTCGGTAACCCGTCTTACAATGACCCTTGTCCGAAAGACCATCCCATCGGATGATCGGCAGACATGGCCGATCGGATGGCAAACCTGTCGGTCGCGCTGCCAAGGAAATGTTTTTTGGCGGGAGTGGGCCGGACCTGGAGTCAGCAAGCATATGGCGTTCGGTTTTGGCTTCAACAAACAGAAAGCTCTCAGCGCTGCGGAAAAATTCGTCCAGCAGGGCAAACTGCAAAATGCCATCGCTGAGTACGAAAAGGTCCTCAAAGCTGACCCCAAGGAACTCACCGTCTCCAATACCATTGGCGACCTCTATGCCCGTCTCGGCCAGAGCGACAAGGCGATCGAATCGTTCAAGAGTGTGGGCGATGCCTATGCGGCCCAGGGCTTCACCGTCAAAGCCATCGCCATGTACAAGAAGCTCACCAAGCTGAAGCCGACCTTGGAAATTGTGCTTCGCCTGGCCGAGCTTTATACCCAGCAAGGCCTCTTTAATGATGCCAGGGCACAATACCTTCAGGTCGCAGAGGAGTTTCTGCGCTCCGGTGAACTAGAGCAAGCCGTCCGGATTTTCCAGAAGACCCTGGAAATGGATCCAGAAAATGTGGCCATGCGCACTCGCCTGGCCGAGGTTTATGTCCGGCTGAATAAAAAGACGGAAGCCTGGCAGCTGTTCGCCGCCGCCGCCGATAGCCTGCGCACCCGGGGGCAATTGGGTCCGGCCGAAGAAATTCTGAACCGCATGCTCACTTTGGACCCGACCAACAGCCAGGCCCTTCTGCTGCGCGGCCGAAACGCGTTCGATTCAGGCGACATGGCCGGCACAATCAAGAACCTGGAGAAAGTAGCGGATCTCGACAGCCACCCCGAGGGACTGCGCGCGCTCATGCAGGCCTACCTGCAAAGTGGACGCTTGCCCGAAGCGGGCACTCTGGCAGGAAAGTTGTGCACTGTCCACAATGATACCGGCGCGATCACCAGCTACGCCGACGCGCTCATGGCTGCCGGAAACGCGACCGAAGTGCTGCAGGTCTACCAGATTTATTCTGATCGTCTGGTGTCAACGGATTCGGTGAAAGTGATCGAAAGCCTGCATGCGCTGATCGGGCCTATGCGCGACGACGCGCGCGCGCTGGAGACGATCCTCGAACTTTCCCAGAAAGCAGGCGACAGCACTCACACGACCGAGATTTACGAGTTGCTCGCGCATGGCAGCGTGCATTCGGGAAATCTGGAGAAAGCCCGCGACTATTATCTGAAGCTCACCCAGCTGGAGCCGCAGAACCAGTTGCACACGCGCAACTATCAGCAAGTGCTGGCCAAGCTAGGGGTGGGTGTGCCTGGCGCACGACTGATCACAGCGGAGGAGGGGGCGGTCCTGGTGGAGGAACTCGAAGCCACTGCGCCGTTTATTGACCAACGCTATCCCGACGACATCGCATTGGCGGTACGCGCCGCTCTGACCGACGCCGAACTATTTGTTTCCTACAATATGCCGGCCAAGGCACTGGGACCGTTGCTGTCCGCGTTGCCCAAAGCCCCACGCGATCTGCGCATGAACCAGCGTCTGGCAGCGTTGCACACGCGGGCCGGCCGCTTCGGCGAAGCTGCCGTTTGCTGCCGCAATCTGGAACAGCTTTACCACGACGCAGGACACCCGGACGAAGCCAGCCGCTACAAAGATCTGGCTGAGAAGTACGAGGATCGCTCTTCCAACAAGGCGGCCGAGGCGACACCGCGGGAGGCTTTCGCAGCCGCGTCGTTTGACCCGGCCAAGGCCGAGGAGGCGACTCAGGCCACTTTCAATGGCGGCGCAGATTACGCTGCCCCTGCCGAGGCCGGTCGGGCTGCCGCATCTTCCTCTTCCGGGCTGTTCTTTCACAAACCGGCGGCCTCCACAGCCCCGAGCTCCAGCGAATTTGAAGTACATGCGGAGACACCCGCGGCCGAGAGCGAGATCGACATCTCCGCAGAGTGGGAGGGCGAGATCTCGGATCAACCTACCGCGGCCTCCTTTGCGCAGCAATCCGCCGAAGTTCAAGACACCGAAACCGCCCAGGCTCAAGAGGAAACCATCTCCGAGACGGTCGGGGAGCTTCGCTTTTATCTGGCGCACTCCATGCCTGAACAGGCGCGCGTGGTCTTCGCCAAGCTGGAAAAGCTAAAACCTGGTGCAGCTCAGCTGGCGTCGGTCTGGCAGGAAATCGAGGCCGCCGATGCGCCCGCCCACTCGAAGCAGGTTGATCCGGTGGAGGAAGTTTCCGTCGAAGAGACCGATGAGGTTGCGGCAGCGGAAGCAGCCGAAATATCTTCCCGGGCACGATCCAAGCCTGGGGATGACAGGACCTTTGTTTCTAATCGTCACTCCGCTTCTGAAGCCACTGCGGGGGAAGATTTCTTTCCCAAGATGCCCGTCCGCCCGATTGTTCCAACCCCCGAGCCAGCCCGGGCTGAGTATGCCCAAGCCGGCCTGGCAGCGGAGCCTCCGGGCGTGTTGGGTGAGTTCGTCTCTGACCTGGAAGCCTCGCTGGGCGACGGCTTCTTGCCGCCCGCGCCCGCGCCACGCACTCCGGAACCGCAACCCCGGGCTGTATCCGAGTTGGTCGCGCCAACCTCCGGACATGGGACTGCGGCGGCCGCGGCGGCACCAGCGCTCGAAGCTCAGCCTGCCGTTGCCTCTCCGACTTTCACTTATCAGCCGACCAAGAAGCGGACACTCGCTCCCGAAATCTCGGCCGCCGCGACCAAAGCGGATGAGGCTAGCGTGGACCTGGCGGATATGTTTGGCGAGCTGAAGCAGGAGCTAGAGGAAGGCGCGGCCAACCCACAGGAAGACCCCGAGACCCACTACAGCCTAGGCGTGGCCTTCCGCGAAATGGGCTTGCTGGACGAAGCGATCGGTGAGCTGCAGAAGGTTTGCCAGGCCGTGGACCGCGGTCACGATTTCCCGCAACTGATGCAGACTTATACCTGGCTGGCCCAGTGCTTCCTCGATAAAGGAGTGCCCGAGGCGGCCATCCGTTGGTATGAGCGCGCCATAAAGTTGCCCGGTATCGATGAAGAAACCCGCACTGCCCTGAACTACGAGTTAGCCTCTTCCTATGAAGCCGCAGGCAACAAAGCTGTGGCGCTGCATCACTTCATGGAAGTGTACGGCAGCAACATCGACTATCGAGACGTGGCTGAGCGCATCAAAGCCCTGAAGTCGTAGAATGGAAACATGGGTTTCCTTCTGAGCTTGGAGGGGTGCGCGGAAAACAACCAGTCCTTCGCATGCATGCCCCACGGGGGCGTGGCGTGACATCGAGTCCCGATTCTCCCATGGACAAAGTTCCCACCGACACTCTGGGGGCGAAGGTGCCGCCGGACGCGCTTCAGGATACTGGCTTGAAGAACCAGCCACTCCATGCCGATCCGCTGCATCAAACAAATCTTCAACTTTGGCTGCACCGCATTTTGGTTCTGTTGCTGGTATTTGTTTGCGCCGCCATGGGAGTTCTTCTCCTGATCCTGCCCTGGAGGCCGGAATGGACGGACAACCACTTTCTGCTCGGTTCTCCCGGACTGCGGACCTTTGTTTCCAACGGTTTTGTTCGCGGCCTGTGCAGCGGCCTGGGATTGCTCGATATCTGGATCGGATTTTGGGAAGCAGTTCACTACCACGATACAACTCGACACTGACGGAAAGACTAGCTCATCATGAGTGAAAGCAAACTCACACCTGCGCCTCTGGCGTATCAAAACGAACCTTTCGTGAACAGTCCGGATGGTCGCATTTTACGCATCCTGGCCGAGTACATGGAGCCCTTGGCTCGCTTCCGGCGGGAACAGATCCAGGACACCGTCGTCTTCTTCGGCTCGGCCCGGTTTCGCAGTCACTCGGACGCGCACGACAATCTCACGGAGCTGGAGAAAAGACGGGAACTACAGCCCGCGGAGGAGCGAAAAAGGGCGCTGGCCTCGGTGGACATGGCGCGCTATTACGAGGACTCGCGCCGCCTGGCATTCCTGCTGACACAGTGGTCGATTCAGATTCCAGCCCGCAGGCATCGCTTCGTGGTGACGACCGGCGGCGGACCCGGCATCATGGAAGCCGCGAATCTGGGCGCTCATGAGGCGGGCGGAAAAACCATTGGCCTCAACATCAATCTGCCGTTCGAACAAAACCCAAACTCTTACATCACGCCGGCCCTCAATTTCGAATTTCACTATTTCTTCATGCGCAAGTTCTGGTTTGCCTATCTGGCGAAGGCGCTAGTGATTTTCCCGGGCGGCTTTGGCACGCTGGACGAGCTTTTTGAAATCCTGACCCTGGCACAGACCCAGAAACTCGCCAAGAAACTTCTGGTTGTCATTTATGGCAGCCAGTACTGGAAACGCCTGATCAATTTCGAAGCCATGATTGACGCGGGTACCATCTCCCCGGGAGACCTGGACCTATTCCGCATGGTGGACTCGCCCGAAGAAGGCTTCGAATTTCTTCGCGACGGCCTGATCAAATACCACATGGGTTCCCAACAACCAAAGCGAACCGGCGAGGTAGTCCCAGAAATTGCCAAGACCAACCCCTGACCAGTCGCCGGTCTTCAGGCGTCAGGGCTGGCGACCGTCGATAGAAGAGTCACGACTGCCTTGATCCTCTGCTACATCACCGATCGCTCTCAATTTCCCGGAAATGAAGCGGCGCGCCGACGCCGCTTGCTCGAGCACATTGCCCAGGCTACCCGCTGCGACTTGGACTATATTCAGCTGCGCGAAAAAGATCTCTCCGCACGAGAACTCGAAACCCTGGCCCGCGAAATTGGTGCACTAAGAGCTGGGAACAAAAAAACAAAGCCTGCCCTTCTAGTAAACTCGCGCACAGACATTGCCTTGGCCTGTGATGCCAATGGCGTGCATCTGCGCTCCCACGACATTTCTCCCGCTGAAGTGCGAAAGATTTGGACTAAATCCGGCGCGGGCGCCCTCGCCCGAGTCACCGTTGGCGTCTCGTGTCACTCCCCAGCCGAAGTTGCCGCCGCCGCGGCACAGGGGGCCGACTTTGCCGTGTTAGGCCCGATCTTCGAAAAGATAGCCGCCCCGGGCACTCGTCCTGCAGGGCTCGACGCATTGCGCCTGGCGTCCCGCGAGAAAATTCCCGTCCTCGCTCTTGGTGGCATCACGGTGCAGAACGCGGGAGCCTGCATGCAAGCGGGCGCGGCCGGGATCGCCGGCATACGGCTGTTTCAGGAGAATGAAATGGGCAGGGTGGTTGGGCAACTGCGCGGACCGACGTCTGAAGGAAGATCCGTAACCTGGTGATCAGCGGGCGGTAGCCAGTGGCCACTTTCGTAGCGCCGGGAGACCGGCGCTACGATTAAAAGCCAACGACCGTAAGCTGAAGACCGACGATTGCTCTTAGCTCTTAATGCTCTTCGACTCCTCGTCCCAGGTCACGGCGCTCTTTCGGAAGAACGATTGATTCGACATATGGCAGGCCAGCGCTGCGTGATGGCCGAAGACTGCATCTTCCACCACCGGCTTTCGCGTCCGCACTGCCTGGAAGTAATTCCACAAATGTGGTTTCACGTCATCCCAAGAAGCGCTGCGGTAGTTGAATCCTTCCATGGCCGGCTCCTTGCCGGGCGTGGCATCGTGCTCCTGATGCCATTTCTTGAAATACTGCTCGCGCATGCCGCGCGGAAAGCTCGACGCGTAGTAGCTGGGCCCCGTATCCACGCCAGCTTGCGGCGTGTAGGTTAGGCTGAACTCGGAAAGGTCCAGGATGCCCTTCGAGCCCTGAAAGCGATAAATCTCCGGCGTCTCCGTACCCAGGCTCAGCCGCATATAAACCGGAACCTCGCCGTACTGAAACAAGGTGCAGTGCACGTCAGGCATGTTCCGGCCATCTTTCCAGCGCAGGATTCCACCCATGGCCATCGCCCGCTTGGGCGCCTCATTGATGCCCAATACGTATTGCATGCCGCTCACCAAATGCACCAGCAGATCTCCGGCCACGCCAGTTCCGTATTCCTTCCAGCAACGCCAGCGGGCGAAGATCAAGGGATCGAAATCCCGCTTGGGCACTGTTCCCTGCCAGGTATCCCAATCGAGCGTCTGCGGCGAAAGGTCGGTGGGAGGCGGATACTCCCAGGCTCCCGTGGGATCGTTGCGGCCGAGCGATCCTTCCACCAGCATCAGATCGCCGAGCACTCCCTGCGCCACCAGTTCCTTGGCCTTGGCGCAGATCACCGAACTCACGCGCTGGGAACCGACCTGCACGATGCGGCCGTTTTTCTTCGCCGCCGCCGCCATCTCCACACCCTCGGCAGGGGTGTGGGACATGGGCTTTTCGATGTAGATATCCTTGCCTGCGCTGACCGCATCCACCACAATCTGCTTGTGCCAGTGGTCCGGAACCGCCGCCACGATGCAATCAATGTTTTTGTTTTCCAGCAATTCGTGATAGCGCCGAGTGGTTGGCAGATCCGGGCGGACGATCTCCTTGGCCAGGGTATGACGTCCATCGTAAAGATCACAGGCCGCAGCGCATTCCACTCCCGGCAGTTCGATGGCGTTGGCGAGCAGTCCCGATCCCTGCATTCCGATCCCGATCATGCCAAAGCGCACCCGGTCGCTCGGAGCGACCGCTTGCGGCAGGGCCCAGAGCGGATCGGGATCGAGCAAGATGGTCTTCAAGCCGAGCGACGCCCCGGCTGCGACCGCGCCGATTCCAATGAATTCACGACGGGAGAAGCGGTTCCTATTCATCAAGCCTCCGGACTGAGTAGCAGGATCTAGATTGCGGAACTTGCAACGGTCGCTATTTCTTCAGCATCTTGACCGCGACTTCCTTGAAGAATACGACGTCCTTGTCGCTATGGTTCTGCAGGCCGATATAACCCTCGTGGGGACGCGGCCCGCGTTCCGGTTCGAAGTCGAACTTTTTGGGGGGTACCGGATCACCCTCGGTAAACTCGGTCACTTCCACCCCGTTCAGAACCACGGTTGTGTGCGGCCCGTCCAGAGTGATTTCCATAGTGTTCCACTCCGGCCCGGGCTTTCCGGGGCGGGCCAGCGGCTTGGTCAGAGAATACAGCGTGCCGGTGACGTGATAATCGTCTTCATTCGATTTCTCCGGCTCGTTGTCAATCTGCACTTCGTAGCCGTAGTGCACTGGCATCCACGCCTCGCGCGGCTCGATGGGAATGCGGATGTAAACTCCGGAGTTATCGTTGCGATCGCGCATTTTGTACACCACGCGGATCACGCAATCCCCCAGTGTTCCTCCCGTCCAGTAGAGCAACCCCATCCCGCCATGAGAGTGCATCAACCCATCTTCGACGGTCATCTCGCCAGGGCCAACGTGCTTCCATCCCACTAGATCTTTTCCATCAAAGAGCTGCTTCCACTCGCCCGACTGGGCGTGCGCCCCTGGAACCACGGCGCCCAGCACCGCGATCGCCACTAGTATGAACAATGCCATGGGGAGCAATGCCGAGATAAACCCGTCTAAAGGCTGTCGCATGGTCGCTACCTTTCGAAACGGGAGAAATATACACCAAACCACCGTGCAGCGGGACAGAAGGCTAAGTCCTTATTATTTGCGCGTCTAGCGCCGGCGCGGCGCGATTCCGGAATGTGTCGTACCCGTTACCGAAGGTCATTTCGCTGGAGCAATCAGCGGGAAACCTGCATCAAATGAAGATATAATATTCGGGTATCCGCTGACGCAGGGAATAATTTCTCTTCCAAAGAAGATCAATACGATGTCTATGAAGACCAAGGCCGCAATTGTGGTTTCCTCCGCCGCTGTACTGCTATTCATGGCGTTGGGTGGACTGGATGGCGTTCGCGCCTCCAGTAACGACGGTTCGTACCGGCAACTGCAGGTGTATAGCGAGGTACTTTCCCGAGTGCGCAGCGAGTATGTGGAAGAGCCCAACATTCCCGCTGTGACGGAAGGCGCGTTGCACGGTCTGCTGGAATCGCTGGATTCGAATTCCAGCTACCTGACGGCCGCCGAATTCAAAGAGTTCAAGTCCAATCAGACCGAAGCAAAAGGCGACATCGGAGCTGCCGTTTCCAAGCGCTTTGGCTATGCCGCGGTCATCTCGGTGATCCCCGGGGGGCCGGCCGACAAAGCCGGCATTCAAGCCAGCGATATCTTCGAAGCCATCGAAGGCAAGAGCACGCGCGAAATGTCGCTCGCGGAAATCCGTAATCTGCTGCTAGGCCAACCCGGGTCGAACCTGAACGTGGCCGTGGTTCGGGCCCGTCGAGCAGAACCGCAGAAGACAGTGATTACCCGAGATATCGTCAACGTGCCGCCCGTGGCTGACAAGATGGTCGAGGACGGCATCGGCTACATCCGGGTGGACGCCATCAACAAGGGTAAGGCGCAGGAAATCGCCGCCAAGATCCGCACGCTGCAGAAGACCGGAGCCAAGCGGCTGATTCTCGACCTGCGCAACTGCGCCGAGGGTGACGAGTCGGAAGGCATCGCGGTCGCCAACTTGTTCCTCAACCACGGAACCATCACCTACCTGCAAGGGCAGAAGTATCCTCGAGAAGCGTTCAATGCGGACGTCACCAAGGCGATCACCAATCTGCCCCTGGCGGTCCTGGTGAACAAGGGAACGGCGGGGGCGGCCGAAGTCGTGGCTGCGGCCGTGATGGAAAATGCTCGCGGCGATGTTGTGGGCGATAAGACCTTTGGCGACGGATCGGTTCAGAAAGTGATCCCTCTTCCCGACGGATCGGCGTTGATTTTGTCAGTGGCCAAGTACTACTCGCCCAGCGGCAAGGCGATTCAGGATAGCGCGGTGACTCCGAACATCGTGGTGGCCGATAGCGATGATGACGCAGCGCTTCCCGACGATGATGACAACGCGGCTCCGGCGAACGAGGAAAAGAAGCAGCCTCCACAGCAGGACGAACAGTTGCGTAAGGCCATTCAGGTGCTGAAAAGTAAAGCGAGTTAGTGGTGGTTCGCTAGTCGGCGGTTGCTCTTGATCGCGCGCCTTCGGGTGCGCGATTTTGTTTTAGCAGGGCAGTCCTCTGACGGAAACCTCGCCGTCTTCGCAAATCCACGGCTGCGTTGAAATCAGGAGATCACCGCAGCCTAGGTTCGATTGTTTCCGGCCCTGCAGGGCAACAAGATCCTCATATCCACTGGCAACAGCTGCTGGGAATCTGTGAAATGGCTGGTAGTTTCTAGCCCGCTGTTGGCCAGCGACTACCGACGGCTCTCCTGCTATGCTGAGCTCGATCTCCAGTGAGATATCAGCTACAGGATTCACCCGCGGCGAAAGCTCCCGAGACCAGGATGGTGGGCCGCCTGCTGATCGGGCTGATGGTGCTGGTGTCGGCGCTGATTGGCGCCACCGCCGGGCTTCTGCTGGTCTACTCCACTGACCTCCCGCAGGTCGATCAACTCCAACACTACCGCCCAAGTTCCATCACCGAACTCTACGATGACCAGGGACGCACGATCGGCTCCTTCTCGCTGCAGCGCCGGGTGGTGGCTTCCTACGATGACTATCCCCAGGTCCTGCGCCAGTCCCTGATTTCGATCGAAGACAAGGATTTCTACCGGCACTGGGGCATCAACGTGTGGCGGATCGCCGGAGCCGCTTATCGCGATATCCGTTCCGGTGGCAGGGTCCAAGGGGCCTCTACCCTTACCATGCAGCTGGCCCGCAATCTCTTTCTCTCTCCCGACCGCTCGTTTCATCGAAAAATTCAGGAAGCTCTGCTGGCGGTGCAAATCGAGCGGCGCTTCACCAAGCCGCAAATTTTTACTCTGTACGCCAACCAGATTTACCTCGGCCACGGGGTCTACGGGTTCGAGGCCGCCTCCCAGTTTTACTTCAGCAAGCCCGCAAAGCAACTGAGTCTGGATGAGGCGGCTCTGCTCGCCGGCCTGCCCAAATCGCCCTCTTACTACTCGCCAATCACTCATCCCGAGCACGCTATCAAACGACGCAATCTGGTGATCAATTCCATGCTTGAGGACGGCGTGATCACCACGCAACGCGCGGCCGTGGCGCGCGACCTGCCCATCCGGCTGGAACTCGCCCACGATCCCGATTCTCTGGCGCCCTACTTCGTCGAGGAAATCCGGCGCTACCTCGAAGGCAGGTACGGCAGCGACCAGGTCCATGAAGGCGGCCTCCGAGTTTATACCTCGCTCAACATGGATCTGCAGCGCGCCGCGAACCGCGCGGTGTTCGACGGCCTGGCCGCCTACGAACGGCGCCATGGCTGGAGAGGCCGGCTGCAGAGTGTTCTGACCGGAGGGGTGACGCTGGCCAATTATCAGCACCCGGATTGGGATAGTGAACCCGAGGTCAACAGCTACATTCATGCCCTGGTGATAGCGGTCTCGCCGGCTTCAGCAACCATACGGTTCGGCCGGTACACGGCAACGCTGGCGCCGGCAGACGCTGCCGGAACCCACCGCAAGCTACCGGACATTCTGCAGCGCGGCGACATCGTCTACGTGAAGGTGCTTTCGCTGAATTCCGAGGGCAAGGCGCGGGTCAACCTGGAACAGGACTCCGGTGCGCAGGGCGCTCTGGTGGCGATTGACAATACCACCGGAGAGATCAAGGCCATGGTTGGCGGACGCGATTTCAACCTTTCGAAATTCAACCGCACTACCCAGGCACT
>Ga0193732_1000155_pt1 | contig 13114 bp, 6 predicted proteins | sample U1s1metaG_FD_145077 | JGI IMG/M metagenome (GOLD analysis project Ga0193732, IMG submission 145077) | Soil microbial communities from a riparian zone of the East river system, Colorado, United States - U1s1 | ecosystem: Environmental > Terrestrial > Soil > Riparian zone | place: USA: East River...
GGCACTAATCTCTCGCGCGAAGGCGCTTGAGCTCGATACACGGTATGTCGCTCCACCCGGCGACCCGCTGTTGCACCACGCGGCCGGCTTCGCCAAAGTCATGTGTTCCGCAGTATTCATCACTGGGCTCGATCCCGACTTCGCCGCGGAGAACGTCGGTTACTTCACTGCTCCGTACGAGATACGCGCAAAGCTAGGCAAGCCGGTCGTGGATCGTGAGCACAAGCAGGTGCACGTTGCAGTGCCCGGTGGGGTGACCCGCACCGCTGTCTACCTCGGGGATCAGGGATGCGTGACACTCCCTGTAGGCAAGGAAAGGGTCAGCTTCAAGCCCGTGATGCTCAAGAGCAGCTTGCCCGATGCCTCGAAGCAAGCATGGCCGACGGGCGACGTGCTGCCAGATGATCCGCCTCCGTCCGAACTCGACATGGCGAAGGTGAAACAGGCGGTGGATGCGACCTTCGATCCGCCGGAGGGGAAGACCTCCGCTTTAGTGGTGACCTGGAAGGGACGGCTCATCGCCGAGCGATACGCGCCGGGGATCACAGCGCACACGCCGCTCGAGAGTTGGTCGATGGGCAAGAGCGTGACCGCCACTCTGATGGGCGTGCTGATCCAGCACGGCGCATACGAGCTATGGCAGCCTGCGCCTATCCCGGAGTGGCAAGAGGGGAAGGACCTGCGGTCGGAGATCCGAATCGCCGACTTGCTGCATATGTCGAGTGGGCTCCGCATCAAGGCCCTTGAGGATCCCGATTACGATCCTAAAGGCACGTATCCGGACCACTTGTACCTGTACACCGGCGGGGTGGACTCGTTCCATTATGCGGCCACCCGGCCGCTGCAATGGCTCCCGGGAAAGGTCGGGCGGTATCGCAACACCGACCCGGTCTTGACGAACTACCTGATCCGGCTGGCCGTGGAGAAGCGCGGCGAGGAATACCTTTCATTTCCGCGGCGCGCGTTGTTTGACAAACTCGGCATGCGCACCATGGTCCTGGAGACCGACCCGTTCGGCAACTTCCTGAGCCAAGGCTATGAGTTCGCCTCAGCGCGGGACTGGGCGCGGCTGGGCAATCTCTATCTTCAGAACGGCGTCTGGAACGGAGAGCGAATTCTTCCCGAGGGCTTTGTGAAGTTCGTCAGCACCCTAGCGCCAGCCTGGGTGGCCGATCAGAACCCGGTATACGGCGGTTTCTTCTGGATCAACGGCGACGGCTCCTACCCGGTGCCGAGGAGCGCTTACTTCATGTCGGGTGCCGGCGGGCAGAAGACGATGATTATTCCGTCTTACGACCTCGTCGTTGTGCGGCTAGGGCACTTCAAAGGTGCGGATGAGGGCGTGAAAAGCTTCAAGAAGACTCTTGCGCTGCTGATGGAGGCAGTCCCTCCCAGCAAGTGAGCAGGACATCACGTGACTTTGCAAAATCTGCAAGCACGTCGGGCTGCTTGGCTCATTGGCCGCCCTGTTGCGGCGCCCACCGCTTCAGTGCAGTGAGGCGTGCTCGTGGGAAAACCTGAACCCGGATATGCTGCATAGGATGACGCCAAAATCTGGCGTCGGCGGTTCAACTCCGTCCCTGGCCACCACATTTCAAAGCAGTTAAATCACCTCAGCAATTTTTCCTCCAGTCCGCTCTCAGTCCGTTTTCTCTTGTTCGGGACTCGGTGCGGTGCCTTGATGACCATGATTACGAACAACTAATTCACATCGCCAGGTTCCTCAGTCCACCTTTTGTCTCGGCCTGGCTGAGAATGAGCAATCAGCATTGCCACTGCTGCAGTCATGCGATCATCGCTGACCTATGGGTGTAAAAGCCGCCGCATTGGTAAAATGTTAGCCACGATTACCAACCCATTTGGCTCATCCGCTCAAGGATAATCGCGCTGTAGTTATTCATACGCTCGGGTCGTCGCTTCAGGGGAGCCGGCAGAATTGCAGCGAACCGTGCTGCCTGTTGCCGGCCGATGTTCCGGGCTGCGGTTTCGTCGTAGTAACGACACGCCGACTCTGCACCATAAATACCCGGGCCCCATTCGACCACGTTGAGGTATATCTCCAGAATGCGCTGTTTGCCGAGGACGAATTCGGCCACCGGTACCAGTGTGACCTCTGCGCCCTTGCGGAGGATTGAGCGGCCCGTTCCGAAGAATAGATTTTTTACGAGTTGCTGCGTAATGGTGGAAGCTCCGCGAGTGCGATCGCCTTCCAAATCGTCTTTGGCAGCGATTTGGATCTCGTGCCAATCGAATCCATGGTGCTGGTAGAAGTGGGCGTCCTCTGCGGCGATTACAGCGTGCTGGAGATCGGGCGAGATTTGGCTCAACGGAATGAATTTGTAGCGTTCGCGATACGGCGTGTGGTGAATCCAGGCCTGCAAGCGGCGCTGGATGTGCACCGCGGTTGTCGGTGGGTCGATCCACCGGGCAGCCACGAGGATCAGCGCGGCAATCGACCAAAGAAGCACCACTCCGATGGCAAGCCATCGAATAAAGGATGGGAGGAAGCTCGTCCGAAGCGGGGTCTTGGTGTGTGTGTCCGGCGTTTCAGTCACATTTCAGAATAATAGCCTGGGCTGGGTTGCCGCTGATGGATGATCTTGCGCGCGCACACAGAGTGCCGCGTTCTACTCAGGCCACTCCCTTGGTCCTGAATCACATTGAACCCGCCACAAAGATAAAGATAAAGTGGGATCAGTCCCGAGAAGGCGGCGTGGCTCCGGTCATCTTCCGTGATTCGACCCGAACAGCAGATGGCTCGTCGTTCTTCTCGGCAAGAATTCGTCGATTTATGCAGCTCTGGTCTAGAGATCGAGCCTTATCCATGTTGGCGCATGGTCGCTCGCGTTTTCCTGCCCACGCGCCCATCGGTCTACACCGCCGTCCACCAGCCGGCCCGACACCTTCGGCGAGAGCAGAAAGTGATCGAGTCGCATGCCTTTGTCCTTCGGCCACCGTTCATATTTGTAATCCCAGAATGTCCAGAGCGGCCCGTCCGGATGTAGCCTCCGCATCGCGTCGGTCCAACCTTGAGCCAGCAAACGCGTAAAGGCCTGGCGGCTTTCGGGTTGGATCAACGCGTTGTTATCCAACGATCGAGTCGGATAGATGTCCTGCGGTGTCGGCACGACGTTGTAGTCTCCGGCCAACACCACGGGGGCGCCGCTCGCCATGAGCTCGGCGGCATGGGCAATGAGGCGCTCAAACCAGGCCAATTTGTAGTCGAATTTCGGTCCAGGCTGTGGATTCCCATTGGGGAGGTATATGGAAGTGACAAGGACTCCCTGAACCGCCGCTTCGATGTAGCGGGCTTGCTGATCTTCAGGATTTCCTGGCAAACTTGTGCAAGTCAGCACGGGAGCGTGGCTTCGCGCGAGAATGGCCACGCCGTTCCAGGAACGCTCCCCTTGCCAGACTGCTTCGTACCCGAGAGTTCGAAGAGCATTCACGGGGAAGGCTCCCTGCTCCGCCTTGAGCTCTTGGAGACTAACCACGTCCGGCTCAGCTTTGGCTAACCAAGCCAAGAGGTTATCAAGCCGCTTATTGATGTTGTTAATGTTGAAGGTCGCGACTCTCACCAAGTCCCTCTGTCCCTGTAACTCTGGGTGCGCCTCCCAAAGGGAGCAACCGAATTCGTTGTTCTGGGAGGCATTATTTTGCCGGTGGAAGGAAATGGAAAACCCCGAACTAAAACGCAAAGCCTAGTTCTGGAGGTGGCCATTTCCTAAATGGCCTGGTCAGTGAAGCTTTTATCGATTCGAATAGGGATTGTAAGCGGTTAGTCGCTAGCCTTGATCGGAAACGCCTCGGATCGAGATTCTGCTCCACCCCAAAACTGTGCCCCGAGGCGTTTCCGATCAAGGCTAGCGACCACCAGTCCAGAACGGACGCAGTCCGTTGCCGGGACGCCGTGTCACGGGTTCTTAGCCAGGCGCTTTCATACAACCGGGTGTGCAGCACCGAACTGTTACTCCCCCTCGGTTTGGGTGGCCGCCGACTGGTAGCCAACCGAGCCGCTTTCTACCACTTTCTTGACGGAACTTCCATCTTTCGCGTCACGTAGCAGAGATTGATGGGCCTTCATAGCTCGACGCACTGGTCAGAATACCAACCGGGAGAAGACTTATGTCCACTTTAGTTCAGGATATCCGCTATGCCTTCCGAACATTGCTCCGTAATCGAGTCTTCGCCAGCATCGCGGTTTTAACGCTCGCGCTCGGCATCGGCGCCAACACTGCCATCTTCGGTCTGTTGAATTCTCTAATCCGTCCTCTCAACGTGCGAGAACCTGATCGTCTGGTTCGCATCTATTCCGGACCGTTGGGCACCTCCTATGAGATGTCTTATCCCAACTACGTGGATCTGCGCGGATCGGCGCGATCGTTTTCGGAATTGGCGGTCTATTCCTCCCCTCAGCCAATGAGCCTCGGCTCGGCGGGCCCCGAGAACGCTGTACCGACCGAGAGGGTATGGGGAACTGTCGTTTCCGGCAACTATTTTGATGCCCTTGGTGTTTCGGCGGCGATTGGCCGCACCTTTGCTGCCGATGAGGACCGCACCCCGGGGGCACGGCCAGTAGTTGTCATCAGTCATCAGCTTTGGACAAAAAGGTTCTACGCAGACCCTCGCATCATCGGTCACACGATCAAGCTCAATGGTAATCCGTTTGAGATAATCGGCGTCGCTCCAGACCGCATGCTGCGGGCAGGCTTGCTTCTGGAGAACGATCTCTGGGTCCCGATGATGATGGAAGGCGAAGCCATGCCCGGGCAACTTTTCAAGCTCACCAATCGAGGTGAGACTTTTTTATCGGTTATCGGCCGATTGCAGAGCGGCATCTCTCTGGAGCAGGCGCGTGCGGAAGCAGCGAATTTGGCTAGCCGCATGGAGCGCGAGTACCCGAAAGAGAACCATCAGTTCCGGCTTGCTGTGTTGAGGGAGCCCGAAGGCCGAGCTCCATTTTTCCCCGGACTGGAGCGGTTTGGCTGGATCCTTCTCGCCATTGTTGGTCTGGTTCTCCTGGTTGCATGTGCGAATATCGCGGGTCTGCTCATGGTGCGCTCCCTCGCACGCCGCAAAGAGTTCGGTATCCGCATGTCCCTGGGCGCCAGCCACTGGCAGCTGGTGCGGCAGCTGGTTACAGAGGGAATGATCTTATCTCTGAGTGGCGGCATACTCGCACTGGGGGTTGCCACGCTCAGCACCCGCATGCTGCTGAAGTTTGCTCCTCCGCTGCCACTGGAAATTTCACTCGACACAAGTGTGGACTATCGGGTCCTGATGTTTACGCTGGGCGCGTCGCTGGCCACAGGCGTGCTGTTCAGCATGATTCCCGCGTTTCGCTCCACCAAGCTCGATGTGAGTGAGATGCTGAAAGCCGGCGATGCCGGGCTGGGACAAGGCCGCACGCGAATGCTGGGGTGCGATGCGCTTGTGGTCGGCCAGATTGCGACATCATTCGTACTGTTGATGATGGCCGGGCTCTTTGTTCGGTCGCTGGTGAGGGCCCAGCAGATAAGTTTGGGTTTCGATCCGGAGAACCGTGTGCTAGCCTCCGTCGACACCTACCTTGCCGGTTACACGGAGCAGCAGAGTCTGGCATTTGACATGCGCCTGCTGGAAGAAATCCGGTCCATGCCAGGAGTGATCGACGTTAGTTCCACTGCGTTTGCGCCGCTGGGCGCGGGCTATTTGGGCGATGGTCACGTCTATATTGAGGGCGAAAACCCAGTTCCCGATTACCAGCGGCCGAAAGTCTTCTACGACAGAGTTGCGACCAGCTTCTTTCGAACCATGGGAACGCCGCTGCTAGCGGGCCGTGATTTTACGCCGCGCGAGGCGAACAGCGCGGCGCCTGTGGCGATCGTAAACCAAATGTTTGCCGACAGCTTCTGGCCGGGACAAAATCCTTTGGGGAAACGTCTGCGGCTGAATTCCAGCGATGGTCCCTGGATTGAAGTAGTCGGGCTCGTCCCGAATGGCAAGTATCGAAGCCTTGGGGAAGCGCCGCAACTGCATATGTTTGTCGCAGGTCATTCTTCCGGTCTGGTAATACACACCGCTGCCGACCCGCACCGGTACATCCAGCGTATTCGCGCCGTTGCGCATGAACTGGATCGCAATCTCGCCGTTACAGATGTTGAGACGATGGAGGAGCATATGGGATTTGCGTTCTACCCGGCGCGCATGAGTGCCTCCCTGCTCGGTTTGTTCAGCGTACTCGGCCTGTCACTAGCGATGCTGGGGCTCTATGGCCTGCTGGCGTTTGTCATCCGTAGAAGAACTCGCGAGGTTGGGATCCGCATGGCGCTGGGCGCACAGAAGAAAGATGTTATGTTGCTCGTGCTTCGGCAAGGAGGGTTGCTTGTGGCGTTAGGGGTAGCATTGGGTCTTGCAACCGCGTATGCGACAACGAGTCTCGTGGCCGCGATGCTCTATGGTGTCTCTAGTCGCGACCCTTTCACCTTTGCTGCGGTTTGTCTGTTGCTAGGTTCCGCGGCCCTGGTGGCGATCTACATACCAGCGCGGCACGCAGCGAGAGTTGATCCAATTGTGGCTTTAAGATACGAGTGATTCAGTGTCAAACCGTCTTCTACAACCTGTATGCGCGATGGACTATCTGGGGAGTGTCGTGCGGCAGCCCTGCGAATGAAGCACCATAGTACGGTCCGTGAAAATCGGCTCGTTACTATCCAAGGATATGCCATTGCGAGCGGATGACGGGCAAACGCAACCAGCATGTTGGCTGCCGGCGGCTTCTTTCCCTTTAAGCAAAGACTTGGGAAAACGAGTCTTCGGCTCTGGGGTAGAGAGTCTCCCTGCGCCAGGCAAGAAGATGTGCAGCAAGCAGGGGATGCATCGGAACAGCTGCCTTCGACTTGGGCTTATTACGATGCGCTAAGCATCAATTTCTTCCGCCTTCTTGGCAAACGTGTTGCTGGCCGAGTCCGCGCCCAAGCAAAGCGGATATGACGTTTCCCCGGTTGGAAACACGGGACATGAGTCACTTTGAGCGTCGCGAGAATGTATTTCTATCCTCCGGATTTGAGTTGAGGAAAAGCGGTAATGCGAAGTTTTGCCGCGGCATAGGGTACCAACGCGATGGATTCCTCGGGCTGGTCGCTGGACACGGGACCGCGGGGCACCGGGTTAGCAGCGCCATCCTCGGCACGCCAAGAAGGCAACTTGCGAGCCTTCACTCGAAGTTCCACAGGCGCAGGTTTGGCAGTGAAAGGCCTCTGGCTGAGCGGAGCTTCGGTGACGGAAACCGAATCGGCGGCATCTTCGGGGTTGACCGCAATAGCGTAGTTCCACGCGGTCATAGGAAAGACCTGCCAGTCGGCGGTCATCCCGCGGTCGCCAAGTTTTACCCAGCTTTCTCCTATGCCATGCGAGAACACCAACGGACCGCGTTCGACGGCCACGGAATTGTTGAACCACCTGGAGGCCCGTGGTTTAAGCGGGAACTTGATTTCCACCACGTCCCCGGCATTCCAGTTACGCTGAACGGGGGCAAACGCGTTGGGCTCCGGCGGCGGCTCCGGCGTGCCGTTGACTTGGATGGTGGCGCCGCTAGCCCAGGCGGGAATCCGCAGCAGCAGCGCAAACCTCAGTGGTGAAACGGGGTTCAGAGTCAGTCTGATGGTTCCGCGGAAAGGGTATTCAGTTTCCTCCTTGACGTGAAGCGGCGTGTTCCGCACCATAGTCCGCACTTCGCAGGGAGAGTAGGCAGCAGCGACGAGGTTATCGTCATGAGAAAGCATGAAGAGGCTGGCTGCGAACTTGGGCCACCCCTGGTGGAAGTTAGCGGTGCAGCAACCGAAGTTTGGTTCAAGGCCAAAAAGATTCGATTCGGGGCCATTGGTCGTCCAAGGCTTGCGATGGAGGCTGCATTCCACTTGGTTGGGCTGCTGGTCATACTGGTGGGCCCACATGTCGTCAGTGAAAGTGCCAGGAAGGGCGTTAAAAGCGAGTCGTTCGAGTCGGTCGCCCAGCGCCGGATCGCCGAGAATGGCGAGGGACTGTTCCAGCGAAAACATGAATTCGACTACGGAACATAGCTCGGAGCCCTGCGAAGGATCGAGACCGGCCAAATGCTCGTCGCATGAGAACATACCGTTCGGTAAACCGTGGTAGCGGTCGAGCGCCGCAAGTTGGCGTTGAAGTGCAGTGCGGTCACCTTCGGAGCGAGAAACAAGGTACCAGAGGGGCGATGCCTTGATTGCCATGGCATTGTTTACTCCATGGCTGGAGAGTTCCAGATCCTTGAATCCGCCTTGATTGAGCTTGATGAATTCAGAGGTAATCGGCGCCGTGTATTGAAAATCCGTGAATTGCGCCTGCCAGTCGTGGCCTTGCTGATGGAGCAACCGAGCGAGATCCAGGAGTTTTGGGTCCCCGTTCCGATTGTAGAGCCAGAGCACGGCCAGGAATTCGTCGTGCCAGCGGAATTTGCCCCAGTCGCGAAGCGGGCGGTTGGGCAGCTGCTGAAGCTGATAAGCAAAATATCTTTCCAGAACCGGGACGACACGCTGGTCGCCGGTGAGTTCCTGATATTGCGCCAGCACCTTCATCATGACCATGCGCGGCCACCAATCGTCATTGCTCTTAGGGCCGATCATGCCATCGGAGGTCTGATGTTGAAGAGTCCAGTCGATGTACTTTTGCGCCTTTACTTTAAGGCGGACGTCGTCAAGCAAGTAGGCGAGCGGGACTAGGCCATCCAGAAAGTATGGCCCACGTTCCCAGGATTCACCTGTTCCGCCGAGCCATCCGCTATTGGGACCGACATCGGGCCAGGTTTCATCCAAGTGACCACCCAGACCGTCTGCCTGAATCTGCAATTGCCGACGTAGCCAACCGGTCGGACGCACGGAGCCAAGGGGCAAAGGATAGAACGCATTCGCCGCCAACGGCGCCCGATTTTTCACTACGGAGAGAGCTGCCCGCGAAGTTTCTCTGGCACCGGTCGTGCCGCCGAACGTCGCCAAGTGTTTGGCCGGGAGGAAAGCAATCCCAGTTGCCCCTAATTGTTTCAGAAAGGTTCGTCGATCAGACCAGTAAGACAAGTTTGTCTCCATGACGCCGGTGATCATACGTTTGTGCGAAATATTGTCTCTATCGTCTGAACGGTCTATTCCGAGGCAATCGGCGCAGGACATTCAGGAAATGTGAGAATAGAAGATTTGTCTCGTGCAAGCTTCATGGCCGCTATCCACGCCGACCATTGTTTCCAAAAACCTGAACCCGCTACGGAATTACAGCGGGCTGGGTACCTCCGGCGCGTCCATCTTGTCAAAGCTTGAGTAACTGTCAAGTAGTACATATGGACTATTTGAGGTCGACTGGAGTTGAACATACACTCACCCCGTTTCAAGTGTAAGCGATTACATCAAAAGCCTCCTCCTCGTGGGGGAATTTCTATTGAGTCTGGGGAGCGTCCATGAAGAACTTCTTACGACTTCTGTCTTTGCCATTGTTGGCTTCGATTCTTCCTGTGTGTGCGTGGGCGCAATTCAGTGGCAACATACAAGGTGATGTTCACGACCCGAGTGGGGCGTCGATAACCACCGCAACCGTGACCCTGATCAGCGCCGCCACCAACATACAAAGAACAACGACATCCGACGCGAATGGTGGGTATCGCTTCGTTAGCCTGGCGCCGTCCGAATACAAGGTTTCGGTCACGGCCGCGGGGTTTAATACCAACACGGTCACGGTGACACTGCTGACCAATCAGACCATCAATCTACCGCTAGAGTTGAAGGTCGCGTCGGCGAATGAGCAGGTGACGGTCACGACCGAGATGCCAGTCCTGGATACTGCGGATTCCCGCACCCAAATGACCATCGAAAGCAAAGAACTAACCGACCTTCCGCTGCAAGGTCGAAACTTGTTGAGCCTGACTTCCGTGGCTCCTGGAGTCGTCGGGCTTGGACTCGTCCGTGGAGGTAGTCCGGGCTCGGCTGCTGACAATTTCTCCACCGAGACCCAGGTGGATGCAAGCGCCAACGGGCGAGGCAGCGTAGGAAACATGTACATTGTCGACGGCATGGACGTAACCAGCGACATTCGTGGGGGTGTGCTGAATCTGACTCCCAATCCAGACTCGATCCAGGAAACCTCGATTCAGACCAACACTTTCTCCGTGCAGTATGGACGAGCGAGTTCGGTGCAGACGGTACTTACGACCAAGTCAGGCAGCAACGCATTCCACGGAAACGCCAGCGACTACTTCAACTACCAGAATTTCTGGGCCAACACCAAGTTCAACGGCGGGAAGTATAATCCCTTTCACAGCAACAATTTTTCCGGTTCGATCGGCGGCCCTATCCTCCCGCACCGCCAGTTGTTCTTCTTCTTCTCGGTTGAACCACTTCGCTCTTCGACCAGCAACGGGGTAGGTGCGCTGGTGCTCGAAGCTCCTGAATTTACGAACTTCGCCCAGCAGACTTTTCCTAACACGTTGGGGACCGAAATCCTGACGAAATATAAGCCCTCTGGGGATTTGGTCACCGGAGTAGCCCAGACAGCCGCTGACGTCTTTCCCACCACCTGCGGTACGGCAGCGACCGCCAACTTGCCCTGTGCCACACCGATGTTCGACAACGCCTTGTTCAGTTCCAGTAGTTTCCGGAATGGACTTCAATGGAACACTCGAATTGACAAGTATTTTTCCAAGGATCGTATCTATGGCAACATCTACCGGACTACTCTAAAGAGCGGAGGACCCTCCGTCCGTCCCGCCTTTACAACTTTTTCCAGCTTCACGACTGATTCGTGGCAGATCAATGAAACCCATAATTTCTCTCCGACGATGTTGAACGACGCTTTTTTTGGATACAACAAGGTGGAGGGCATCGTAAACCAGGGAGCCGATTTTACGGTTCCTTCGATCAGCGTGCAGGGTCTGGGGACCGGCTTTGGAGCCGGATTCGCACAAGGCGATTTTGTTCAGCACAACTACCACTGGCGTGATGTGATGACGAAGCTTGTCGGGTCGCACCAGCTCAAGTTCGGCTACGAAGGACGCCGAGGCGACGATTTGGCTTTATTTGCAGCAGTCCGACGCCAGCCCAACTTCTTCTTCAATAACCTTCTCGATCTAGCTCAGGACGACCCCTTTACGGAGAGCAATCTTTCCTATGATGTATTGACCGGTAAGCCGCGAGACGGATTGTACAAGTACGCAATTATTACCCACGGCCTATTTGCCGAGGATACGTGGAAGATCGGCAGCAGACTGACCATCAACTATGGCTTGCGTTGGGACGACTTCGGTAATCCCTATCCCCTGAAAGGAACGGATTTCGCCAACTTCCATTTCGGTCCGGGCCAGACTTTCGACCAACGGGTTGCAAATGGAATCATTGTGCAATCAGACCATGTGTACAACCACGCTCTAGCCAATGCATTCAGTCCGCGAGTTGGATTCTCCTGGGATCCAACGGGATCGGGTAACTGGGTGGTCCGCGGGGGAGGCGGAATTTTTCGTGACTGGCTGACTCTAGGCAACTCCGAGAACGGATTGAACGGCAACCCTCCGGGCTGGGTTCAGCCTACTTTCTTTAACAATGGCTCGACGTCCGCACCCATATTTGCCTTGGGAACGAACCCGAAGACTCCGGAAGGCTTTCCGTATCCAGCGCTCCCCGGCACTCAGTTAGACGCACACGGAGGGTTAGTCGGGTCCCAGATCACGGTCGGCGGGTCAGATACAAATATGAGATTGCCCGCGACCTACAACTATACCGGCACTGTCGAGCGTAGGGTTTCCAAAGACATCGTTGCCAGCGTCGGGTATTCCGGATCGACTTCCAGAAACTTGGTTACGGGGAGCGGACAAGGGTCCGGGCTCGCAGAGTTTATCGAGAGCTCCACTTTCTATGGGACCGACATCAATCGTTTCGCCGGCGATTTGATCCAGCACAATGGCGTACTTACCCGGCTTAACCCGAGCTTTGGGGCCATCAATTGGCAACAGGCGGGAGCCAAGGCCAACTATAATGCCCTGATTGTAGATGCTCGGGGCCGCTTTATGCGGCGTGGCTACTTCAACGTCTCCTATACGCGGTCTCACTCGAAGGACAATTCGGAGATCTATCCCACTTTCACTACCTCAGACCAATATTATTCAACGTCGGCGTGGGACGTTCCCCAGCGCCTCTCGATATCGTTTAGCTACGAGTTGCCGGGCTTGAACGGAGGCAAAGGCTTCGCCGGCAGGCTCACCAGCGGCTGGAATATCAGCGACATTACCATCCTTCAGAGCGGCATTCCGTTTGTAGTGTTCACCGGTGCCAATTTTCAAAACGGTGGCGACTACAATGCGGACGGTTTCAATTACGATTACCCGGATGTAGTCAGCTATGCGCAGAAGACCGGAGTGCAGAACTACCTCTCCGGCATAATCAGCCAGAGCCAGTTCGCAGCCCCAACGCTCGGGGCCCTCGGGAACGAAACACCCTATGGCTTCCGCAACGCGGGATACAACAGCACTGACCTCAGCGTGGTTAAGAACACAAGAATCAGGGAGCACGTGGACCTGCAATTGCGTTTGGACATGTTCAATGCGTTCAACCGGACCAACCTTCAGGGCGTGAAAGGAGACTTGTCGTCGGGAAACTTCGGAAAAGCTACTAACCAATTTAACCCACGCTGGCTGCAGATTGGAGCCAACATCAGCTTCTAGTAGCTGGGCTTTACCAAACGGAGGCGCAACACCCCGCGCTTCCCCTGGCGAAGGGTGCTGATTCTCATCGATTCGGCACCCGTCGCTGTTTTCGTCATAGCAACAGGGGGCGGCGCTTGGTGGTTGGCGAAGATTGGATTGGATCGTACAGACTGAGCTACACAGCCGCATATTACGATTTCGTAAATGATCAGCTTGCGCAAAATGTTATTTCTGTTCATGTTGGTCTTGACCTGTTCTTTGGTTGCGCCGCAGGTCAGAAGCGATCCGACCAGTCTCATTGTCGCGGCGCTGAGGGCCAATGACAATGCCCGCGCGCTGGAGTTGCTTCAGTCGGCGCTGCGGCAATCCCCGAACGACGCTCGCCTGTGGACCTACCGCGGCATTGCGCTTTCGGGTGAAGGAAAATCCGAAGAAGGTCTT
>Ga0193732_1000156_pt1 | contig 13068 bp, 11 predicted proteins | sample U1s1metaG_FD_145077 | JGI IMG/M metagenome (GOLD analysis project Ga0193732, IMG submission 145077) | Soil microbial communities from a riparian zone of the East river system, Colorado, United States - U1s1 | ecosystem: Environmental > Terrestrial > Soil > Riparian zone | place: USA: East River...
GCTGGACGATGAGCCGCCGCATGGCCACGGGCGGTTGTACCTAGCTCTCATCCTGCTGGTCATAAGCGGGGGACTCTTAGTCTGGCACTGGCAGCGTGATGGCTATCCCTGGGCAGGTTTGGCGCAGACACCGGTCACAGGGAAAGCGCCCGCGAGTTCCTCGCCGGAGCCAGCGCCGGTTGCCGCACCGCCTGCGCCGGCAACGACAAACGCGGCGCCAGTGGACACTCCACCCGCATCAGGAACCACAACGGGAGACGTCATTCAACCCGCTGTTGGTGGACCTCCGGCGGAAGTCGCGGCTTCCCCCAGCCCAATCACAGTGGTAAAACCGTCCGAGCAAAACCCGCCGCTGAGCGACGGCCCCGAGCCGGGAGACGCTGCCGCCAAGCCATCGGCGGCATCTCCTCAGGACGGAAGCGCACCTGATGAAACTGAGTCCTCGGTCCCCAAAGAACTTCCCGTTGCGCCGGCGGCACCGGTTCGGAAAGCTGCGGTCGACAAACCGTCACCGACAATTCCTACCGCCAGCCCAGAAGACCGACTGGTGGACGAAGGAGAGAGATATCTTTACGGCCGCGGCGTACGCGCGGACTGCGCTCTGGCGCAGAGGAACCTCATGATTGGCGCACGGCAATCGAATCCCAAGGCGCAGACTTTGTTGGGCGCCATGTATGCCACCGGGCACTGCGTCAATCGCGACTTACCCACCGCCTATCGCTGGTTTGCCAAGGCGCTCCACGGGGACCCTGGAAACTCGCGAGTGCAGCGGGACCTAGAGGTCCTCTGGAAACAGATGACCCCAGAAGAAAGACTGCTGGCGATGAAGAGCCAATGATGAAGAGCCACTGAAGAGCCACTGGTGGTAGGCGCGGGCTGGCAGGGATTCACGCCAAAGGACGAGTGTAGAGTTCGCGGCGCTTCGTTAGCCGGCCTCTCGTGGTGGGCGGCTTCGGGGGTACTTAGCGCCAAGCTGACCGTGCTGCGCGCCCTTGATACTAATCAGCCGGTCCGCCAGGGTTTGCACGTCTGTCGATTTACCCCGCCGCACCACCTCTTCGAGACGGGCATCGTGATCCAGATGGGCATCGTGGAAGTGGTCAGGTGGTGATGCTCGGGCTGAAGCTCGGTGATCTTCTCCGGCAACCCGCGAATGGGGTGGTCGTAGATCAGAGTCACCGTGCCCACCACAAAGGCTTCGGTTGGCGCCGACCGCCGACCGGTTCGTGGAACGCATCGCGGCGTCCCCAATTGTCGCAGGCGGCGAATGCTACTATGATTCCCCCGGGCAGGTCTTGGCCGCCGACATCCCCGACTAAGCGATTGCGGGGAAAGGGGATGGCACCAAGGGGCCGGTTCCGGCCGCAATCCGCTCCAGCATGGCCAACGTACTTTTGAAAGGATGAGATAACTGCTTGTCTGGCGCTGCATCAACGGGAGGCGCGACCGACGTTTCGCTGGTCTTGGCGATTCGCTCGGGCGACGAGAGTGCTATGGCGACGCTGTACGACCGCTATTCCTCCATCGTGTACGCAGTCGGCCTGCGCGTTCTAGCCGACACGGGCGCGGCCGAGGACGTGTTGCAGGAAGTGTTCATGCAGCTGTGGCGCAATCCCGGAGTGTTCGACTCGAGCCGCGGCAACCTGGGCGCGTGGCTGGCGGTGATTGCCCGTAACCGCGCGATTGACGCCCTGCGCAAGCGGCGTCCCGAAACCAATATTGCCGACGTCGTTGTGTCAGTGGAACCGGATATGGCGGGCGATGCGCAGCGGTCGCGGGCTATGGAGAAGGTGCGGGGCACGCTGGGTAGCATGCCGGCGGCACAACGCAGCGCGCTGGAGATGGCCTACTTCGAGGGGCTCACCCATACCGAAATCGCGGCCAAGACCGGAGAGCCGCTGGGCACGATCAAGACACGTATTCGCGGCGGGCTGATCGCCCTGCGTAAGGCTTTTGAAGCATGAGCGCCCACGAACAATTCGCCGACGATCTCGCTCTTCTCGCCCTCGGGCAATTGCAGGGTGAAGAGCGGATCGCTCTGGAGAAGCATTTGGAAGAGTGTGCCGCGTGCCGCCGCGAGCTCGAGCAACTGCGCGGAGACACGGCGTTACTGGCACTTTCGGCAGCTGGGCCCGCGCCCCCGCGCCGGGCCCGGGAGCGCCTGCTGAAGGCAATTGCCAAGGAGCCGCGATCGCCCAAGATGGCTGCGCGCCGTTGGTCGTGGACACTGATCCCGTGGTTCGCGGCCGCGGCGTTCGCCCTGGCCTTCGTTTTCTTTTTCCGGCAGAGCGACCGTCTGGCGCAGCGTGTCGCTGAGTTGCAGAGCGAATCAACCCAGCAGCAGGCGCAGCTCGACCGTGCTCGTGAAGTGGTGGCGACCCTAACCGCTACCGACGCGGTGCGTGTGACCCTGATCGCAGGGCAAACTCCCCCGCAACCACAGGGGAAAGCAATCTATGTGCGTAATCGTTCCAGTCTGGTTTTTCTGGCCAGTAACATGCCGGCTCTACCATCTCGGAAAGCGTATGAACTGTGGTTGATCCCAACCAACGGTGCGCCCATCCCGGCCGGAGTCTTTAAGCCTGACGCCCACGGAAGCGCGACCGTGATTGAGCCGCCGCTACCGGCGGGAGTTGAGGCCAAGGCTTTTGCGATTACGGTCGAGCCCGAGGAGGGGTCGACAACGCCCACCATGCCGATTGTCATGATGGGAGCGGGCGAGTGATCTATATTCTTGCAGTCAAAACATGTAGCGCGGCACCTTGATGGGTGTGCCGAGGCCATCCTGCCCTCGCATGGGGCCGAGGGCCCGCCCCGGACGCGGGACGGCGAGAGCTACCTATTTTGAGGCGGGACCGGCTGACAATTCAGGTCAGCCCTCCTCGCTCTCCTTCAACTTCGCGATGATGCCGAAGTCTTCGAGCGTCGTGGTATCGCCCTTTACGTCTCCGCTGCTAGCCAGTTCACGCAACAGGCGACGCATGATTTTTCCGCTACGCGTTTTGGGCAGCATGTCGGTAAATCGAACATCGTCCGGTTTGGCCATGGCGCCAATCTCTTTCGCGACCCACTTCCGCAACTCGTCCTTCAGTTCCGGCGTGGGCTTTCTCCCGTGTTCCAGGGTCACGAAAGCCGAGATGGCTTGACCCTTGATGTCATCCGGACGCGCCACGACGGCGGCCTCGGCAACAGCTTCGTGTGCGACCAGCGCCGACTCCACTTCCATCGTGCTCAAGCGGTGGCCGGAAACATTGATCACGTCATCCACGCGGCCCATCACCCAGAAGTAGCCGTCTTTGTCTTTTCGCGCGCCATCGCCGGTGAAGTATGCGCCCGGGATCTGCGACCAGTATTGCGTCACGTAGCGGTCGGGATCGCCGTAGATGGTGCGCAGCATGCCTGGCCAGGGCTGTTTGAGAACGAGAAACCCGCCCGAGCCTTCGGGTACGGGTTTACCTTCCATCGTGACGATCTCGGGCACCACCCCTGGGAAAGGGCGCGTGGCCGACCCCGGCTTGGTCGCGATCGCCCCCGGGATCGGGCTGAGCATGATGTGTCCGGTTTCGGTCTGCCACCAGGTGTCCACGATGGGACAGCGGTTGTGGCCGATCACCTCGCGGTACCACATCCAGGCCTCGGGATTGATGGGCTCGCCCACCGTGCCCAGCAAGCGCAGGCTCTCGAGCTTGTGTTTCTTGGGCCACTCGTCGCCCCACTTGATAAACGTTCGGATCGCAGTGGGGGCGGTATAAAAGATGTTCACTTTGTGACGGTCGATGATGTTCCAGAAGCGGTCAGGCTCAGGAAAGTTGGGCGCGCCCTCGTACATGAGGCTGGTAGCGCCGTTTTGCAGCGGTCCGTAAACCATGTAGCTGTGACCCGTAACCCAGCCGATGTCGGCAGTACACCAGTACGTATCCTCTTCCTTGAGATCGAATACCCACTTGGTGGTTAAGTACGTCCCTACCGAATAGCCGCCGGTGGTGTGTACTACGCCCTTCGGCTTACCGGTGGTTCCCGAGGTGTAGAGAATATAGAGCGGATGCTCGGCGTCGAGGGGCACGGCCGGACATTCATCGGTCGCCTCGGCCATCAACTCATGCCACCAGCGGTCGCGGCCGGATTGCAGATTGATCGGCGTACCGGTTCGTTTGTAGACCACCACATGTTTTACCGACGGACAAGATTTCAGCGCTTCGTCGACGGCCGGAAATAGCTTGACCTCGGCGCCGCGACGGTAGGAACCGTCCTGAGTGATGACAGCGACAGCCTGCGAGTCGTGGATGCGGTCAATCAGGGCATTAGCAGAAAATCCGCCGAAGACCACAGTGTGCGGCGCCCCGATGCGCGCACAGGCCAGCATCGCGATGGGTAGCTCGGGCGTCATCCCCATGTAGATAGCCAGACGATCGCCTTTTTTGACCCCCAGCGACCGCAAGACGTTGGCGAATTTCTGCACTTCGCGATGAAGTTGTTGGTAGGTGAGAGTGCGGACTTCGCCCGGTTCGCTCTCCCAGATCAGCGCGGCCTTATTCTTGCGGAACGTCTGCACGTGGCGGTCGAGGCAGTTGTAAGAAAGATTAAGCTGACCACCGACAAACCACTTGGCCCACGGATGATTCCATTCCAAAACTTTCTCCCACTTTTGGAACCAGTGCAGCTCGCTTGCGATTCCGCCCCAGAATTTTTCCGGCTGCTCTATTGACTCGCGGTAGATGCGCTCGTACTCTTCCAGACTTTTGATGTGCGCTTTCTGGCGGAAATCTTCCGGACACTCAAATGTTCTGTGCTCGTGCAGGACCGACTCGATGTTGGTTTGAGCATCGGCTGCAGGCTTATCGGGCATAGGATTCCTCGTCCTGTTGATTTTCTTATTGCACTTCTTGCTGACCTTCAGAAATACGCATGGCAAATTCTACAGGGCAAAACAAGGAATGTCTGCTCAAGGCGGGGCGGAGGGAGCGGAGCCCAGAGAAATGATGCACGCTGATGAAGGTTGTGCGGCCGAGCTACGCCATGCATACTGGAGCGCGACCAGGTCGAGAGAGAGAGGCCACCATACATGGGCAAATCGAATCGAGCTTTCCTGACCGCCGGCCTTTTTTTAGTGCTGACTGCTTCCACACGGACCCAGACTTCAGCGCCACCGGAGAATTTGATCCAAGTCGAAATCGGGGGGTTGCGCAACGACAAGGGAAAGGTGATGTGCGCCCTTTTCTCGTCGGCCAGCGACTTCCCTAAACACGCCGAAAGGGCGGTTGGGCGGACCGCGGCCGTGGTCGCAGATCGGCATGCAGTGTGCGAATTTCCCGGCGTCGTTCCGGGAACGTATGCCGTGTCCCTAGTCCACGACGAGAACTCCAATGGCCGCCTTGACACCAACTTCATGGGGATTCCCCGCGAGGGCGTCGGAGCCTCGAATAACGCAAAGGGCCATTTCGGCCCACCGAAATTCGATGCCGCCTCGTTTCGATATCCAGGGGGGCGACTCGATCTGAAGATCACCATCGACTATCTGTAAGTCGGTGGTGCCCTGTGGTAGGCTTACGACGTTTTTTTCACAATCATGACGCATCCCGCGGAGATTCCCCGTTGAACGCTCCTCGAATCACGGTCGTGGGCAGTTACGCTGCCGGGCTGACCATGAGGGTCGAACGTCTGCCGAGTCCCGGTGAGACGCTGTTGGGCACCGGCTATCGCGTGGACTACGGCGGAAAAGGATCCAACCAGGCCGTGGGCATCGCGCGGCTCGGAGCACGGGTTAGCTTTGTCGCCCGGATAGGTAAAGACGCATTCGGCGATATGGCATTGCGACTTTATCGCGACGAGGGCATTGATGTGGCTCATGTAGTGCATAGCGAGAGTGCGCCCACCGGAGTGGGGTTCATTCTGGTGGATGCCAGCGGGAATAACTGCATCGCAATTGACCCGGGAGCGAACGATCTTTTGACCGCTGGCGATGTATTCCAGGGGGAGGCCGCGTTCGATTCGTCGGCGGTGGTGCTGACGCAGCTTGAAATTCCTGTGGCCGCCGCCGAAGCGGCGATGGCTCGCGGCCGGGCGCGAAGCGCGGTGACGATTCTGAACCCTGCGCCTGTCCGGCCCTTGCCGGGATCCATCCTGCAATTGGTAGACATACTCACCCCCAACCAGTCCGAAGCCAGGGTGCTCGCCGGGCAAAGTCCGGACGAAGCAATCGATCCCGAGGTTGTCGCGCGGGAGCTGATTCGTCGCGGCGTAAAACAGGTTGTCATGACCTTGGGAGAAAAGGGAGCTCTGATCGTCACCGCATCATCTTCCACGCACGTTCCTGCTCTGGCGATGCAGGCTATCGACACGACTGGCGCAGGCGATGCCTTCAACGCTGGGCTTGCCGTTGCGCTCGCTTGCGGCACGGGACTTGAACATGCCGTGCAGTTTGCCGTGGTCACTGGCGGGCTGGCGGTTACGAAGGAAGGCGTGATTCCCTCCCTGCCCGACCGCAAACAGATCCTGCGATATTATCAACAAAACGCTCTGAATCCTCCAGATTGGTTTGCGATCGCTCCTTCGATCCGGGTTGAATGCTCAGAAAGGACGTAGCCTAATGAGACGGAACGCCTTCTTGATCGCTTTCGTATGCGCGGCGCGTTTGCTTTTAGCGGGGCAAGACGATCCCACGATTCAATCGAAAGTCATTGCCCTGGAGAAGGCCTGGAACCAGGCATACAAGGCGGGCGACACAAAAGCGCTCGACGGAATCCTCGACGATCAAATTGTGCTGATTAACGATGACGGCAGTGTGCAGTCCAAGGCTGAGTTTCTGAAGAGTGTAAGGAAGTCTGCCTCCCAGGAGCAACAGGTCGCACCGGAGTCGATGAGCGTGCACGTGTTCGGAAACGCGGCGGTCGCGACGGGTGTTTTTCAAGCCAAGGGAATCGAAGCAGGAAAGCCTTACGTGCGGCGCGAGCGTTTTGTCGATACCTGGGTTTACAAAGGCGGAAAATGGGTCTGCGTCGCCACCGATGCCACTCCAGTGTTGCACTGAGGGGGTCTGCCTGGTTCATTCCGATCTAGCCCTAGGCTTTCTTCTGGTGCTGCTGGCGGCCTTGCTGCAGGGAACCTTCGTTCTTCCGATGACCCTGGTACGGCAATGGTCGTGGGAGCATACTTGGGCGACGTTTTCGCTGCTGGGAATGCTCGCCTTCAACTGGATGATCACCCTTCTGTTGGTTCCTAATATTTTCACCGTGTATGGTGCGTCGCCGGCGCGGGATTTGGCCGTGCTGGCGATTTTCGGACTGGGCTGGGGAGTGGGAGCCGTACTGTTCGGACTTGGAATGAACCGACTCGGCATGGCCCTGGGATATCCCATCATCATGGGCCTGATTGCCAGCCTTGGCGCACTGATTCCGCTGCTGGTGTTCTTTCCCCAGACACTGCTTACGACAAAGGGACTGGTGCTGCTTGTCGGCACAGTCTTGGTTATTTTCGGGATTGTCCTGTGTTCCGTTGCCGGCTCCCGCCGCGCGCCCTCAGGAAGCAAATCCATCGCGACGCATTCGAGAGCCTTCAGAGCTGGCCTGGCCGTCGCGATGCTCGCCGGAGCCCTGTCGTGCCTGCCCAACGTGGGGATGGCTTTTGGCGGAAACGTAATCCGTTCCGCGGAGACGCTCGGAGTCTCGCAAGCTTTGTCGGGAAATACGGTGTGGGCGCTTCTATTTACTCTGGGGTTTGTCGCCAACCTCGCCTATTGCCTTTACCTGATGCTCCGCAACAATACGCTCGGCCAATACTGGAACCGGGAGACACCGCGAAACTTGAGATTGAGCGCGCTGATGGCTTTGATGTGGATCGGAAGTTTTTATCTCTATGGGGCTGGCGCAGCAAGGCTCGGGCGCTGGGGCGCAGTCGTGGGCTGGCCTCTGTTTATTTCTCTCTCTATCGTCGTGGGCAACCTCTGGGGGTTGTGGCGAGGTGAGTGGCAAGGCGCGCCTGCCGCGGCCCGGCGGTTGCTGAATCTGGGACTGCTGGTGCTGATTGTGGCAGTGATTGCGGTGGCGCTCAGCAATTCCTTTTGAGCGCGCGGCGCGCCCAAGGGCGGGTCAAGTTCTAACGGACACAGCGGGGCACGGAGAACCCCAAGGAACAGTTCTCCGCGCCTGTGTGCTTCCAGGGTGATGTTCCTTGGGTTTCGCGAATACCGGGGAATGCGCCAGGGCGGGTCTAGCCTTAGAATTGGAGTGCGGGAGGATCGAGCCCGCTCCTTCAAAGAAGGGAAAGCCATGTCACAACCCGCCTTCTTGTCGAGCCCGCAGCCGCGGGCGCGCTGGATGCGCCTCGATACGGCGCAGCTTCTCAAGCGCTTCTTTTTCTGCGAGCGCTCGCTGCTGGTCAGTGAAGCAGCCTGGATCCCCGCCATTGCTTCTCTCCCCATCAAAATCGGCGTGGCCCGCTTCATCTGGCAAAGCGCCGAAACCGCCCATGCCCTTCGGAATCGGGTATTCGAGCTGCGTTTCCCCAGCCGCTTGCTGGAAGAGCAAGGAGCCGACCGCGCGCTGATTGAACTGTTCGGCGCGGTCAAGAATTCACCGTCAGTTCCAGCGTTCCTACTGAGCATAGGAAGGGTTCTGCTGCCGGCGTTGCGCGATTCCTACCGCGCATATCTGGAAGCATCGGATTCGATCGCTGACGGGCCTACTCACCGCTTTCTATTTCTGGCGCTGTCCGAAAAGCAAGAACAGATCAGCGCCTTCGAGCCCTGGGCGCAGGCGGCGTTGTCCCTGCATCCCGAGTTGCGCGAAACCTCGCTTGCCTGGACCCAAGTGGTGGCAGAACGGCTCTCAGAAGTCGGTGGGGTCGGAGTGGGACCGTCGCCCTCGGCCCCCGCCGCTGGCCCTTTACCGGGATCAAAACCATATGTCATCCCTGACCAGCCGGCCCGCGACCCACGTTTCCGGCTCTGTCGTTTCTACTGGCCCGACATCGTGGATGCCAGCTTTCCCTATGGCGAAGGTATGCAGTTGCAACTCCGCTCGGCTATCAGCCACCTGAATGAAGTCTGGGCGATTGAAGCCGGCGGCGTGATGTTGAGCGCCTTTGCTGACGTCCTGCCCTGGGAGTGGATCCACCATGCCGCGCGCTGGACTTACGACGAATCCCGCCACTGCCGCATGGGGTACGAGCGCCTAATGGCCTGGGGCCTCGATCCGGCGGAAATCCCGCTGGGGACCTATATCTACGAGAGCACATCAGGCGAGGATCCCATCTACCGCCTGGGAATGCTGTACTTTTTTGAAACCAAAAATATCAAGCACAAGCCTGCCCGCGCTCAACTCTTCCACGCTTACGGCGACGCCGTAAGCGAGCACGACATGGACTTCGACTGGGCCGACGAAACCATGCACGCCGGCTATGGCAAGCTCTGGCTTAAAGCGCTGCTCGCCGTCAGAGGGGAAGATCCCGCGGCCTACGACCATGTCCGGGAACGCTGCGAAAAGCTGGTGCGCGACTACGTCGGGACGGCCACGGCTCAGGAGGTGGCCGAGATCAACCACCTGGCCGCCGCACTGCTGGCCCAGGCGGCACGAAAATTAACCTAGGCGCTGGCTCCCTCGCCGCCGGCCCAGCCGGGGCAATTCCGATCTATTCATCAGCAATCACCAGAATGGCTCTTGGTCCAGGCTGACAAATCTTGGGTCGGTGTTCAACACCGCCGTTCGCAAGTACAGTCCGAGAGTCATTCTGGATGGCAAATGGCAGATCTTTAGGAGTGAGCGAGGCAGCAAACCGACAAGCGAGACGAGCCGTTTTACCAGCAAAGAATTTAGTTTCGAAAGCGCGCGGCATATTCAATGGATTGGGAAATTTGTACCGTATTCCAACGGAATACGCCTTGCGAAACACCGCCCAATAAAGTTTGCTCAAAACCCCGGATATAATTGGTGGCCCTGCTGCTTCCGCGAAACCGGTTCGGGGCTGCCATGAGCATACGACACTTTCGGGGACAGATCTTGCTGGCGCTGACCGCGCTCGTACTGCTCGGTCTTGGGACAGGCTTTGCCTCGTCCCAGCAGCCGCCCGCGCCGAAACCATCCCCCGGGAGCGATCCGGAAGCGCATCTGGGCAGGGGCTACGACGCCCTGAAACAGGATCAGTACGATGCGGCGGTCAGCGAATTTCGAGCTGCCTTGAAGCTCGATCCCACGCTGACTCTACGGGCACGATTTCCGCTGGCAGTTGCGCTTTTCGAACTGCACAAATCCGATGAAGCGCGTCGCGAATTTAAAATTGTGCGCGCTAAAGTCGGAGATCATCCAAACGTCTTCTATTACCTCGGAAGGTTGGATTTGGACGACCACCGCTTCCAAGAAGCAATCCGGAGCTTAACTCAGGCTGCGGTCAAGCCGCCCTTCCCCGACACCGCTTATTACCTCGGGTACGCTTACCTCAAACAGGGCGATTTCCCCGCGGCAGAAAAATGGCTGAAGCAAGCCGCGCTACTGACCCCACGGGACGCCCGCATTCCGTACCAGCTGGGATTGCTGTATCGCAAGGAGGGGCACGAGGAGGAAGCGGCCAAGGCTTTGGCAGCGTCGGAGGAATTGCGCCAGCGCGATTCTAACGAGAGCCGGCTCAGGCTGGAATGCGCACAAAAGCTGGATCAGGGCGCGCGCGAGCAAGCACATGAAATCTGCGAACAACTGTACGATCCCGACAACGCGGAAAAACTGACAGCGCTAGGCACCCTCTACGGCCAGCACGGGGACCTGGAAGCAGCGCTGAAGCCTCTCCGCCGTGCCGCCGAGATGGCACCCCAATCGCCGCAAATGCAATACAACCTGGCGCTGGCCTATTATCAGATGAACCAGTTTGAAAAGGCGCGCGAGCCATTGGCCAATGCGCTCACGCGATGGCCGGATTTGTTTCAACTGAATGCGCTCTATGGTGCCGCCCTAGCCAAGCTCGGTAAGGATCTTCCCGCGTATCAGGCGCTTCATCATGCGCACCAGCTCAACCCGCAGGATCCCGGAACTGCAGATCTGCTCTACCTCACCGCGCTGAATCTCGCCAACGAAGCCATGGTGCAAAAGGGACTCGCGCAGCAAGACCCGAGTCGGTATTCGGATTCGCTTCGTTATCTCGAAGAAGCAGCGAAACTGCGTCCTCAGGAACCCGAACCCCACCGGCGAATGGTTGAAATCTACACCGTAACCGGCCGTCCCGCACGGGCTACAGCCGAACAGCGCGAAGCCGATCGCCTATCTGGGAGCCCCGGCGCAGTTAAGTAAAACACCCGGCTAGCCAGCGCAGCCTTCACTTGGCTCTTCTGACCCACCACTCCATGGCCCAGATTTTGTCACGGTTTTCTGTGTCGCCGGTTGCCACTCGGAGGGGCTACAGTTATGATCTCTGCTGGAATGTCGTCGCCTGTTCCCTTAGGAATCCAGTGACTATGCACAGTTTAGCCTCCGCCCTGATTCCCGCGATTGAGGTGATGTTTGTTGGCGGCGTTCTGCTCACCTCGGTGGAAGACTTCCTACTGTTGTTGGAGAACGAGACTTCCGCTCACGGCGACAGAAATCGGGAACGGCATTAACGCCGTCCTCGGCCGGAGGGCTCACTCCCCCTTGAGTCGCAAACCAAACTCCGGTCGAATCACCCGCTTGCTTCCGCAATGGGCGAGCGCCCACTTCAATTTCGTCAATCTCTCGCCTCGAGGAGAACCTGCGATGGAAATTCTCTGCAAGAAGGCAGCTTTGATGCTTGTTGCCATGACGCTGATTGGGTCCGCAGCCGCTCAATCCAGCTATAGCCTGCTGTCACCGAACAAGCAGATCGAAGTAAAGATCCGGACCGGCGACCGCATTCAATACGACGTCCTGTTCAAGGGAACGCCTCTGTTGCAGAAATCCACACTCTCCATCGACATTGACCACAATACCCTGGGCCTGCAGCCGCGAGTCAAGAGCGCGAAGCCGCGGACCTATGACGGAACGCTCGAGCCTGCGGTACGGCAGAAATTCGCCAAGGTCCGCGAGAATTACAACGAACTGCGGCTCGAAATGGAGGGCAATTACACCGTCGTTTTCAGAGCCTACAACGAAGGCACGGCCTACCGAATTGAGACTTCCCTGCCGCAAGATGAAGTCCGGGTCTACAACGAAGAGGTCAGCCTCAATTTCGCGGGCGACTACTCCGCGTATTACCCCCTGGAAGAAAGTTTTATGTCCCATAACGAAAGGAGATTTCCGCTCTTCAAGTTGGCGGAGATCCCTCTCTCGTCCATAGCCAGTCTGCCCGCTGTCGTCGACGCCGCCAACGGAGTGAAGGTGGCGGTCGCGGAATCGGATATTGAAGACTATCCCGGACTCTGGTTACATGGCACAAGCAAAAATGGACTGGCGGCAACCTTCCCTCCCTACCCGCTGAAGGAAGTGCTGGAACGAGACCGCGACTACAGAGTCACCGAGTCCGCTGATTACATCGCGGTGACCCGCGGCACCCGGAGCTATCCCTGGCGGCTATTGGGTATCGCCGAAAAAGATGGCGACCTGATTACCAATCAGCTGGTCTGGCTTCTGGAAAAACCATCGCAGGTGCAAGACACGTCCTGGATCAAGCCCGGCAAGGTGGCCTGGGATTGGTGGAATGCCAATAACGTCTACGGTGTCGATTTCAAATCCGGCGTAAATACCCAGACCTACAAGTACTACATTGATTTTGCCGCGAAGTACGGCCTGCAGTACATAGTTCTCGATGAAGGCTGGTACCGGCTGGGTAATGTGATGGAGGTAGTTCCGGAAATTAACATGGAGGAACTCACTTCCTATGCCAAGCAGAAGAATGTCGGCATCATCCTATGGGTAGTGTGGAAGACGTTCGACGATCAATTTGACGCGGCACTCGATCAGTTCCAGAAGTGGGGAATCAGAGGTATCAAAATTGATTTCATGCAACGGAACGATCAGAAACTGATCAACTTCTACTACAAAGTCTGCCGCGAAACGGCCAGGCGCCACATGCTCGTGGATTTTCACGGCGGTCAGAGCCAGATCACCATGACTCGCACCTGGCCCAACATGATAA
>Ga0193732_1000159_pt1 | contig 13007 bp, 13 predicted proteins | sample U1s1metaG_FD_145077 | JGI IMG/M metagenome (GOLD analysis project Ga0193732, IMG submission 145077) | Soil microbial communities from a riparian zone of the East river system, Colorado, United States - U1s1 | ecosystem: Environmental > Terrestrial > Soil > Riparian zone | place: USA: East River...
CGGCGGGCTCGTCATCCAGTCGGGGGAGGTCGCCCAAACCGACCGTGTGCCCCGCCCGAAATTCGAATCGGAAAAAATCCTGGAACGCGCCCGCCAGGCGCGCCCTCCACTCCGTGGTTGACAGTCGCGCCAGCGGCGTGTCGTCCACAAGGATCGAACCAGATGACGGCTCGTACATCTTCGCGAGCAGCTTGACCAGCGTCGTTTTGCCGGCGCCGTTCTCGCCGACGATCGCGACGACCCCACCCGCGGGCAGCATCACCGAGACATCGTCCAGCACAACGCGTGACGTGCCGGGGTACGCAAACGACACGTGGTCGAGCCGGACGCCGCGGTGCAACGCGGTGGGAACGAGCAGATCGCCCGACGCCGCGACAGAGGCGGCGTAATCCTCGAGCCATGCAAGCCGCCGCGAGCCGTCCATCCAGAATCCGCGCAGGAATCCAATCTCGCCGACGGTGGCGCCGATGTACGCCGACAGCCGTGCACCTGCGGCGAGCACCAGCAGCACCTGACTGGCTGGCGCGCCCAGGCCGGACGACACGAACATGACCGCGCCGACATACGCGAAGCCGAATATCGCCCACGCCAGCGCGTGCCACCATGCCGAGCCCCGCCGAGCGGCCGCCACCGGTCCGTACCAGCGCTCCCACGCCGCTCGGCGCTCCGTAACCAGGCGCTCTCCGATGCCGGTGACACGCACCTCCTTCCCGGGCGGCGCGGTCGTGGCAAGGGTGAACAGGTGACGTGCCAGCCGATTGGTTTGTGCCCCACGCTGTTGCGCCGATCTTTCGACCTCAGGCCGCCACGTCGACGTCAACACGGTCGGGATCGCGAACACCGCGAGCAGGATGAGCGCCGGGTGAATTGACGCCAGGAGCGTCATGGTCACGCCCAGCCGCAGAATCCACCCGAGTGTGGAAAACAGCGACATGTACATGTGGTCGAGCACGAACACCTGATTGCGGAGCATGGATAGTCGATCGAGATACTCCGGGCGTTCTTGGTGCGCGATGGTCGCGACCGATGCCTGCAGTCGCGCGACGTGCGACTCGAGCGCGATCGTCACCCTGTCGCGGAAGCGGCGCTGCACGCGCGTGCTGACCGTGCGGAGAAACCAGGTCGCGGCGGCCGACACGCTGAGGCCAATCGCCGCGCCTTGCACCATGCTGGGTCTGTGCTCGAGGAGGCCTTTGCCGAGCAGCATCAGCCACAAGGCGAGGAGCGCATCGGGCAGCGCGGCGAGCTGTGACAGCCCGAACGCCGCGACCATCAAGCGCGGCTCGTGGCGATACCCCAGCTTGCACAACCGCCACATCGACGACAGCGCGGGAGGCAGCGGCCCGATCGCTCGATCTCGATCAGGAGAGAACGTCATAAGTCGTACCCTCCTCTTCCGGGGCGTTGAAGCGCTGCGCCTGCAGATCGAACATCGTCCGATAGCGCCCACCGAGCGCCGTCAGCTCGTCGTGTGTGCCGAGCTCGATGACCCGGCCGTGCTCCAGCACGCAGATGCGATCGGCCTGGCGGACCGTGGAAAAGCGATGCGAGATCAGGATGGTTGTGCAACGCCGCGTCGCCGAGAGCAGGCGATCGAAGATCTCTGCTTCCCCGCGCACGTCGAGCTGCGCGGTCGGCTCGTCAAGCAGAACGACACCGGCGCCGAGCATGACGGCTGCCAGCGCTCGGGCGAGTGCGATACGCTGCCATTGGCCGCCCGACAGGTCGGTGCCGCCGTCGTACCCGCGGGCAAGCACGGTGTCCAGTGCGGCTAGGTTGGTCGCTCCTGCCAACTCGAGTGCGGAGCGGACGACATGGTCTGGCGCGCCTGCTGGCGCCACGTTATCGCGCAGCGGCAGTTCGAGCCGGATGAAGTCCTGGAATACGGCCGCGACGCGCGAGCGCCACGATAGGAGATCGAGCTCACGAATGTCGACACCATCGATCTCGATCGAGCCCGACTGCGGATCGTACAACCGGCACAGCAGCTTTGCGATCGTCGTCTTGCCGGCGCCGTTTTGTCCCACGATGGCGAGTGACGAACCAGCGGGAATCGTGAGATCGAAGTGCTCCAGCACCGGCGCGCCGCCAGCGTACGCGAACGTGACATCGCGGAGGCGAATCTCGCGCGCAGGGACCGCATCCGCGGGGCGATTGCCGGAGTGCAGCCCGCCGGCGGGACGCATCGCCGGCTCTAATCGCAACACCGCAGCGACGGGGGCAGCGGCTCCGTCGAGCGCCCAACTGAATCCACCGAATGCGATCATCGAGACCCCGATGGCACTCTGCACGTAGACGACGACTTCCCCGAGACCGATGCGGCCGGCGGCGGCGGCGCTCGCCAGTGACCAAAACACGGCGATATTTGCAGAGATGACGAGGATCAGACTCCAAATCACAGGACGCTCGCGCAGTCGCGTGGCTGCGTACTGAAGGTCATGCAAGCGAGTACGTCTGGCGATGAACCGGTCGATCGTCCAGCCCGCGAGGCCAAATAGGCGCAGCTCCTTGCTCGCGGGCGGGTCCACCGCCAGCCGGTAGGCGTAGTCGGCATCCCGCTGCGCGCCGCGCACCTCCTCGGTGTTGCGGTCGCGCCAGATCGCACTCTCGCGTAGAAGCCAGTGCGTCGCCAACCACGCGCCCCCGAGTCCGATCGGCGCCCACCACGCGTATCTTGCGAGGATCACCGCGGACGTGACACCGCCGATCATCTCGACCATACCGGTTGCGATGAAATCCATGGAGATCGACAGCGGCGGGCCGGTCATCCCGAGGTCGAAGTCGCGCGCCACAGTGAGGTCGCTGGTGAGCTTCGGATCCTCGAGGTGCCCCATGCCCGGTGGGCGCACGCAGGCTTCGGTGAGCCGGTCGTATAGCCACGCGGCAGTGCGGTCGCCGAGGTTGGCGCTCACCGCCTGGTGAATTGGGCCGAGCACCTGAAGCAGCACGAAGATCGTTCCGGCTAGTGCGAGCGGACCGGCGAGTGGATCACCTCGTTGCACCGCGCCGACGAGCACGCCCATCGCGATCGCGAACGCCGCCGGCAGGGTCCCTCTCAGCAGGAGCCCCGCCCACCACGCAGCGGCGAGGCCAGGGTCGGCCTTCGGTAGGATGCCGAAGAACTTCCATTCCTTGCGCCCAGTCAGTAGTTGGAGCACGACTGCATTCTGCCACAAAACGGGTGTCTGCTCAGGCTCCGGCGTCCACTCCTAGCCAAGGGACTACAGATGATCACGACGAACAGCACGATCAGTTCATGATTGTGAAGACCGTCATGGTCGGCGGTCTCACCAAACTGCCGGCTGACACCCATAAAGCCAAGCTCGTCGCTTGGGAGAGAGCAAGCGATCGATCTGCGGAGGGAAGGGTTTGCTTATGGGCCCGGCCTTTGCGATCTCCCGCCTGCTCGCGCGCCATGGCTTGACGTATGCCGGCATCGATATTTGGGATCACGAGGCCTTTGCCATACGCTGCGGGACTATGTCCTCGAATCGCAGCCTGCACTGGAATGTGACTGGTTACCCATTTGTAGACCAATCCACAAATTCAGACCTTGGGTGGGCATCCATGTGATTGACATGAATCCGGCGGTTTAATAGGCTTGGAACCCGATGACCCGAAGCCAGCAACCTGCATTGACACTGTTTGCAGCCGGGATGATCGGCCTCGGCATCCTCGCTCTGGTCTATGGCGATTTCGCGTTGGTGTGGCAGCCCGTTCCCTTATGGATCCCAGGCCGGACGGTTCTCGCCTATGGTTCGGGCCTTATCATGCTACTCGGTGGTGTGGGCCTACTTTTTAGAGCCACAGCGGCATGGTCGGCTCGCATCCTGTTCCCATATCTAATCGTCTGGCTCCTGCTGAAGGTGCCCGCCCTGCTGGTGGCGCCGGGCATGGAAGCTGTTTGGCTCGGCTTTGGCGAGCTTGCTGTGCTTCTGGCCGGAGGATGGCTTTTGTTTGCCAAGCTGGCCGGGCTGCGAGAGGGATCGCCCCTGACATTTGCCACGGGCGAGAATAGCATCCGCCTTGCCCGGATGCTATTTGCGGTTTCTCTCATACCGATCGGACTCTCACATCTTGTGTATGTGAAGGCGACGGTTGAGCTGGTACCGGCGTGGCTTCCTTATCGTGTTGGCTGGGCCTACCTGACCGGTGCCGGACAGATCTCCTGCGGTCTCGGCGTGCTGTTCTCGATCTTTCCGCGAGTGGCCGCGATGGCGGAAGCGGGCATGATAAGCCTGTTTACGCTTCTCGTTTGGGGTCCTGCGATTCTGGCCGCCCCGAGGACACGGCTGCCCTGGACAGCGTTCTTCATCTCATGGGCGATCGCGTCTGCCGCATGGGTAGTAGCCCAAAATATCACACCCAAGCAGCCTGCCAAGCCGGATGTGTGACCACCTATCCTACCTACTATATATTTGACTAAGCTCTTTTGTTTTTGTTATCTGCGTCGAATACTGCAATTCTAGAATCCCGGTTCAGACTCCGTTCAGGCCAAGTGCGTGCCGGCTAGTTCTTTTGGTAATCCTGGAGACATTTCGCCCTGGTCGTTTTTTGAGTGTTTGCCATGCGCATACGCACGTCAATTCAGAACTGGGGAGTGGAGCGGACCCGCATTGCGGTCGATTAGGTGGCAAGAACGCTGGAGTGCAACTTAACACCGCGTCAGCTAGAAGGCTTGAACCACTAAAAAGAAAGGGTTCTTCGCGAAACCCAGAGTTTATGACCTGAGTCAAGCGAAGGCCCCCTTCGACCGGATCGGCGCGATTTCATTGTGAGCTAATGATTCAGCAACTCAGGAATCGATTCCGCATCCTCAAACACCGTTGAAACCGTGAAATGTCGCCATTTCTCAGCCTCGCTGGCACGCGCAGCTTCCGCTCGTTGCACCCGCTTTTCCGCATCTACACCGAGGATCAGCCGCACCGGCACCTCGTCGCTATTTGCCAGTTGCACAATTACATCCGCGATTTTCCGCGGATCGCCTTCCGAACGCCCTTCGAGGCTTCGCAATAGCTTGCGCATCGAACCGACCGAGGCCTCGTAGTCCGGCAGCAGGTCCGGGGCAGTCTGACCGGCGCGCCGTGCCCAGTTGGTCCGAATACCTCCCGGCTCTAGAGTGCAGATCTTGACCCCGAACGGCGCGACTTCCATCGCCAGAGCCTCGCTGAAACCGCCCACCGCCCACTTGGCCGCGTGATACGGCGTATTGCCGGCAACCGCGAGGCGACCACCGACCGAAGACACCTGAAAGATGTGACCGCTCTTCTGCTTGCGCATCACTGGCACGGCGGCGCGTGTTGTGTACACCACGCCGTAAAAGCATGTGTCCACGATGGCCTGGAAATCCTCCGCACTCATCTGCTCGAACGGGGCAAACTGCCCATAACCGGCATTGTTGACCAGCACGTCCAGCCCCCCGAAGGTGTCGACCGCGAACTGCACGGCAGCCTTTGCCGCGGCCTCTTCGCGCACTTCCAGCGTAACGGACTTCACCCGCTCGCCGTACTGCGCGACCAGAGGAGCCAGTTCTTCCGTTCGACGCGCTCCGGCTACCACACTGTCACCTGCGGCCAGCGCCGCCTCGGCGATGTTCCGCCCCAACCCGTTTCCGCTTCCCGTAATCAACCAGACCTTCGCCATTGCAATATCCTCCTCTGCATAGGATGATTAAAATGACTGACTGGATGCTCATTTAATTTTATTGCGAAAAAGATTTCAACGCAACGCACGCCAGAAGACTTGAAAGGCCTGCTCAATGAGCTCTTGGCGCCGTTTCGGTTGTTTCGCGATGAATTCCATCGTTGCTTCTTGCATGGCTGCCATAGTGGCCGCCGCGAAACCCACCGGCAGCCCGCGCAGCGCACCACGGCTTCCCAACTCACTTAGTGTTCCGTCGATTGCGCCGCGTTCCGCGGCTGTTCTCCCACGCGTTTCGGCAGTGATTCGGTCGGACACGTTCAATTGCACCGAAACCTTGCGTTTCTCTGGAAATTCGATGGCCCAATCGAGAAAGCTCGACCATATATGCCGCGCGCGGCGCTCCAGACTCCTCTTGTGCGGGAAGTTCGTGTTTACTCTTGTGTAGACCTCGCCCTTCAGCTCGACATAAAGCTCGTTCAACAGCTCTTCCTTGTTCGTGAAGTAGGTGAAGAGCGTGCCCGCGGCAACGCCCGCGCGCCTCGCGATCTTCGCCGTAGGCGCGCCGAGCCCGACCTCGGCAATCTCGTGCACCGCCGCCTGGAGGATCGCGCTGCGTTTCTCAGGACTTCTGACTCGTGCCATTCCTATGGATGAGAGTACAGTGGTTCGACCTCGGGAGTCACGGCAACAATGTCTTGTAGCCACATAATGCTGCCATCCCTGTCGCTTGGTGCAACACGCTCGCTGATTTGGGCCGGTACCGTGGGCGCCGGCGTTCGACAAAATGAGGAAATCTGCCGATCCCTTCCAAGGGATGATCGAAGCCATCCCTACGCTGGCTATGGTGCAGTCTGCAATTGGTTCCGTCGAATTCCTCAATCAACGATGGCACGACTACACGGGTCTCCCGCCGGAAGAGGCGCACGGCTGGGGGTGTAGGGTAGCAATTCATCCGAGACCTCGCGAGTTTGATGGACAAAAGACAAGCACTGCTGGCTTCCGGGGAGGCGGGCGAGATTGAAGCACGCCCGCGCCGTTTCGATGGCGAATTTGGCTGGTTTCTCGTGCGCGGCAGTCCTGTTCGCGATCAAGTGGGAAGAATCGTCAAATGGTATGGGGACCATAGCGAGGTTGAAGATCGGAAGCGCGTTTTGGCGCGTTAAGACAGGCGCAGACTCTTGAGCGAGGCGTGGGGCATCCCGCCACTGGTATGAGGCACAATGATCAACTCCAGTACCCTGACATCCGAGAGCTCAACCCGGTACTCTTCGACCTCTCGGGTTGTCTCCGGCGGGCTGAAGTTCCACTGCTGGCGCACGATGTCTCGGAACGGGCGCCCGCCGTCCGCAGACCATCGCAAGAGGAATTCTTGAGTGCGGATTGTTTGTGTCTCCTCAAAAACAAGCGATATGTGTCTTAGCTTTTGCGGCTGATCGAAGACCAGGCGAATCGTTTGCGGTCCCGGGGCAGCCGCGCGCCAACCCAGCGTTTCCTCGGAGAGGAATGCAGACTCGATCGGGAAACCGTTCTCTTCCGAGGTGACCTCGACCACGGCGGTACGCTCGAGGTCCAGCCAGCCTTCGGCGCCAGCTCGAACCGTCTCCGGAGTTGAAGTTATCAATCGCTTACGCATATACCCAGTTTAACCCTGGGGAGACTTTGGAGCTTGTGAATTTTGGCTCAGAGTCGAATCTCGAAGTTTGTTCCCGTCGGAGCGCCATCTAATTGGTGTGGCTGGTCTGATTCGCCCGCGGTTAAAATCAGCATTTCCATCATTGATTTGGGCGAGCACGGGCGGAATGTTTGCAAAGCGCGGGACAGGTACCCCGGCCGTCGAAGTTCACGACGCAGGTTACAGAGGCACGGCGTGGCGTGCAATGTACTCGTCCATAGATCGGTCGGGTCCGATGTAGTGAAACGTTTCGGCATAATCCAGGCCGTATTTCCGACCCGCGGCGCGATCACTGGTTTCAAGAGCTATTTTTGTGTACTCGTTGATGGCGTCGCTGTCGGCGGCGGACAACGCTGGCACACGCAGTTTCCGTTCGACGAGAGAAGCGTTCAGGTCCTTGATCATGTGGGTCACCATGGTCCGGCATGCCCTAAGGCAAGCAAGCTTGGTTTCAAAAGTGGGGCCAATATCCACCACACGATTCACTAGCTGCGGGCCTCTAGCGAAATAGTATTTCTCTGACACGCTGTGCGGCTTCAAACCTGCGGCGAAGTGCTCCGGCATGTCCAGATGCCCGCCGGACATCCAGCAGGCCGCTTCCACGGCGTGAGCAGTTACACAGTGATCCGGATTCTCCTCGTAGTGCCCCCAGGGATCGTAGCTGAAGATGGTGTCGACCCTTAGCAGACGAAACAAAAAGATCAGCCTGGCGCGTATTTCCGAGCTGGTGAGGTCGTCCATGCGGTGGTTTCGATAACCCAGGTCGAACATCTGCTTCAGCCCGGACGCCTGCAAGAAAGCCCTGGCATCCCGCTCGTTGCCGAGCACGGTTTCACCCAGAGTGAGATCGTAGGAGTCTTTCTCGTCATTGCTGGTCCGGATGAAGTATCCGGTATAGCCCTCCTGGAGTAGTTTGGCCACGGTGCCGCCGGCAAAAAAAGGCCCATCATCCAGGTGAGGCGTGATCAGGGCCAGTACCTTGCCTTTGTTCGGCGTTCCGGACACAGCCCGCTCGATCACGATATCCGCGGCGGACGCCGTCTGCGCCGGTAGTTGCGGCACACCCAACAAACCTGCGGCGAGTGCCCCTCTAAAAAAATCGCGCCGTTCCACTGAACGATCCTTCCATTGTCAGCGGCGGCCTTGGAAAGGACGTCGTGACGCCCGCGCGACGATCATACTTCGAAGCTGAGCAAGCCAGTCTTAGCGATATTGGCGGTGATAGTGATACATAAGGTTCTAGCAAGCCAGCGCGAGTTTCCGCTCTGGAGTTCAAACAGCACGGTCAATCAGATACAAATCTGCATGGTTCCTGATGAACCGGATTCGCTTCACCATGGCTCCAGATGCGGACACTCCGAAGCCCTCTAACCGTTCGCGAATGCGCGCCTCCCCGACATTCTCTCTTTTCGGCGTGAGTCAGAACTAAGAACTCAGAACTCAGAAGTAAGAGAAACTCCTCACCTACCATTTCGAGCCCACTTTTGGAACTTCGGGCATTGGCCTTTGGGATTTTCAGCGAATTTCTCGAGGACGGCCTCCTTACCGACCCGCCGATTACGTAGATCCGATTCAATTGCCGAGCATCCTATTTGCGTTTAGTCTTTCTTAGCACCATGGTGCCGAACCGCAGGTATCTATGGAAAACGCTGGCATAGTCGCACCACAGCCCAGTTTCTGGGCCTCGATCCGCGAAGCCATCGCAGGATCGCATCGGGACTTTACCTCCGGTAGCTTGGACCGCTCGATCCTCCTCTTGGCCATCCCGATGGTGCTGGAAATGGTGCTGGAATCGCTGTTTGCCGTAGTGGACGTTTTTTGGGTGGGACGCCTCGGGGCCGATGCGGTGGCCACAGTGGGACTCACGGAATCGATGCTCACCCTGGTGTTTGCGGTGGCCATGGGGTTGAGCATGTCAACGACGGCCATGGTGGCGCGGCGCATCGGCGAGAAAGACGCGGCTGGGGCTGCGGTGGCGGCAGTCCAGGCGGTTGCCCTCGGCCTGGCGGTGGCAGTTATCGTTGGGGTACCCTGCCTTATTTTGGCCCCTAATCTGTTGCGGCTAATGGGCGCGTCGCAGCAAATCGTGTCGGTTGGTACCAGCTACGCCCGAGTGGTTCTGGGTGGCAGCGGAGTTGTGCTGCTGTTGTTTCTCAACAACGCGATCTTTCGCGGCGCCGGCGACGCCGCTATCGCAATGCGGCTGCTCTGGGTGTCGAACATCATTAACCTGGTGCTGGATCCCTGCTTGATCTTCGGTTTTGGACCCTTTCCCCGTATGGGCGTCACCGGCGCGGCGGTCGCGACGTTCGCCGGGCACGGAACGCATTCGCATCCTGCGCCGTCAGGTTCGTTTGAATTGGGGTGTCCTGGTACGGCTACTCCGCGTGTCCCTCACCGGCATCCTGCAATTCACCATCGCGCACACCAGTTGGATCGGGCTGGTGCGCATCGTGAGCATCTTCGGATCGGCGGCACTTGCTGGTTACACTATCGCGATCCGGATCATCATTTTCGTCATCCTACCCTCCTGGGGCTTGAGCAACACCGCAGCCACTCTGGTTGGGCAGAACCTCGGAGCAAAGCAGCCGGAGCGCGCCGAAACCGCGGTGTGGCGGACCGGCTTCTACAACATGCTGTTCCTGGGCACCGTCGGGCTGTTCTTCGTGCTATTCGCGGAGCCGGCGGTACGCCTCTTTACCCAAGATCCTATGGTCCTGCCGCTGGGCGCGTCCTGCCTGCGGATCCTTAGTTGCGGCAATATCGGTTATGCCTACGCTATGGTGATGCTCCAGGCATTCAATGGCGCCGGCGACACAATGACACCGACGATCGTGAATCTGTTCGGCTTCTGGTTCCTGGAAATTCCCCTGGCCTACTGGCTGGCGATCCCGGTTGGCCTGCACTCCAAAGGTGTGTTTTTCTCGATTGTGATCGCGGAGGCCACGATCGCCGGAGCCAGCATCCTGCTCTTCAGGCGTGGGCGCTGGAAGCGCCAACAGATCTAGCGGCAAAGGGACTCCTATGCGCATGTTCACTCGCGGTCTGCTTTCGGGAATGCTTATCGGCCCGTTCGTTGCTGCCCTGATCGTCGTTTCAGGTTTTTGGCCGGTCAGGGCCACCGATCCACCGCCGCCTTGGGAAACAACCATGGCGCGTCGAGCGTTTAGAGCTTCGGTTGCCCGCCAGGCACCTAAGGTACGGAATCCCCTTTCCCCATCCAGCCAAGTGCTTCGAGCTGGACTGAGGGTATATCGCGAGGGCTGCTCTGGCTGTCATGGCGATTACCTGAAACCGAGTCATTGGGGCACGACAGCATTCTATCCGCGGGTGCCACAGTTCGCCTCAGATCCGCCTGACAAGCCCGACTGGCAAATGTTCTGGATTGTTAAAAATGGTATTCGCTACTCCGGAATGGGCGCTTGGGACGGAGAAGTTCCAGATGACAAGATATGGCAGGTGGTGACATTCTTGGGCCGACTGAGAAGTCTGCCGCCAGAAGTTCAAGCAGATTGGGTCCAACAGCCGAAATGAACTCATGCGCGGACTATCGATATTGGAGCGAGGTAAGGAGATGGACTGAGACACCAGGCACTTTACGGCGGAATGGATTGGGCTCGGGATCGCTTTGATCGTCGTTCTCCTTGCTGTTCTTTGAACAAAGCGCTGGAGACAACCAACGGGATTGGTTGTGAAATTGCGATCTTGCATCAGCATCGCCCTCGTCGGTTTCCGCCTATGCAAAGCACTTTCCGGCGTATTTCCACTGCGGTGGCACTCTCGAGACGCCGGAGAACTTCTCAAGATGCCTTCCGCCGGTACGGCCACCTCAGGACAGTCGCGGTCCTACCTGACGAGAGATTTGATAGGATTTCCGAGATGCGAGTCCTACTGTTACTGTTTCTTGCCGCGGTCGATCCGCTCACGGAAAGGACCCCGGGTAATCCACTCGAACATCTGCCTCCTAACATTGAGATTCTGACCCATTTCGGTGAACGCGCGGACATTTCCCCAGACAACCAGCGTGTCGCGTTTATGGCGAAGAGTTTTGGCGACGCAATGGTGGTGGACCTGAAGTCGCGAATTATTCACTGCTTGACCTGCACTATCCCGGGCACTGCCTTCCTCCGAGTAATGCACCTGGTGACGGGGGACTACATCCTGATCGGTCCAGACCACTTCGAGAATGTCCACATTAGTCGCACACGCGACAATGAACTCTGGTTCTTGAGCAAAGAGCGTGGGGCTAAGCCAGTCAAGCTGGGCCAGAAAATGAGCGAGGGCGCGGCGATTTCAAAGAGAACCCTGAAGGTCGGGTTTTCACAAACCGCCGCCCAGTCACCGGATCTTGCGCCAGACGCCTCACGGCTAATGGTGGCGGACTTAGACCTTTCCGGCTCGCCCAAGCTGGTCAACAAGAAAACGGTCTACGAAAGTAGGGACCGAAGCTGTGTACTCGAAGCTCAGGATTTCTACGACAACGATACCAAGATGACTTTCACCTGCTACGAACCAGAGGGACATGCGTCGGTAATGGGAATTGATCTGCAAACGGGTCAGGTCACAAACTTCTCAAGAGCGCCGGGAACCTATAACGAAGGGGAAGGCATTTTCCCGGGTGGCCTCTACACAGCCGTTGAGGCGGACCGTCAGTGCGAGCAGCTTGGAGGGACGCGTGGCTCCGGCAACATTGACATCTGGAAGTTGAGGCTCGATGGAACAGGAAGGGATCTCAAGCGGCTGACATACTTCAACGACTACGAGGGCGGCAAGGCGTCGAACCCTGTGATTTCCACTGACGGACGATTTATGGCATTTCAGTCCGCCCAGACGAGCGATCCTGCTGGCGTGGGCTACGGCATTCTCCTTTACTGGCTCAGGCCGTAGCATCGTGGGTGCATCAGAGCGACCGCTGTGATTGTGGTGAAAACACCATGGCACCAGGGCCCGATCATTGGTGTAAACGGGAAACATTCGCGTTCGGAATCCTCAAGTAGTATGGGCTCGTGTTTCTGTCCACCTCCAGTATCGTCTCGACCGCCGCAACATTGTGGTTTAGCGCTAGGGGAAATCCGTTGTACCGTCGTCCACCAGAGGGTGCGCTCCAGAATACTGGGACAATCCTCGGCCTCGAAAGTACACCAGTCTTTATGCAGGAAATCAGAGTGCCAAGCTGATCCCTTGGTGGGTCAATCTGGCGCTCGGAACGCTATGCGGCGTTAATAGCCCAGCTTCTTATCAACCACGTTCATCAGCGGCTCACTTTTCTGGAACCGTTCGAATTGCGCAATGAAGAACTGCATGGCCCGATCCAGCCAATCGGGCGTATGGTCGGCACAATGCGGGGACAGCAACACATTTTCCAGCTTGTAGAAGGGATGACCTGCAGGCAACGGTTCGTGATCGAAAACATCCAAAGCTGCGCCTTTGATACGCCCATGGGATAGCGCACTTACCAGCGCTTCCTCTTGGATTACGGGGCCGCGGCCGACATTGATCACCACGGCAGTAGGCTTCATGGCCGTGAACTCGGGCTCTGCGATCATTCCACGCGTTTCTGGAGTCAGGGGCGCGGCTGCGACTACGTAATCGCAGCGCGAGAGCATCTCAATGCGGTGATCGGGACTGTACATCTGCTTGATCAGCGGGTCCGCGCCGTGCGAAGGCGAAACATGCCGCTTGACGCCGAGGA
>Ga0193732_1000160_pt1 | contig 13004 bp, 15 predicted proteins | sample U1s1metaG_FD_145077 | JGI IMG/M metagenome (GOLD analysis project Ga0193732, IMG submission 145077) | Soil microbial communities from a riparian zone of the East river system, Colorado, United States - U1s1 | ecosystem: Environmental > Terrestrial > Soil > Riparian zone | place: USA: East River...
GTCGAAGTCGTCACCGGGTGGCCAGGGCTGGGACCCTTGTTACTGGAGGCAACGATGTCCAGAGACTTATATGTCGTGGTTGGTGTGATGATGTCATCCACTGTGTTCCTAATTCTCGGCAATTTTTTAGCGGATGTGATGCTGGTGGCCGCCGATCCACGTGTAAGGATGCAATAGGGGCGAATGGCGAGCAGATGACGGGCAAAAATAAAATCTGGGCCGCCGGGACGTCTCTCGTGCTATTGCACGCGGCCATAGTGTTTGCGGGCTTCGTGGCGCCCTACGATCCAACCAGTCAGAATCGGGATCTTCCTTTTGTGCCGCCCGTAAACTTGCATTTCATCGATGCTCAAGGACACTTCCACCTGCGCCCGTTCATTTACCCATCGATTCCCCGACTCCAAAGTTTGTACGAGTATGAGGAATCGCGCGACAGAGAATACCCGATCCATTGTTTCGTGAAGGGACCCGAGTACAAGATCGCTGGTCTTTTTTCTGCGCGTACCCATCTATTCGGCGTGGATACTCCGGGGCAGATTTTCCTCGCCGGCAGTGACAATTATGGGCGTGATCAGTTTTCAAGGGTCTTGTACGGCGGCGGCATCTCATTGGCTGCGGGTTTGCTGGCTACCTTAATTTCACTTTCGCTGGGATTCCTGCTCGGCACCATCTCCGGATTCTATGGGCGATGGATCGACGAATCGCTGATGCGTATTGCCGAACTCTTTCTTGTTCTGCCCTGGCTCTACCTCTTGCTGGCGGTGCGCGCCTTCCTGCCGCTGCATATCAGCCCAATTCAAACCTTCTTTCTTCTGGTAGCAGTAATCGGAGCGGTCGGATGGGGGCGCCCGGCGCGTCTGGTGCGAGGTGTCGTGCTCAGCGCCAAGACTCGCAAGTACGTTGCGGCCAGTCGTGGTTTTGGAGCCTCCGACGCTTATATCCTTCGCCGACATGTACTGCCCCATACTTACGGTGTCTTGCTGACACAAGCTGCGTTGCTGGTTCCTCAATATGTCGTTGCAGAAGTGACTCTTTCATTTCTTGGTCTAGGACTGAGCGAACCCCTGCCCAGCTGGGGTAATCTGCTGGCGAATTTGCAGCAATACAACGTTCTGGTTTCGTATTGGTGGATGTTCGCCCCAGGACTGGCGCTGATAGTTTTCTCTCTTGGTTACCTTGCCGTAGCCGATGCTTTCCTGAAGCGGTTACAATCGACCACGGTCTAAATAAGTCAGGCCGCTTGACTATATATGCGCCGTCTGGCATGGAACGCCGTTCTGCTGTTGGCTTCTGGGCCTGCTGCTCTCGCCTTTTATCTACCACAGGCGCCGCAATCCGGCGAAGAATTACAGATTGGCGACAGTGAAGTTGGTCGCTACGGCGGAAGTCTGGTGGTTGCCCAAGGTGCCGAGCCGAGGACCCTTAATCCTGTCACCGCTGCCGACGTTCGCTCACGCGAAGTGATCGGCCAGATGATGGCCGACCTGATCCATATCAACCGGGAATCACAAAAGACGGAGCCATCGCTGGCCAAGTCGTGGACGGCATCCCGTGACGGCCGGGTCTTCACCCTGAAGCTTCGTCGCGGGTTGAGATTTTCCGATGGTCAGCCCTTCAATGCTGACGATGTGGTGTTTTCCTTTCGGGTCTACCTGGACGAAAAGATCCATTCTCCTCAACGAGATCTGCTGATTGTTGGCGGACAACCGATCGCAGTGCAGAGGATTGATTCGTACACGGTGCGATTCACATTGACTCAGCCCTACGCTGCTGCTGAACGCATCTTCGACAGTCTGGCCATGATGCCGCGGCACCTTCTGGAGAAGGCGTATCACGAAGAGCGGTTCACGCAGGTGTGGAACGTCAACACACCACCCGCGGAAATGGCCGGCATGGGCCCATTCAGGTTGAAGCAGTACGTTCCCGGCCAGCGCATTGTGCTTGAGCGCAATCCCTACTTCTGGAAAATAGATCAGAAAAAGAACCGGCTACCTTACCTCAACGAACTGATTTTCTTGTTTGCAGGAAATGAAGACGCCCAGGTCATTCGCTTCCAGGCTGGTGACACTGACATCATAAGCCGTGTCAATGCCGAGAATTACGCGCTCCTGTCCCGGGATGCGCAGCGCCACTATGAGCTATTCGACCTCGGTCCCAGCCTGGAATACAACTTCCTTCTCTTCAATCTCAATGACGTAAAGGGGCCAACCGCGAGCACGCTTGGGCCTCAACTCGCGTGGTTCTCAGATCTGAAGTTCCGGCAGGCTGTTTCCTCCGTCATCGACCGGGTAGCTATCGTGAAGCTGGTCTATGCAGGGCGAGGGATGCCCCTCTGGGGAAATGTAAGCCCATCCAACAAGCTGTGGATGAATCAATTCTTGCCTCACCCCGCGCGCTCACTGGAGAATGCGCGGGACTTGTTGAAATCAGCCGGCTTCTCCTGGCGCAACGACGGCCGCCTGATGGATAGGCAGAAACGCCCGGTAGAATTCTCGATCATTGCCAGTTCCTCCAACAATCAGCGAACTAAAATCGCGACCATTATTCAGAGCGACCTGAGCCAGCTGGGAATGGACGTCCATGTAGTTCCACTGGAGTTTCGCGCCCTTCTCGACCGCGTACTTCAGACCTTTGATTACGAGGCTGCGGTCATGGGGTTGGGTGGCGGAGACGCCGATCCGAACCCTGAGATGAATGTGTGGCTGTCGAGCGGGAGCGCTCACCTTTGGCACCTAGGAGAAACCAAGCCAGCCACGGATTGGGAGGCGCAAATCGACCAGCTGATGCAGAAGCAGATGATCGAACTGAATTACGGCCGGCGAAAGCGCCTATACGATCAAGTCCAGGAGATTATTGCGGCTAACCTTCCTTATGTCTTTCTAGCGACGCCCAACGTTATGGTGGGTGCGAAAAAGAATCTGGAGAACTTCAAGCCGGCTATTTTAGAGCCCACCGCCCTGTGGAATGTTGAACATCTCTTTTTTCGACAGGGAACAGGACCCTCCGTCGGTGCAGAACGGTGAAGCCGGAAACCCTTGCGCGCGAGCTCTCCTGGTCGAATGAGCGATTGGTTCGCGAGTGCTGCAAAAGTAATCAAGCTGCCTGGTCGGCTTTGATCGAGAGATATAAGAATCTGATTTTCTCGGTCCCCATCAAGTTCGGATTGTCGCGCGACGACGCCGCGGATATCTTCCAGGCTGTTTGTCTCGACCTGCTTTCCGATTTGCCCCGGTTGCGCGAGCCGCGGGCACTTCCTAAGTGGCTCATGCAGACGAGTTATCACAAATGCCTGCGACTCAAAAAACAGAGACTGAACCTGCTCGACGACCCGACGGAGATCGAGGAACAGCCGAAGGCCACAACGGAAGAATTGCCCGAAGAAATGCTCTATCAGCTGCAACGGGAACAGACACTGCGAGATGCAGTCGCCGTGCTTCCCCCCCGCTGCAATCGATTGATTGGCCTCCTTTTCTTTGATGATCCTCCTCGCCCTTACCAGGAAGTGGCCAAACAACTGAACCTCGCAACCGGCTCAATCGGATTCATTCGGGGCCGATGCCTGAAGTTGCTTCGGCGGCGTCTGGAAAAAGAGGGCTTTGGATGACCAAGCCCCCTCCCAAGGAGAATCAGGAAGAGCTGGTGGAGCAGCTCGCCGATCTAGCCGACGAGGCGGTCAGGCACGAGTTTCTTTTGCGCAACCCGGCCCTGCTCAAGCCGGAAGTCGTGACCGAACTCGCCGATCAGGTGCGGCAGAAAATCCGGGTCGACGTGCAGCAAGCCCTGCGCCTGGCTGAAGCCGCACTCGCCATTGCCAGCGATCTGGACCATAAGGAATCCCGGGCGCGCGCACTGCGGGCGAAAGCAAATGTTCTGTACGCCCAGGGGGAGCACGCTACGGCGGTCGATCTCCACCAACAGGCGGTCGCCTGGTTCGAGGCAGCCGGGCAGAGCCACGAGGTGGCCCGCACCCTCAGTGGATGCATCCAACCCCTGCTTTTGTTGGGCGAGTACAACCGCGCATTTGCCAGCGCCGAACGTGCACGGCAGATATTTGCGGCGGAGGGAAACACGTGGCGTCTTGCCCGGCTTGAAATCAATATCGGCAACATTCACTACCGGCAAGACCGCTTCATCGAGGCCCAATCCTGCTATGAACGCGCCTACCGCAGCTTGCTGGATGAAAAAGATGCTGAAGGGATCGCCGCGGTTTTAAGTAACCTGGCGACTTGCTATATCAGCCTGCATGCCTTTTCCAAGGCAATTGACGCTTATCGGCAGGCTCGCCAGTTCTGCGAAGAGCATGGCATGCCACTGCTCGTATCGCAGGCTGATTACAACATTGCCTACCTTCACTACCAGAGAGGTGAGTACAGCAAGGCCATCGAACTGCTGCGGGCTGCACGTCTTGCGTGTAAGAAAGTAGATGACGCCTATCACTTGGCGTTGTGCAACCTTGACCTGGCGGAACTTTATCTTGAACTGAATCTTAGCTCGGACGCGGCGGAGCTTGCACAACAAGGATACGACGGCTTTCAGAAATTGGGCATGGGCTATGAGAGCGCCAAGTGTCTGACCTTCTCTGCCATCGCCGCCAGCCAGCAGGGGCACGCATTTGAGAGCCTTACGCTTTTTTCGGACGCCAGGGAGATTTTCGTCCGCGAAAAAAATCAGGCCTGGCCTTCCCTGATCGATCTGTACCGCGCCCTGGTCTTCTACAACGAGGGACGTCTCTTTGAGGCGCGGCGACTCAGCGCCGAAGCGCTGGAATCCTTCCGCTCACTGAACCTGGGGCACAAGGTGATTCTGGCTCAACTGTTGCTGGCACGGATTGCGCTACGGACCGACGATCTGGAGCAAGCCTACAAGCATGGTCATGAAGCGATCGGAAAACTTGTGGAACTGGAGGCGCCAGTTCTCGACTACCAGGCATACCTGCTGATGGGAAATATTCAGTCGGCAGACGGCAAGGTCGACCAGGCGCACTCGTCCTATCAGCGCGCCCGGGAAGCTTTAGAAACACTGCGCGGCAGTTTGCGCGGAGAAGAACTGAAGATCGCTTTCATACAAAACCGGTTGGAAGTGTACGAGCATCTGGTTGAGCTTTGTTTAAGTCGAGATGGCAATATAGGAGCGACCGAAGACGCGTTCGCTTATATCGAGCAGGCAAAATCACGCAGCCTGATGGATTTGTTTTTCCGGCCGGTCCCCACCGTCGCTGACGACCAACCGGGGCAGAGCGAATTGGTGCGGTCCATGCGGGACTTGCGCGAGGAACTGAACTGGTACTACAACCTGATCGAACGAGAGCAACTTCAACCCGAACGGCGGTCACCCGAACGCATCACAACCCTGCAGAAGCAGGCGGTAACGCGCGAGAAGGAGCTACTCCACATGCTGCAAGAGGCCACCCCGGCCGATGCCGAGCAAGCCGGGTTGCAGACTCCTGCCAATCTTCCCATTGCGGCTATTCGGGCTGCCATACCTTCAGACACGTTGCTGATCGAATATTTTCGAGTTAAGGATCGCATTCTGGTGTGTTTGTTGGGACCAGAAACTCTTGAAATTCTCCCGGTCACGCTGGAAACCAGAGTGGCAGGTTTTCTGCGTTTGCTGCAGTTTCAGCTTTCCAAGTTTCGCCTCAACCCTCAATACCTCGAAACCTTTAAGGATTCACTGGTGCAGTCCACTCAGGCGCACTTAACCGAGCTCTATCATGAACTCATCGCCGCTGTGGCCTCTCGGTTAAAAGCCAGCCATCTGGTTTTCATACCCCACGGGTTGCTGCACTACGTTCCGTTCCACGCGTTGTACGACGGCACGCAACACCTGATTGACCGCTACACCGTGTCCTACTCGCCCAGTGCCAGCATCTTCGCGTTGAGCCAGGGCAGAACCGCAAATTCCTCCGGAGCTGCGCTCGTATTCGGCATTCCCGACCCCCAAGCACCTGCCATACTCGATGAGGTTCAGGCGCTTACCAGGGTTCTCGAGCCGGCTGAGTTATTTGTCGGGAATCGCGCGACTGAACAGGTCCTGCGGACCCAGGGGCCTAAGAGCCGGATGATTCACCTCGCAACCCACGGCCATTTCCGCCAAGATAATCCCATGTTTTCCGCCATCCGCATGGGAGATTCGTACTTGAGTCTGTTTGACCTCTATCAACTGAGGCTTCCGGTTGAACTGATAACCCTAAGTGGATGTTCCACCGGGCTGAACGTGGTCAGCGCAGGCGATGAGCTAATCGGCCTGGCGCGCGGTCTTCTGCACGCCGGAGCGCAATCCTTGGTACTCAGCCTGTGGGACGTACACGACAAAAGTACGGCCGAGTTCATGCCTGTTTTTTACCGCCTTCTCCGGGACGGAGAGAATAAGGCTGCGGCCCTGAGGGGCGCGATGTTAGCGCTGCGATCGAGCTATCCCCATCCATATCAATGGGCTCCGTTCATTTTGGTAGGTAAAATTTGAAGCTGTAAAATTTCTTTCTTCCCCTATATTTTTTCATCCCGTGCCTACCCTTATTCCACAGAGTCCAGAAAAACAAGCAGGAGCGACGACCGGGAGATTGTGGTTCATTCCCCAGCGGAGGTAGTAAAGGTGAAGCATTTCATTGACGAAGTTTGGGCAGATTTCGTTCGCGAATTGGTCACGCCCGCAACAAGAACGACGATGCAACAGCACATCAACGACGGCTGCGGTAAATGCGCGACCGCAATCCACGTTTGGCAAAGTGTTCTGACCATCGTCAGGACGGAGAGCGCCTTTACCCCTCCCGACGATGTGGTTCGGGTGAGCAAGAGCCAGTTTGCCGCTGCGTTTTCCGGGGCGAAGCACGGAGTTCGCCTTTTGTTCGATTCTAATTTGCAATCGGCGGCACCTGGAGTGCGCGGCTCGATTTCGGCCAGGCAGTTTCTCTACGAGACTGATGATTACTACATCGACCTTCGTCTCGAACCACGTCGCGACTCGGATTCCGCGTGCCTGGTGGGACAGGTGCTGCTCCGCATCGGCGGCGAACGGGCCGCTCAAAAAGTTCCGGTCCGGCTACAGTCTGGAACCTTGCCCCTGGCCGAGACCACAACTAACCAGTTTGGAGAGTTCCAACTCGAGTTCGAGGCCAGCCAGAACCTCTGCCTCTCGATCGGTCACGATCAAGCAGACGAAATCGTTCTCCCCCTCTATGGAGTTCAAAAGGTCAGCAATCGGAAGGACTTAGCGTAGGGCCAGCTTAGCCCCACGGTAACTCTTTTCCGATTACGGCTGTAAGTTTAGAGAATTCTAATTTTGTCCTAGACTCACCAGGTTGAGTCAGAGGGGGAACCAGAGTGGGAACGAACTATCAATCTACGATCGGTACCCAACAGCACTCCAGGCCGCGGGCTCTGCGTGCGTATTTCGCACTTCTGTTGCTCCTGTGTTTGGGTGCGCAGAGTCTCGCAGCCCAAGCCGCGTCACAGACTCGACTGGTAGTCCGAGACTCGCTCGGTCTCACGAACCTGCTCAACCTGTGCAAGCTGGTGGGATGCGCGGTGGACCGCGGATTGGGCGACCCATCGGGCCAATTGTTTCTGGTCCGGACTCCTAAGCCGCTCAATGCGGTTGTCGGGCTGCTCAACGTCAACCTGGGAGTGATCTCGATCGAAACAGACCAGGTAGTCCAGACGCAAGCGGCCGAGGCGGGACCTGCTCCCTCTTACCTGACCGACACCGTCCCGGTCAACTATTACGGCACCACGGTCTGGCGGGGCTATGTGACTCAACCCGGAAATCAGCTGATCCTGACGGACAAGACTCACACCGCATTCAATACTGCTGGGGCAAATGTCATCGTGGCGGTGATCGACACCGGCGTCGATCCCACCCATCCTGTCCTAAAGAATTCGCTGGTGACTGGATATGACTTCACTCGTGGCACCAGCGGCGGGTCCGAAGACGCGGATGTGAGCCAGTCCACTGTAGCGGTTCTAGACCACCGTACGCCGGCCAAGGTCAACCAGTCGACGGTCGCCGTCCTAGAGCAGTCATCGGTGGCCGTGTTGGATGGTCCGCAATACGCCGCTTTCGGTCACGGAACGATGGTGTCCGGCATCGTTCACCTAGTGGCTCCGCAAGCGAAGATCATGCCGTTGAAGGCGTTTCATGCGGATGGAACTGGTTATAACTCCGACATCCTGAACGCTATCTACTATGCCGTCAACCATGGCGCCAAAGTGATCAACATGAGTTTCAGCTATTCCAACTCGTCACAGGAGTTGACCAACGCAGTGAACTACGCGAATTCGATGGGCGTAGTTTGCGTGGCGGCAGCCGGCAACGACGGTCAGCGGGCGACAGTTTATCCCGCCGCGCTCAAGAATGTGATTGACGTCGCTTCCGCCGGTGACAATGACATCCGCTCCACGTTTTCCAACTACGGAGCGCCGCCAGTTTGGTTGACCGCGCCGGGTGAAGGCATCATGACCACCTATCCTTACGGCACATGGGCGGCGGGATGGGGAACCTCATTCAGCGCACCTCTCGTGTCCGGCGCAACCGCATTGCTGATGAGTTCCGGCCCGGCTCCCGTTTCTTTGAAAGCTTTGTTACAGGGCAACAACGCCAAGACCCAGGCGGCAGCCGCGCTGTCGCATGCGCAACCCATCTCGGATCGCCAAATGGGATATGGGCGGCTGGATACCTATCAGGCAATGCAGGCGTGGCGCAAAGCGATGGGGTTGAAATAGCGCGGTGCCAGGCGACCTCATGCTCTCGCTAAACAACACGTCGGCTGATCCGTTGGCCAGCTCGGCTGGCTTGCGGATCAAAGAACTCGAGCAGCAACAGCACTCATTGCTGAAGTCGGCGATCTGCGGATTCAATCAGCTCCTCGATCTGCGCGACCTGGGCACCGGTGTTCACAGCACCCGTCTGGCAGAATGGGCGATCCGGGTCGCACGCAAGTTGAGAATTCCTGAAACCAATCTCTATCAGTTGGAAGTCGCCGCCTTGCTGCACGACATCGGAAAAATCGGTATTCCCGACTCAATCTTAAAAAAGGACGGCAAGCTGACCGACGCCGAACGCGCCCTGATGAACAAGCATCCGGAATATAGCTGGTCTATCTTGCGTTTACTTCCGGGCTTGGAGAAGGCTAGCCTCTTTGCCCTCCATCATCATGAAAGTTTCGACGGTGCGGGTTATCCGGCGGGGCTAAAGGGCGAGGAGATACCGATCGGATCGCGCATTGTATCGGTGATCGATGCGTATGACGCGATGATCTCCAATCGTTGCTATCGCTCTGGACTCTCGCACGAAGAGGCCGTGGGGCGTCTGCTCGAACGAGGGGGAACCCAATTTGATCCCGTCGTGGTTCAAACCTTTGTGGAGATTGCAAAGGTAGAAGCCGCCGATGTCTTTGCGGCAACCGGAGTCGGCCCTTCCGCTGTGATCTAAAAACAATCCATACGGATGTCCCCATGAACGGTTCTCAAACCGTGTAGTTACTTGCGTAACCATTCCACTCGGCAGTGCGGCCCTTGAAAGATTTCTTTGGTTCGCTATATTTCTGAGCTGCTTCGCCCTTCTTTGTAGAAGAACGCACGCAATCGGAAACCTAGCCTTTAGGGTTTGCCGGGAGCCTACCCATTATGTTTTCGGGGTCATTCGATCAGGCGCACAGATCCAGGGTTGATCCGACGAAACACCGCCCGCAATGCCGGTGTAACGAGCGTGAGCGCGGCCAGACGATCTTCATTGTGGCCGTCGCTCTCGTGGTTGTACTTGGAATGGCTGCTCTGGCCGTTGACGTTACCTTTTTCTACGTGGCGCACAGTCAGGCCCAGACGGCGGCCGATGCTGCAGCTTTGGCTGGGGCGAAAGCTTTTGTCACCTCCGGCTTTACCTCGGGACAACTGGGAGATCCTGCTTCCGGAGGAGCCCAGGCCCTGGTCTGCAACGGAGGTTCAGGGCTCGCCGACGCACAAGCCAGAGCCGCGGCGACGCAGAACAAGATCGCGGGAGCGCCTGTCGCAATCTTCAATGCGGCGTGCAATTTCGTGCCGGGCAATCCTCAGATCAGCGTAACTCTCAGCCGTACCGACCTGCCTATATTCTTCGGCCGCATCTGGGGAGGCGGCGGCGTGCAGGTGTCGGCCACCGCCAAGGCCGAAGCCTACAACCCGTCGGGAGAAAGCGTGCCCATTGCAGTGGGGTCGGTGAAACCCTGGCTGCTGACCAACTGCGACTACACCAACCAAAATCCGGCGCTGTTGAATCCCAACTGCCCACTGCAAATGAACGCGGGTGGGATTAAGGTGGGCGCGGAGCACGAGCCTGCCCTTTTTTCTGGAGCGCGAATCGCGGAAGTGATCGAGAAGGAACAAAGGCCAGGGCCGCAACGAACGTGGTCGGCGTGAAGAAATTGTACTTTCCAAGTGTTGTTTGGGGGTAGGAATCCAACCATGCTGAAGGATAGCGTGGCGCGGGCTCATTCAAGTCGATGCGGGAGCTCGTCCTTCGCCCCAATCAGAGAGGTTGTCGGACTGTTTTCTGAGCGTCCGCAATACAACGGTTAGATATAGGAAGGAGTTGAAGGAAGTTTTAACCACGCACGGACATCGCAATTTACCAGTGCACAATTCTGAATTTCCCAGTTTCCATGAAGCCGACATCCAATCGCTCTTTTAAGGTCACTGGAATTCGGGCTACGATAGATAAGAGCACACTCGTGGCCATCAAAGGGAAGTCTGTCTCTTACGGAAACCCACGACAAGCCGGCTGATTTCTCTGCAACTAGCATCTGACGTCTCCTTCACTTCATGGTTGTAACTTCTGAACGATCAAAGACTCCTTTGACTCACCGCTGTAAGAGACTGCCGCACTCCAAGCAACGCGGCTTTAATCGAGATGTGATCAACCCGCAAGACGAACACATCCTTTGTGATCCGAATCCGGCGATCTGCGGCTTCAGCTTGCGCATAGTGTAGAGCAAGAGGATCGCGAACAGCACAATCAGCACGGCGAAGGAAATACTAGTTACGCTCATAAATGTGCTCCTGCTCGGCAATTTCCGCATCGAGTGCTCTGCTCCCGATGGTGATAGCACGGTCGATTTCACTGCCTTGCATGTATTGATCGCCGTTCAACCACCGAAGGCGTTTTCCTGAGGACTCAGTCTCGATCCCGTTGTGGTAGTACTTCGTTTCGCGTTTGTCGGGGATGCCGTACTTCGTGGCCAACGCTAGCACGTAGCTGTTGTAGCTGTGTCCTCGCGTTCGACGGTCCGTGGATACGTAAAGCTGGGCTACTCTTTGATCCAACATCGTCATGTTCACGTACTCCCCCGTATCCAAGACGTCAGTGCAGGTGTCGATCCGATTCATACCATCGGAGCCGCACAAGCCGGGCTTCGAAGAAAGCGAGGGTACTTTCAAGGCGAGAAACTTTCGTTCGGCGGCCATCATTTCATCACCGATCCGAATCCCGCGAAACTCGAACGGTGGGTGCCGAACAAGTGCAGGTGGCAGAACCGTAAATGGAAAATCGGGACCTTTACCACCTGAGGGAAAACCAAAGGTTTCCTGCGTAGCAGGAATTTGGGCGAAGACAGTCAGTGACAAACCTAGAATCAAAGCGCCCCGCAGCACTGCCTGTAACGAATAAAGGACGGGTTCCATGAATGAACCCTCATTTCTATCGGTTGCGCAAAGGAACCGTCGGGAAGGACTTGGGTGCCCGGAAGGGCGACGGAGAGATGCGAAAGAGACTCTTTAAGGCTAGTCCTCCGCGTCAGCAATAGCAACGAGATTCGGCAACGAACCCGATAACTGCGCCAAACAATGGACTTCGCAACCAGCCCACCAGTGTATTGGTCCGCTGCAACCCGAGCCTCTGGCCTGCGTGCGTGGATGAACGCCTTTTATCGGCCGTTGGCCGAAAATGATCGTCCTTAAGCTTGCCATCTGCACTCCTTGTTCCGGAAGTGTCGAGTAGACTTCGGTATGGACCGGTGAAGCTGGAACGTCGCGACGGACGCCTTGTTGTGTCCAGTTTGGATGATCGCCCGCCTTTTGTGCGTGCTTTCCCCCCTCAAAGATACACGTCCAAGACAGGACTCTTAGGATGCCGGCTCGGCCTGTCCCTATCGAAACACCACGTTGCGGCGATTCATCCGGAGGGCCACTCACATGCAACGGTTGAGTTGAGAGAGCATCCTTACTCCTCTTTCAGATCCCCCTGAACTAAGACAGCCGATCTGAAGTTTTTCCTCTTAGATTCCCCCAGGAGGAACTGCGTTATGACCCTACTGACCCGTTGGGATCCTTTCCGTGAGTTTTTTATCACGCAAGACCGTGGGAACCGCATGAAGCGTCTCTACCCTGAGTCGTATGGCCACGAGGGCCCTGAAGAGACGTTGACAACCACCAGCTTCGCACCGCCGGTGGACATTTATGAAGACGAACACGCATTTACTCTGAAGCTTGAAGTCCCGGGCATCGACGACAAGGACATCGATGTCCGCATCGACAACAACACCCTCACCGTCCATGGCGAACGAAAAATCGAGAAGGAAGAGAAAGAAGAGAACTACCGTCGCGTCGAAAGGCAATACGGAAGCTTCACTCGCTCGTTCACCCTGCCCAGCTCTGTGGATCCAGGGCAGGTTAGCGCCGACTACAACAATGGTGTGCTGAAGGTCAAGCTCGCCAAAAAAGTCGAAGCCAAACCCAAGCAGATCAAGGTTAATGTGGACGGCGAAAAGACGCTGGAAGGGAAACAACCGAAGAGCGCTGTCCAAGCCGCGTAAAACACCTGAGCGGCCAGAATGGGAGGTGGAGGTGGCTTCATTTTTCGGTGCCGCCGGCGAGTTGTTTCAGAACGACTCGCACCACCTCCTAAATTCAGTCCAGAGAGGAGACGCATTGTGAGCGCTGATATTTGCAAGTCTCCGGACAGCAGAAATTGGAGAGAGCTTTACCGAGTTGCACTGTCTGAGATCGGTACGAGTACTCTGCCGGAGCGCATTGCAG
>Ga0193732_1000162_pt1 | contig 12979 bp, 11 predicted proteins | sample U1s1metaG_FD_145077 | JGI IMG/M metagenome (GOLD analysis project Ga0193732, IMG submission 145077) | Soil microbial communities from a riparian zone of the East river system, Colorado, United States - U1s1 | ecosystem: Environmental > Terrestrial > Soil > Riparian zone | place: USA: East River...
GATCGGCACCGTCGCGGCGCCAGGAATGTTGGTGGCGATCGTGGTCGAGAAGAAGTTCTTGCCGTTGATCACTTGACCAGCGCTCGTGATGAGATGCAAGGCGTTGATGCGGTAGTTCCCAGCCCGGTCGCCCTTGCCTTGCGCGATCCGGATGAAGCGTCCGAGTTGGAGCGTGGAGTCGGACGACGCCGCGCCGGCGAATGTCGCGATCGTGTTGCCGGCCGCGACGTCCGCGGCGTCGGACGACGCTCGCAACGCAGTTGCTTCGGCGTTGAGAAGGTCCCGGGCCGAGATCGTCCCGTTCAGGAGCTCGTCGACGGATCCGAATCCGGCGGCCGCGGCAAGATCATCAAGCCGAACGGATCCGTTGGAGATCCCTTTGTACGACAACGCGTCGAGGTTGAGTCCGATCGGAGGGCCGGAGAATCCGACCCCGCCACTCATGCCGAACTGCGTGAAGATCGTCGAGTTCAACACCTGGGCTCGCAGCTCCGCAGCAAGGTTGTACTCCGCGGTCATTCCTGGCTCGTCGTAGTACTGGAATCCTGCGAACACGGAGCCGATCTCCCCCAACGCCTGTGTTCCCGGGGTCGGACAGTCGGCGGCGGCGCAGTCCGGGAGCTGTGTCGCCACGGCGCTCCGACTCACGTTGCCCTTGTCCGCACCGATCACTCGGGCGAAGTAGAAGTTGACGACATCGCTGGCGGTGACCTGTACCGAGTCGGGGATGTCGCTCGCGGTCGACGGCGTGAACGTCTGCGTGGCGGCGTTCCAGCTCCCGAGGACTGCGGTCACCCCGGAGACGGGGAAGTCGTTGCGCGTCGTGGCGTCCTGGCGCGCTTGATCCCACGTCGGGTCGCTCTCGATGGCCGATCGGGTGCGACCGTCGACCATCCGCGCCATGTCGAGCGCGACGACGTCCGCGACCGATTGCGCCTCACGCCGCCGCAAGACCTGTCGTCCGATGTCGACGCTGAACGCGGTCATCACCATCAGCACGGTGAGTGACAGCGCAACGATCGGGAGAACCGCGCCACGATCATCGCTGGCTCGCAAACGCGACAGCCTCATCATTGGTTGATCTGTGCCGTGCTCTTGGAGACGAAGGTCGAGGGGATCGCGCCGGAGACGATCGGAATGTCGGGCATCAACGGGTTGTGCTCGTAGTCGTACGTGACGGTCACCGTGACGCACTTCTGCGTGCTCGGTGCCGGGCAGAAATCGACGGCAACCAGGCAGGTCGTGCGTCCGTTGCCGCAGTCCTCACCGAACGACTGCAATGCCTTGCTCGTGGCGTCCGTGGCTTGATTGATCGCGAACACGTGGGTGTCCGGCGAACTGTCGGGCGGGGCGATCGCCCCGGCGCGTGCACCCTCGCCCGCGGCCTGGGTCATGTTCTGACGGAAGGACATCAGGAAGCCGTAGACGACGATGCCGAACAGGAGCAGGCAGAGCGGTGCGAGGAGTAAGGCGAGCTCGACGAGCGCCGTTCCTGCTTCGCCTTCGCAGCGTCTTGGCGACTCTTGGCGACGTCCTTGCACCCGACCGAACTCCTTGGTTCGTCCCATATCGAGGGATTGCTGTCGGTGAGTATCGGCAGGTCGACCCAATCGGGACATGGCCCGATCGGGTGGTTTTCAAATAGTCATATTGAGCTAGTCAGTCCCTAGTCAGCCCGAGGGTGCAAGGCCTCTGCGATCCGGGTCGCGACCGGGTCGACCATCAGCTCCTCAAGCGGACGGGGCAGGGCGAGCGACCAATTCGGCCGCTCGACGGTGGTTCCCGGCAGATTCGGCCGCTCCTCCACCCGCAGCGCGTCGTCGAGCGTGGCCGTGACCACCATCGACGGCGCCTGCGCCAGCCGACCGTGCGCCACGACGACCACGTCATCGACCGCGGCGGTGGCGGGAAGGTCGGTCAAAGCGACGAGCCGGCCGCGAAGTTGGGCGTCGGCCTGCTCATCCGTGCCGTTCCACACACCGGCGACCGTCGGCAAGTCGTGGGTCGTCACCGCGGCGAGTGCCTGCGCCGGAAACTCCTCGGGGGGCTCGTCCTCGAACCACACCAGCCGGTACGACAGCACCCCGCGTTCGGTCAACTGTTCGCGTACCTCGTCCTCAACGGTCCCGAGATCTTCGCCGACGATCACCGCGCCGGCTCGATCGCTCTCGAGCGCCACGATGTCGAGCAACTCGTCACCCGGAAAGCGGACGTAGGTGCCGTCCGTCGGTTCGCCGCCCTCGGGGATCCAGAACAGACGGAACAACCCCATCACGTGATCGATCCGGAGCGCACCGCAATGGTCGAGCGCGGCGCGCACGGTTTGTACGAGCGGCTCGTATCCAATCGCGCGCAACTTCCACGGGACGAACGGCGGGAGTCCCCAATCTTGGCCTTCAGCGTTGAACGCGTCCGGGGGCGCGCCGACGCGTACGCCTTGCGCGATCGTGTCCTGCCACACCCAGGCGTCCGCGCCGCCAGGATCGAAGCCGATGGCCAAGTCACCGAGCAGCGCGATCTCTGCACCGGCCGCGGCGAGTTGATCATCGAGCAACCACTGGATCCAGGAGTGAAAGCGAAGCCGGTCGTGCTGCGCCGCGGCGAAACGCGTGACGCTCGGACTGTCGGGCCGTCGGTACTCGGAGGGCCACGCGGTCCAGCCGCCGCCGTAGCGCTCCGCCAGCGCGCAATACAACGCGAACTGACGCAGCGCACTCCCGCCGCCCGCGATGTAGGCGCCGAAGTCGGCATCGTCGCCAAATGTCGTCCAGAGAAGCTCGAGGGCTGACAGTTTGAGCGCATAGACCTGATCGCGGTCGATGACTCGCTCGTGATTGAGCGCTCGACCGGCTTCGGCCGCGAGCGCGAGCGTCTTGTCGCCGGTCGAGAAGCCTGGAACCTCCTCGATGCGGACGTACAGCGGGTTGCGGAACCGACGGCTGCTCGGGAAGTACGGGCTCGGATCCTGTTGCTTACCGGGCTGGGCGGCGTGCAACGGGTTGATGCCGAGGACGCCGGCCCCGAGGCCGGCCGACCATCGAGCGAGCATGGCCAGGTCGCCAAGGTCACCGATGCCCCAGCTCGCGCGGGATCGCGCGGCGTACAGCTGCGCCGACCAACCCCACGTGCGCAGACCGTCGGGAAGGTGACAGCGGTCCGGCGCGACGATGAGCCGGGTCGTCGGCCCGCCGTCGCTCGGCAGAAGGTCGTGATAGCCGAGGGGAAGATCGGGCGGCAGCGCCGTCGCGGCAGTGATGCGGGTGCCGTCCTCGAGCTCCAACTCGGCCGGCCGTTCGATCGCAGGAGTCGTGCCGCGCCGCACGAACCACACCGGCCGAGAGGCGGGTGGGGGATCGGCGACGTCACGGAGGCCACCCATCGCGACACGGAGGGCGCGCCGCGTCGGCTCGGGTGTGTTGTGCCACTGGCCGACGATGTCCCAGTAGCCGTCCTCGATACCCCACGCGTCACGAGCCATGCGCGCCCGGCCTACCCGTCGGTTCCGGGGCCGTGCCCGGCGCGAGTGCGGATGAAGCCTCGAAGGGCGGCCGTGTCGACGCCCGAGCACGTCTGCTTGGACAGCCACGCGGTGGCGACGACTCGATCCGGGAGCGCTGCGTTTGGCGCGACCACGACGTTGTCGGTCACCAGCTCATCGAGCGAACGCGTCTCGTCGGCCGAGAGATCGCGGAATTGCAACAGAACGACCCCCGCCTCGAGCGCGCCGACCTGTGAAGGACGCGACAGCTCATGGTCGAGCACGCCTGTCGGAACGGCACCAGGCGTGTGAGGACCGGACGTCGGGGGGTCGGTGGTGTAGATGGGCTCGGCGCCGCCCGCGAACACATGATGCAAGTCCGGATTGATCGGCTCGGGCTTGGCGCTCGAGCAGGTTGTGCTCGCGCCTCCTCCGCCGCATGCCGCGATTGGGAGCGCGAGCAACACCAACGCGAGAAGGACCACCGCCGCACTCGGAATGGGAACGCGAAGCTGCCGCCGCTCCCGCAGTAACACGAGGCCGGCGACGATCAACACGCCGCCCCACAAGAGCCGCCACTCGAGTGGCTCGCCGAGCACGACGACGCCGACGGACACCGCGACGACGGGGATGATGTACGTCACGATCGAGGCACGCGTCGCGCCGACGTCAGCGATGATCCGATAATTCAGGATGTAGGCCACTCCGGTCCCGACGCAACCCAGCGCGCCGATGGCGAGAACGCGACGCGGCGTGAGATGGAGTCCGCTGCTCGCCGTCGTGACGATCGCGAACGGCAACGACAGTGCGGTGGCCATCACGAGCTGGCCGGCCGCCGCGACGGTGGGCTCGATGCCGGTGAGATTCCGTCGCATGTACACGAACGCGATCCCGTAGAACAGACCGGCCACGACGGCGGCCAACGAGCCGATCACCGACGAATGGCCGAGGTCGCCCGCGCCGAATCCCGCGGCAACGCCGACCCCGACGAAGCCGAGCAACAGTCCGGCGATCTGAATTCGCTTGAGCCGATCCTGGAGGAACAACGCGGCGATGACGGCCGTGAACAGGGGCGTCGACGCATTCAAGACCGAGGTGAGTGCGCTGGTGATGCGTTCCTCGCCCCAGGCGAGGAGGGTGAACGGCACGACGTTGGCGAAGACGGCGGCGATCGCGAAGTGACGCCACAGGACGCGGTCGCGGGGGAGCGAACGGCCCGTTGATCGGAGCGTGATCAGCAGCACGAGCGCCCCCAATGCGACCCGCGCGCAGGCGACCGTGGGCGGGCTCATTCCCTCGACGGCGACCTTGATGAAGAGGAACGACCAGCCCCAGATGAAGGCGAGGAGCAGAAGGCGGCGGATCGAGGTAGTCAATCATGGGGGCGACACCTCCACGCCTACAATGACCAGCCCTATGTCTCGGTCGATGCTCGAGCGAAAGCTGGTCGAGGTGAGCGAGCGACTGAAGCAGTTGCGGGCCGATCTCGCCGTCACCGACGAGCAGTTCTCGCATTTCGCCGACGCCGCGGACGACGCCCGCCTCCGCGCTCTGGTGTCCGAGACGCCGCTTGCCGATCGCGAGCACCATGAGGCGCAACGCCACTTCGACGCCATGGGCCGGCATCGGGCCGAGGTGCAAACGACCATCGATCAACTAGAACGACGGCAGGACGAATTACTCGACCAACTCATGGCCGAACGCTGACGGTTCGAACGACAGGAGAATTCGGTGCCCATCCGAGTCGTCATCGCCGAAGATGAAGCGATCATCCGCCTCGATCTCAAGGAGACCCTCGAGGAAGAGGGGTACGAGGTCGTGGGCGAGACCGGTCGCGGCGACGAAGCCGTCGAGCTCGTCAAGCAGCATCAGCCCGACCTGGCCATCCTCGACGTCAAGATGCCCGGGATGGACGGCCTCGAGGCCGCGAGCGCCATCACGGCCGACAAGCACGCCGCGGTGTTGATCCTCACCGCGTTCAGTCAGCGTGACTTGATCGAGAAGGCCCGCGACGCCGGTGCATTGGCCTACCTCGTGAAGCCGTTCCAGAAGAACGAGCTGATCCCGGCCGTCGAGGTGGCGCTCGGCCGGTTCCAAGAGATGAAGGCGCTGGCCGATGAGAACCTCTCGCTCGCGGACCAGCTCGAGACCCGCAAGCTCGTCGACCGCGCCAAGGGCAAGCTCATGGACCACCACGAGATGGCCGAGTCCGATGCGTTCCGCTTCCTGCAGAAGACGGCGATGGACACCCGCAGCACACTGAAGGCGGTGGCCCAAGACGTCATCGACGGCAACCTCAAGCCCTGAGTGGTTGGCGGAGCTGCGGCTCTCGCCCGAGGGGCCGCCGTGGCACTCGATGGGCACGGCGCGCACGACCGAGTGGCTTGTCCGCGACGACGAGGGCAAAGAACAGATCGCACTGAAGCAGCGATTGCTCGCCGAGCGCCACGATGACGTCTTCAACGCCCTCCCGGCGACCGAGGACGCCTGCTCCGAGATTCTCGAGGCAATAGGCACCGGAAACCGACGCCTATTGCCTCGAGTTCACCCGTTGGTGGAGGCCGCGCTGCTGGTGCCGGAAGACCTCTGTGTGCTCGTCGACGGTGTGCTCGTTGCGGGGTGCGTCTGTTTCCCCTCCCACTGGCACCTCGCCGACAAGATTGGCCATCCGCTGACCGACGTCCATGCGCGCGTTCCTGGCTACGCATCGGAGCTCGGAGCGAAGGTCGACTCGTTCTTGCGTCGCCTGACCACCCAAACGGTGGTCGCACGACGCAATTTCACGATCCATGAGCTGCCCGACCTCTTCGCGCCCGACGTGCCGCCGATCCTCGGCGTTGCGCCGCACGACCAGTGGCTGCGCAGCGAACGTCAGACGCTCCGTCGCCTTCCTCGCAGCGACGCCATTCTGTTCACCATTCGCACGCAGCAGGTGCAGCTGCAGCACGTCGACCGGCCGACCCGCCAGCGGCTGGCAGCTCGCCTCCGGGCCGAGCCCGAGCAGCTCATCGCCTACCGCGATCTCACCGATCGTCTGCCCGTCCTCATCGACTGGCTGTCGCCGTAGAGTCAGAAGCCGTATGGCGAAGGTGATGTTGGTCGACGGGAACTCGCTGACCTACCGCGCGTTCTTCGCGCTTCCCACCGACATCACGCTGGCTTCGGGGCAGGTCACGAACGCGGTCTACGGGTTCACATCGATGCTGCTGAACCTCGTACGCGATCACCAACCCGACGGGATCGGTGTGGCGTTCGACCGGCCGGAGCCGACGTTCCGTCACGCGGCGGTGGTGGACTACAAGGCGAATCGAAGCGCCGCGCCCGACATCCTCCGCCAGCAAATGGGTCTCGTCCGTCAAGTGGTCGAGACGCTGCGCATCCCGATCATCGAGGCGCCGGGTTTCGAGGCCGACGACATCATCGCGACGCTGGCAACGCAGGCGCGAGATCAAGGCGACGAAGTGTTGATCGTCACCGGCGACCGAGACGCGTATCAACTCGTCGAAGATCCTTCGATCAAGGTGCTGTACAACCGCCGTGGCGTCTCCGATTACGCCCTGTACGACGAAGCCGGGATCGAGGAGCGCACCGGCGTGTCTCCGAAGCTGTACACGCAGTACGCGGCGTTGCGCGGCGACCCCTCGGACAACCTGCCCGGTGTCCCCGGGGTGGGCGAGAAGACCGCGGCAAAGCTGATCGTCACCTACGGCGGCGTCGACGGCATCTATGAGCACCTCGACGAGCAGACCCCCAAGTTGCGATCGAACCTCGCAGAGCATGAGGCGAAGGTGCGCAGCAACGTCGAGGTGATGGTGCTGCTGCGCGACGTGCCGCTCGAGATCGCGCCCGATGGCTTGCGGCTCGAGCCCTTCGATCAGGAGGAGGTGCGCAAGCTCTTCGACTTCCTCGAGTTCCGCACGTTGCAAGAACGCCTGGCCGAGGCGTTCGGTGACGTCGAAGGGGGCGCGGTCGTCTCGGCGACGGCCGTGCTGGAATCGGAGGTCACGGAGATCGACTCGCCGGCGGACGCCGTCACGCTCCTCAACGAGTTACGCAACGGCACCGATGCGCTCGCGATTGAAGCGGCGTGGGACGGCCCCGAAGGGCGCAGCCCGCTCGTCGGCCTCGCGGTTGTGGTCGACAGTGACAACGCGGAGACGCGTTGGCTGCCGAGGGACGTGCTCGACGATTCCAAGGTGCGTGACGCATTGCGCGCGCTGATTGCCGAAACCGCACGACCGATCGCGGCGCACGGCGCCAAGCCGCTGATGCGGGCGCTGCTCGGACAGCTCGAGGCCGACCTCCGCACGTTGCGTCTCGACACGATGCTCGCGGCGTACCTGCTCGACCCCGCCGAGTCGCGGTACCTGCTGGGCGACCTTCTTCTGCGCTATGCGGGTCTGGAGTTGCCGGTCGGTGCGGGCGGGTCGGGCGGTGGCGAGTTGCAGCTCGACCTCGGCGGCGACAGCGTGCCCCCGTCGCTCGAAGCGGCCCGGCGCGCTCTCGCGGTAGCACGCCTCGTCACGCCGATCACGAATGCGCTCGACGCACAAGGGTTGCGATCGCTGCACGACGACATCGAAGTACCACTGGTGCGCGTGCTCGCGCGGATGGAGACCGTCGGAGTCGGTGTCGACGCCGCCGAGCTCAAGCACTTGAACGACACCCTCGCGGCCGAGTGTGCCGAGCTCACGCGGTTGATCTGTGAGGACGCGGGCGAGGACTTCAACGTGAACTCCACGCTGAAGTTGCGCGAGATCCTCTTCGATCGTCTCGGCCTGCAGCCGCAGAAGAAGACGAAGACGGGCTACTCGACCGACGCGGCGTCGCTCGAGAAGCTTGCGGGGCAGCATCCGATCATCGACCACCTCCTGCGTTACCGCGAGGTCGAAAAGCTACGTTCGACCTACGGCGAAGGCCTTCTCGGCGAAGTACACGCGGACGGCCGCATCCATGCCACGTTCAACCAGACCGTGGCGCGCACCGGTCGGCTGAGTTCTGATGCTCCCAACCTGCACAACATTCCCGTGCGCAGCGAGCTCGGCCGCTCGTTCCGCAAAGCGTTCATCCCCGGTGCGGGATATGAGCTGCTGGTGGCCGACTACAACCAGATCGAGTTGCGCTGCATCGCGCATCTCACGGGGGACCCGGGGCTCGTGAGCGCGTTCGAGTCGGGTGAGGACATCCACAACGCGACGGCGGCGCGCATCTTCAACGTCGACCCAACGAAGGTCACGATCGAGCAGCGGTCGAAAGCCAAGATGGTCTCGTTCGGCCTGGCCTACGGCATGGAGGCGTACGGCCTCGGACAGCGGCTCAGCATTCCGACCGATGAGGCGCAGGTGATCCTCGATGCCTACTTCGTCGCGTTTCCGACCGTGAAGGCGTACATGGAGCGGACAGTGGCGGAGGCGCGCGAGCGGGGCTACACCGAAACGTTGTTCGGTCGCCGCCGGCTGATTCCCGAGCTCTCGTCGAGCAACTACCGCATTCGCCAGGCGGGGGAGCGACAGGCGATGAACGCCGGAATCCAGGGCTTGGCCGCGGACATCTTCAAGGTGGCCCTCGTTCGACTCGACAACGCGCTGGAGGACGAGAAGCTGAAAAGTCGAATCATCCTGCAGGTCCACGACGAAGTACTCCTCGAAGTGCCGCCGGACGAGCACGATCACGCTGCGGAACTGACGACGTCGGTCATGGGCGGGGCCGCGGCCCTACGGGTACCTTTGGCGGTGAATCTGGCCTTCGGTGCCACGTGGGCGGACGCGAAGAGCTAGATCGAGCCAAAGGGAGATCAACGTGTCGATGCCACCTCCGGAACATCTGCACATGGGCCAGCGGATGCCCGGCACGGTGTGGCGAGCGGTACGCCCGCTCCTGCTCATGATCGTCGTGGTCTCCGTTGTGTTCGCCTTGTTCTCCATCGGCGTCGCCATCGGCACCGCCGACAAGTGCGGCAACACGCATTTCAACACGAGCAAGGACTGGAACTACTTCCCGCCGCGGTGGGATTGCAGCACCACGCTGCCCGGCCAGGGTTGAACGAGCGCAGCGAGATCAACCCGCCGGATCACTGGTTCGAGCCGCTGGCCGATCATCTCGGAGCGGCCTACTTGCGGTACTCGTTCACCAAGGGCACGGAGCAGGAAGTCGCGTTCCTGGTCGATGTGCTCGAGCTCGCGCCGGGGAACCGTCTGCTCGACGTGGGTTGTGGCCCGGGACGGCACGCGCTCGCGCTGGCCTCGAGCGGCATCGAGGTCGTCGGCATCGACATCTCACAGCGATTCATCGACCTCGCCATCGAGCAGACACCCGCTACCGCACCCGCGTCCTTCCAGCGCCTCGACGCCCGGCACCTGAGTTTTGCCGGTGAGTTCGATGCGGCCATCTCGCTCTGTCAGGGCGCGTTCGGACTGGTCGGACCGGGTGACGACGTCGACGTGCTCGCGGGCATCGCCAAGGCGTTGCGTCCCGGCGGGCGGTTCGCCGTGAGCGCCTTCTCGGCCTACTTCCAGGTTCGCTATCCGCAGGAGGCCGGAACCTTCGACGTCGAGACCGGCGTGCACCACGAGCACACCGTCCTCAAGGACGAGGCGGGGCGCGACGCCGCTGCTGACTTGTGGACGACCTGCTACACACCACGCGAGCTCCAGTTGCTGTGCGACCGCGTCGGTTTGCAGGTCGACGCGGTGTGGTCGGTCGAACCCGGTCGGTACCAACGCCAGCCGCCGACAATCGAGACTCCCGAGCTGCTAATGGTCGGCCGTAAGGCTTGAGAGGCCGCTGGTGGTACCTTTTTGGGCCGCTCAAATCGAGCGGGCACTCGACCTTGTTCCTAGAAGGCTCATTCCTTGTCCGACCAGACCCCCGACACTGCCGCTGCTGCTCCTCCCGTAGAAACCGCTACCGACGCCAGCGTGACGACCGAAGCTCCTGAGAAGAGCGAACCTGCATACGTTCCGCGCCAGGTGGTCGAAGACGATCTCGGAGGGATGTCGCTCGAAGAGGCGTACGCCGCTTCGATGGTCGAGGTCGAAGACGGCCAGATCGTCGAAGGCACCGTCGTCAAAGTCGATCGCGACGAAGTGCTGCTCGACATCGGCTACAAGTCCGAGGGCGTCATCCCGGCGCGCGAGCTGTCGATCCGCAACGACGTCGACCCGTCGGAGATCGTCAGTCTCGGCGACAAGATCGAAGCGCTTGTCCTCCAGAAGGAGGACAAGGAAGGACGCCTCGTCCTCTCCAAGAAACGGGCGCAGTACGAGCGGGCCTGGGGCACCATCGAAAAGATCAAGGAAGAGGATGGCATCGTCAGCGGCCCGGTGATCGAGGTCGTCAAGGGTGGGCTGATCCTCGACATCGGTCTGCGCGGCTTTCTTCCTGCATCGCTCGTCGAGCTCCGTCGCGTGCGCGACTTGGCGCCGTACGTCGGTCGCAGCCTCGAAGCGAAGATCATCGAACTCGACAAGAACCGCAACAACGTCGTGTTGTCTCGCCGCGCTTGGCTCGAGGAGACGCAGAAGGAGCAGCGCGAAGACTTCCTTGCCAACCTGAAGCCGGGCGAGGTTCGCTCGGGTGTGGTGTCGAGCGTCGTGAACTTCGGCGCGTTCGTCGACCTCGGCGGCATGGACGGGCTCATCCACGTGTCCGAGCTCTCGTGGAAGCACGTCGACCACCCCGGCTCGGTCGTCGCCGTGGGTGACGAGGTCTCCGTACAAGTGCTCGACGTCGATCTCGACCGCGAGCGCATCAGCCTGTCGCTCAAAGCCACACAGCAAGATCCGTGGCAGGAGTTCGCCACCACGCACCGCGTGGGCGAGCTCGTCTACGGCCGTGTCACGAAGCTCGTGCCGTTCGGCTCCTTCGTGCAAGTGGGCGACGGCATCGAGGGTCTGGTGCACATCTCGGAGATGTCGGCGCACCACGTCGATTTGCCCGAACAGGTCGTCACCCCCGGTGAGGAGCTGTGGGTCAAGATCATCGATCTCGACCTCGCCCGCCGGCGTATCAGCTTGTCGATCAAGCAGGCCGCCGAGGGCGGGGAAGTCGCCGAGGAGTACCGCGAGCACTTCGGTGAGCACGCGTACGACGACGAGGGCAACTACATCGGCCCCACCTACGACGCTTCGGCGATTGAATCGGCGTGGGAGGAGTACGAGAAGTCCGAGAGCGGCGAGGCGGACAGCACGCCCGAATTGCCGCTATTGGGCCCCTCCGACCACCCTCCGTCCACGGAAGAAGGCCCGGACGTCGACGCGGAGTAGCCGCGTCTCCCCCATTCGGGATTTTTCCGGAAGCACACTCAGTTTCCGGGTTGTATGAGCCGATCTGTTGCGTGCGGAGCCGCGTGAGTGGTTCCTCGTTTCGGCCCCCGCGTGCACCTACGATGTCGCAGGATTCGGGGGGAGTCGGCGTCGCGTTTCCCCCCGTGTGCCGCGGGTTCATGTTGGTCCTAGGAATGAGGTGGGTGTGAGTTCTCGCAGAACGTTGATCCTGATCGCAGCAGTGGTCGTCGGTGCCCTGTCTGCGTTTCTCGTCTTCAACTACGTCAACAGCGCCGATGACCGCGCGCGCGGCAACGCTCGCCAGGTCCAGGTGCTGAAGATCGCGAAGGACATCCCGAAAGGTCTCAGCGGTCGTGAGGCGCAGCAGCAAGGGATGATCGTGCCCGCCAGCATCGCGGCCGAGTTCAAGCCGGTCACGGCGATCGTCGACGCGAGCATCATCCAGGACAAGGTGGCGGTAGCCAACTACACCACTGGACAGATCCTCGTCGACGGCATGTTCGCCGACCCGATCGAGAACCAGATCACCTTCGCCGGTCGCGTGCCCAACGATTGCGCACTACCGAACACGAATGGCTCGACCAACGGCAAGCCCGTTCCGTGCGTCGCGATCACGATCTCAGTCGACCAGACCAAAGGCGTCGCCGGCGTGATTGTCCCCGGTGACTTCATCAACATCCTCGTGCAGCCCGAGACCAACTTCTGCAAGACGGACACCGCCGTCGAGGGCTCGAAGGGCTCGGTCATCTCCAAGCCTGACCAGGCGCAGGTGACAGCGGCTCAGACGTTGGATGCTGGCACGATCCTCTGCAACCCGGCTCGATTCCTCTACCAGGCGGCCAAGGTCCTCTTCGTCGACAAGACGGCGGTGCCGCAGCCTGGTGAGATCACGTCCACGGGCACCAACGCCGCGACCCCCACCGGTGCCGCGCAAACCTCCGTGAACACGGGCCTCATCACCATCGAGGTTCCGCCCTCCGCCGCTCTGCTGATTGCGTCGATCGCACCGGAGGAGCTGTACCTCACACTGCTTCCGCAGAACTACGTCGCCGAGAAGCTCCCGCGGATCGATCCGTTGCCGCAGGTGCTCCCGGGCGAGGACGAGAACCAACTCACGCCGTACGGCCCCCAGGGCTTCCAAGGTCAGAAGTAGCCCAGTAGACAGGTCCCATGAGCTTCTTTCTCGGTGACGACGAACCAACCGGTCGCGACGACC
>Ga0193732_1000163_pt1 | contig 12940 bp, 16 predicted proteins | sample U1s1metaG_FD_145077 | JGI IMG/M metagenome (GOLD analysis project Ga0193732, IMG submission 145077) | Soil microbial communities from a riparian zone of the East river system, Colorado, United States - U1s1 | ecosystem: Environmental > Terrestrial > Soil > Riparian zone | place: USA: East River...
TTGAGCTCGGAAGGCTTTATGATACAAGTTCAAATAATTCACTAATTGTTGATCATTATTCAATAGTGGAATTTACCTCGCGCCAGCTTCGGGCCTTTCTTCTGGTGGCGCAACACGGTAGCTTTTCGCGCGCGGCCGAGGCCCTGTTCATTACCCCGTCGGGATTGAGCGTCTCGATCCGAGAGCTCGAAACCCAGCTCGGATCCCGGCTGTTCGACCGGACGACCCGCAATGTTGCGCTGACCGGTTCCGGCCAGGAATTGCTGATCGTGGCCCGGAAAAGTTTGGAGGAAATGGATGCCGCCACCTCGCGCATAGGACGTTCAGCCAGCGAAGGCAGCCAGTCATTGACTTTGGGAGCGCCTCCCTTGATCTCCGCTAATATCGTGATGCCCGCCATCAAGGAATTCCGGGCGCACCGGCCGAGCCTTCGGGTGCAGTTGTTCGACGAAAGGTCGCCCGCCATCCTTCAGATGGTTCAGGCGGGCAAACTCGACATGGGTTTGGGTATCTTTGGGCCCGCGCCTGGCATTCGGCGCATCCCATTTCTTCGTTTTCCTTTGATGGTAATACGCCCGGATCAGGATCCCGCATTTCGCCGAGCTTCCATCACCTGGTCCGCTCTCAAGGGAGAGAAGCTGATCTCGCTGCAACCGTACAGCCCGATACAGCAAATCGTGGACAAGCATCTGGCCAAGGCAGGAGTGGTGTCTCGCCCCAGTGTTTGTATCAACTTGCTGGACACGCAGATCGCCATGGTGGAAGCCGATGAAGGCATTGCGATTATTCCCTCGTTCGGACTGCCGGCGTGCCGCAACCGACGGGTGGTGATGAGCCGACTGATCAATCCTGTGGTGGAGGTGGAGTTCCATCAGGTTAGCAATCGAGGAAAGAAACTCCCGCTTGGCGCAGACCAATTCACGGCGTTCCTCAAGACCTTTATTGCCAGGTGGGCTGGACGCTCGGGCGCGCTGTAGTGCATTTGCTGTACGGGCACAGCCGGGAATCTCAATGTGAAATTCGTGTTCGTGGTCAAAGTCTCGAGTACACCATTTACCCGATTGAATTTCCGGGCCGCTCCATTAAATCTGGGTAGGTGAAACGCATTTTAATTGTCGATGATAGCCCGCTCATACGGGGCCACTTGCGTACTCTGCTCGAGCGGCAGCCTGACTGGTCGGTTTGTGGAGAAGCGGAAAACGGCCGAGCAGGAATCGACCAGGCCCAACAGTTCCATCCCGACCTCATAGTGATGGATCTCGCGATGCCTGTTCTAAATGGGATTGAAGCAAGCCGGGTGCTCAAACGACTCATGCCCGAGACCCCGCTCCTGTTGTTTACCACCTTTACCGATGCCTCCATAAAAAAAGTAGCACTTGCGGCTGGCGTCCACGCGGTGGTAGACAAATCGGAAGCGAACACCACTCTCATCAGGAGCATTCAACAATTGTTCGGATCTGCACTGCCACCCCGAACTCACATAGCCGCCTGATTGTTCTGCGTGCCTGCTCTACCCACCACAGACGAGTCAAAAATCCGGACGAGACAAAGGCCTCGAAGGCAAATCCTAGTCTGCCTGCCACGGTGGAGATGCAACACTCGGACTTGCGTTTCATCACGACAGAGAACGATCTACATCACTGCACGCTGAACTTCATGATTGCGGCTTTCGATGAAGACGGCACTCAGCTGAGTGGCGTTTTCCATGATCTGGACGAGCGATCTGAGCCGGCAGACTACAAAGACGGGATCCGCGGAGGCATCCGCATACATCAGGACGTTGACGTGCCGGTGAAAGCAGCCTCCTTGCGTCTGGGCATTAACGACGCAACAAGCAATCGTTTGGGGGACAGTTGAGCTCCCTTGCCGGTCCCGGCCCCTTCCGATATACCCCGCGCCGTCAAACACTCTTTGCCCGAGATCGAACCGGATTGAGTTCTTGGCCCTCGCTACCCATGGTGCGCGGGCACTGCGGCGTGGTCCGGAGAGACAGCCATGGACTCCACGCTGGCCTTCTCTTGCGAAATCAAAAGTCCCGAATGAAGAGTTTCGGGCTAGGTCTGTCGGTGGCCTATCAAAATCCATTATTGAGGCTAGCAAGCGCAGGAAATTCCGGTTAAAAGTCTCCGCCAACACCTTGTCCTGTTTCTGCATCTTCATACCAGCAAACCTAATCGGAGGGAGGCACACCATGCGATTCAAAAAGAGAGACCTACTTTTTAGCGTTCTCCTGGGTACGGGAATGCAACTGATGGATTCCCTACGCAAGCATCTACCAGATAACGCCGATGACTTCAAAGACAGGGTCAGGGACACCTACGGCACCGCGTCCAACCGCGTCAGCCGGGCTACGGACGCTCTTCGCGGGGAAAGAGAGTCCCACATGCTTGGCAAGGCCGGTGCCCTGCTGCTCGGGGTGGGAATCGGCGTCGGAGTCGGCCTGTTAATCGCACCGGCCAGCGGTGAACAAACTCGAGCCGACCTCGCCGACAAGGTTTCCGACTTCAGCGACAAGGTTCGTGAAGGCACCGGGAAAAAGCCGCAGAGCGCAACTGGGACTTAGGGCCAGTAAGGACGGGCTGTATGGCAGCGCACCAATTTTCAGCACGCCAACGCAGAGACTTGGTGCGGTGCCTGAAGCGCCCACCTGAAAAATGGGGTTTACGCGTGGGCCTTACAGGCAGGGCTTACGAAGGGACCTTTCCCACCCCACCTTTTGATTGAGGCTCTGCCCTAGGCTGGCTAAGGCTACTTCTTCCGAGGAGTTGCGCCAGCGATTTAAAGGAACATTTCGGACCAGCGAAAGGTCAAGGCGACCACCTGCAATTGCCTTAGGCGGCACCCGGCGATGGTCGGGGTTGGGCGCCGAGCATGGCTCTCCGCGCCAAGGAAATCGACAGGAAGGGCGGACGAGTAGTTTTCCTTGAAAATCGACCACTGGCAATTCAGTACCGCCGACCACCGCTTAATGCTCTGATTCCAGGGAAGCCTAAGGTGCTTCGGAGAAAAGCTGCCGGCAATGAACTGGTCAATATCGGTGAAACACGGTATTGCTCGCTGACAGCCCAGGAGGAAGACTATTCGCTGAATTCCCGAGGTCCTCGCTATGAGAGCATTAAGGCTTTTTCGGTCTGGGGAGTTGGTCCCTAAGTCGGGATTGTATGCGGTCCTGCATTCGACTCCCCATACCTTGATTCAGCACGCAACCCACCTCGAAGGCACGCGCTTTCACGAGTGCAGGATGTGCCCTTTAGGCGTCTGGTACCGTCTTGAGGCCCGATGCGTTCGGACGCCTGCACCGATCTTGTCGTATGTACAGCTTGCCTAGACAAATTTTGACGGCTGGACGATCACACCCGGCCCCTCAGAGGCACTTCCTTCCTGCGGGTTCTTCATCGGCAACTCCGGGCCCGCCTTGCATGGAGCGCCTTCCTGAACCCAGCAAGGAGCCGAATTGAAACGAGCCGAATTGAAAGGAGACCAGGTCATCGGACGACCCAGTTTTTCTGCCAACATGGTTTCCCGCCGCCGATCGGCACGGGAGGCGCAGGAAGTGATGAGACGGTTCGCCGGGTCCTATCACAGAAGTTCCCTATAGCATTCCAGCGCTACCCGAACCAGTGGGCTCCGAGTGCGCACCTCAGGTTTTGCGAACAGTTGCTGAATCGTGTTCTGTCCTCGGCTGAGCCGAGCCCGGCATCGCCTGCGATCATGCAGGTCTCGGTTGTGTTCGACTGGAGGCCGATGCAGAATAGTGTCCCCGCTTCGTGACGTTTACCTGCCTAGCTTGTTGCGAATCGCCATTTATGGCCCACGCAAATTCGCACAACGCCATCGATGATTCAGTCCACAAGCACTGTCCTCGGAACTTCATGGACCTTCGAAATTGGCGGTCAAGAGGGAACTGCTTTGTGGGAATTTCCCGCGATGCTTGGATTGAGTGCCCATCTGGTGTCCGCCTACTAGCCGACGCGTTCACGACTCGGGGCAAGAAGGCGGCGAAAGGCAGAAGCCGGGTGAGGGCAGCCGAGCCGCAGAAGGCAAGAATCTTGAACCTTTAGGGAAACATCCCGCCAGTTCCAGTGCCTTCGTTCTTTACTCTGCTCGGTTCAACTCTCACCAGTTCCGGTCTCTTTCTGTCGAGGACGGGTTCACGCAAGTGGTCGTTGATTACTTGTTCCAGCTGGGCCATAAGCGATCTCAGGGTCTGGTCGCCGGCGTCCAACCTTTTGCGGAGCTCCGTGCTGACCGCTATCGCTTCTTGATACGCAGCCCCAGCGTCGACCAAGAGATGCACGTGTTCCATGAAGGCTGTAGCGGACCTGCTGAACTTGTTCATTGCCTCGGCATACATCGCCCAGGTGGGCACCGGCTGCGTGCCCATGCCGTCCTCCCTGTTCCACATCCCTTCACTCATTTGCCTTCCTCCATCCTCCGCGGCACAAGGGGCCGCAGAATACAAAATCACCAAAGCTTGGAAAGCATACCTGAAGGAAAGTAAGTGTCTACAAAAGTCAACTGATCCCTGTTAACTTTGTTGATTCCCGCTGCTCCATGCCGCGCCCAGCCAGCTCTTCCACTGATCGGGCTTCGCAGAGATAGGTGCGAGACTCTGCCGGGCGCATGACACCTTGGCCGAGGCTTTAACGGAGGCCGACGATTGCAATGTCACGGAAGGTTATGGATTCATTTGGGCGGTGTTCGGCGAGACACCGTTGCGTGGAGCGCGCTTCCACCGCTTAAGTTTCCCCCAACGCCGCGTGGGGTGGAACATGCTTGAATGACGCCAGTCGGAGTCAGGGCCAATTGTGTCTAACGCCGGATGCCGTTATTTCGGCCCGCCATTAGAGGCGGTTTGGAACGAATTATGACATCCACGAATTTAATGGCGATCATGGTCAAGAGAGCGTATGAGATCGTGTCGAGTGTTTTCATGCACTCGATTATCTGGGGAGGGCAGCCCAGAATATAGATCACCTTAGTACAAAGGCAAACGTCAGCTGGTCTAATCTGGTCTAATAAGGTTATGTGACGGTGAAATTTATGTGACGCAGGGGCACATGAGGGCAGAATAGCGCGAATGGCGGTGCTTTTTGTAAGAAGAAGGTCACATAATTTGAGCCGGTGGTATTTGGGGAGTACGACACCGTGTAAGGCTTCGACAAGTCTGTGCAATGAGCCAGGTGGCCCCCGTTAGCACCGAACTCACGGGTCCTCAGACGGGATGCTTGACGTATTTGGCCAGGAGGTAGTCCATACCATCGCCGACGCCGTAGCCAAAGGCGTGACTGATTTGGCGCACACGGTCAAGTCGGGCGATCAGGCTGTCGCGGCCGCTGGCGGGTAGCGTGTCGGCCGACTTGAGGGCTTGGTCGAACATGCGCATCAGGGCGTCGAAAAATCCTTCCTCTTGATAACCGACATCCTGACAGTATCCGGCCGCTTGCTCGCAGTAGAAAACCAGCAGTTCGGTGAGTCCCGCGGGGTCGCCCACAGCCTTTTTGTAATGGGAGATGGCCTGCTTCGCTTTGGAGACGGACGTGTCCTGGTTGCGAAACGGGTCAGGCCAGAGCCAGCGATCGATGGTTTTCTTGTAGGGCTCCAACACGTCCTCGCCCAGGCCAAAGCGAGCGTGAAGGAACGCCTGGTTGTCTTTGTTTGCGGCGTATAGATGGTGCAGCAAGTCCAAGAGCGCGGTCCGGTCAAAGGCGGCCAGCTTGGCTTTGACATCGGTCCAGGTGGGTTGCGATTTCGGCTCACGTTTCGTCATAGGATTCTTCGAGGGCTGGCCTCATGCGTAACTCTCAAGGAGCTGCCCTAAGTCAGAAGCAGTAGCCTTGCGCCAGCCAGTAGTGCAAGTCACCGATCGCCTCGACAGTGGATTCGTCCGCGTCGGTGGCAGTTAGTTGGGAGAGTGGCACCGCGACATTGCGGCCGTGCCAGCGAATCAGCACCAGCATGTTGTGGGCACAGGAACCTTCCGGTGCCAGGCCGCGGACCTCGACCGTTTCCCCCTTGCGGAGCGGAGAGACTACTTTGGCGGCCATGCACCGAGCCGAGAAAGGAAACTGGATTTTGTTCTCCAGGTAGTAGTACCAGCCGAGAGCCTGTTCTTCTGGCCCATACGCATCGACGATAACTTCATTGTGGATTCGTTCTTCGCGGATGCGGTTCTTGCGCAGCTTGGGCACGTAGTGCTCGATTCGAAGGTTTGTGAAACTATCGATCCATCGTCTTGGGCGGGACTCCAATACTTGCTCCATTCGGGCAAGGTCCCCGGCTCAGGCGTCGGTGTACCTGCTCAAGACGGCTTCGATGCGGTCGCACAGTTGGTCTAACTGTTCTTGCAGAACCTTATTCTTGGCGTGGTTGGCTTCGGCCGCCACATCGCCTACAAGTTCATCGAGTTCGTCGAGGGTGAAGTGAAACACGGGGCGTTGCCCCGATTGCGGGATGACTCGTAGCCGGTTGGTTATCGATTCATCGGCGAAGGTGTGGGCAATGATCAAGTCACATTCGCGCTGGTTCAACTCCAGAGGAACAGTCGCATCTGCCTTGATGGGGATGCGCTGCCTTTGCGGTCTGATCGGCCTGATAAACGTCTTTGTCAGACGATTAGCGTTCGCCGACAGCTTCGGCGTTGAGGTGATCGAGCGCGGTGCCGCTTTGGGCCTGGAGCGAAACTTCTTGGCGAGTTCCTGGTTAACCTTCTCTACCGAAAACTCTTCAGCATCGAATGGTCCGCGCCACATCATCCTCTCTTCATGTTCCGCATGGTTTGGATCAAACATTGCTTCCAGGTAGTCGGCGTAACCCCCGATTCCTCCCACATCTTCTGGTGGGCAGCGCCGTTCGCCGGCGAGGCAGCGCGGATACGTCACGGCTGGTTCGGGCATAAGGGTAGCTTCCAGCAGCAGTTCATGCTCCCAATCGTCGCCGTAGTCGTACACATATGTGAAGGTGGTACCTACGCTCGGCACCACCGCGGCAAGGCGTATCCGCTTTGCGTCGACCAATCCCAACTCGTCAACACCGTCGGGATCGGGCGGTCCGTACTTCTTACTGCCAATCCGAAACATGTAGAGATGGTAGTTCTCCCAGCCCATGACCACTTGCAAGACGCGATGGAGTTGGGCCAGGGTATAGTCCCCGGTGACCTGAACACGGCGCCAGATCGGCGGGGCGATGCCGATTAAAGCCACTTTGAACTGGTAGATCGCCCCGCTTTGGGCCGCTCCCACGATTCCTCTCCTTAGCACTACAGTCCGCGCCACGGAGCATTCTTTCATTCACGCCATCGCTCCGCAAGCCTCGGCGGTTCGCCGTTACTGGAAATCCCCGACAATGGGCCGGGTTCAAGGAGACCCAGTGAATGATAGAAAGCATTTTCCAACTGAAATGGGTGGTATCACGTCACCAACAAGCGCTTCTTCTCAAAGAGCGGGGAACAGTTCTTAGCGCACTGCCAGCAGCAAGGAACGAGCCACAAGGCACTTCACAACATGGCCCCAGAGCTGATTGCCGTCATCCGATTCCTTCGGATGGAAGAACTCCGCGAAGTCAGCTTGGAAGAAATAAAGCTGGCTGCCGGAGCGTGGGCCGCGGAAGAGCGCTCGAATCCCAGAGCGCGGAGCTACACGAAGTCGGCCAGTTACTTCATTCGTTGCGAAGAAGTGGCTGCGCTTTCACGGAAAGTTGAAGATACCGTCTCCGCCACGCGCACGCTTTGCGAATGAACTCGACGATTTCGTGGCGTACATGGCGAGCGAGCAAGGGCTCTCGCCGATCGCCATACGATCCCATCGATGGAAGACATCGAAGTTCCTGGAATGGTTCGCGAATCGGCATCGGCTCTTGTCGTCGGCCACTTTGGATGATGTTGATGAGTTCCTTGCATTCAAAACCCGCTACGTTCGCGAGCTCATGAATGCCGACTATCCAGCGTTGCGGAGGAAGCGCATCGGCCCGCACACGATTCGCCACACCCCGCCACGCACCTTCTTCGTGCCGGAGTCGATATCAATACCATCCGCGCCTGGCTCGGCCACGCGTCGATTGAGACCACCAATGTCTACGCCGAAATAGATCTGGAAATGAAAGCGAAGGCCCTCGGGATGTGCCGAACCAAAGGAAAACGGAAGCACTGGCGCGATAACCCTGACCTGCTGGCTTTCCTGTCCCAACTCTAACCGACTTATGTGACGTTCGGCGACGCCAAAGGGCGTGCAAGATGCGGCAAAGCTGAACGTCACATAACTGCCATGCCAACATAACCAGGAATATAACCGTTTTTGGGTGCCCGTGGCCTCGCCCGTTCACGATGCGGCCAAGGGCTGTAGGCGACCTAGAATCGCGCACAGCAAAACGAAGCTTACGCTTGGTTATCTTCGCTGTGAGCGCACAAAAAAGACGAAAGAGATGGCTCTAAGAATGAATCGAAACAACTAGCTCTGCACAACGTTTCCCGCCATGGGAACATGGATGCATGAATGTCGGGTAGCGGCGGTTTCAAGCAACCGAGGTGGTCACAAAGGACTGGTATTCGGGGTGACTGCTGACGTATTCCTTCACAAAAGGACAGACCGCAACGACAGTCAATTCGTTCTGGCGCGCGTATTCCAATGCAGAACGAGCTAGCTTCGTGCCCAGGCCCAGGCCCTCAAGAGCCGGCGGAACGTCGGTGTGGGTCAAAAATAGTCGGTGGTTCTTGAATGTATATTCGAGCACGGAAAGGTGGCCATCTATATCCATTTCGAAACGCTGGTTGGACGAGTTATGCACTACGGCTGCGCTCTCTGCATTACGGAAGTCGTGTTCGGCCATGACGTCTGCTCCCAACGATCTTTAGCTCAAGTACTATTGTGCGCTAAAAACCAGAAAATAATCCATTCCGTCCTTGACGAAATCATCCTGTTCCAGCAATTGATAGCCGGCTTCGTTCGCCTCTCGAATTACAATATCTCGGGCAACGCCATGGTTCTCGCCATCCCCGTTGCGATCAATCACGCCTATTTTGGCCCCGATGGTGAGAGACGGCCGCAGGTTTCGCAACAGTCTGATCGGCTCAGCCACCTCGTGATACGTCTTCAGCAGGAGCACTGCATCAACCATCGTTGGCAGCAGCGGGTTCTCGGGCTTGCCCAGTATCGGTGTGATATTGCGCAAGTTCTCTTTCCGGATTCGGGACTTGATGTAACGAATGGCATCGGGATTGATATCGACCGCATACACGGTGCCGGTATCTCCAACACGTTTCGCCGCTCGGACTGTGAACCAGCCGGACCCTGCTCCAATATCGGCCACCGTTTTGCCTGGGGTTATTCCTAAAATATCCATAACACGATTGATCTGCAGCCTTTCGTCTCTTCCTGGGGAGTCAAAGATTGAGAGGTCGCCGGTGTACGGTTTACTGGTTTTCCGATTCTCGGTCTGCTGTGTCGCCGCATTCTGCGACAGGGCCAGTTCACCATGGAATGGGAGGAGCAGGACAACAATCAAGCCGAGACGCTTTAACATGGTGCATCCGATTCTAATGCTTCTAATGCATCACCGGACGGCCAGGTTGTCGTGGCACGCCGTTGGAATCCTGGCTCGCAACTTTGGACTTCGTACGCTCCCCTGCGTTAACGAAATACTTCCAGACCTCCCAGCCTGGACCGACAGGTTTTACTGTCACCGCGAAACGCCGCACTGCCTGGTCACCCATGTGGCGGCACCGCGATACGGTTAATGGGCTCTATCCAAATCATCGATGGACAGGCGTCCTGATTTCCCTATGTCCTTATTTCCCTATTGACTTCCGCCTAACCTGGGTCCAGAATGCGTCGACTTCTCCCATCCCAAGTATCGGACCCTAACCCTGTGTTACATGGCTCCGGATATCGCTGAGTCACCTGCATTGCTGAGCACGGTCCGGGTGTGCAGGAAACGATGGTTTTCATCGTCAGATTTTGCGCCGGGGTGACCGCAAACCATTCGGACGACAGGATATGCCTGTTTTGTGTTGGCGTCAGCTATTCGTACTGTGTAGTTGCTAGTGTGGGCTCGCAAGAAAATTATGGTCGTTGGAGGGTTCGTCATGCGAAAGCGTTTGCTTTGGGGACTGATGGTGTTCTTGTCGGTCAGCGTTCTGGCGGGAGCGCAGGCGAATGGGAAATTACAGATCCACTTCATCGACGTTGGTCAGGGCGATGGAGCCTTGTTGATCTCTCCCCAGGGTGAGACGGTTCTTTTTGATGGAGGAGTTCTCAACAAATGCGACAAGCCGCTCTCTTACCTCCAGCAATTAGGTGTTACCAAGATCGACTATCTAGTGGTTAGCCACTAGCATTCAGACCATATTGGGTGCACGCCCCAAGAGTTCCAGGAGTTCCCGCTTCAAAAGGACTCAATTGATCGTGGGTTTAATTACACGACAGGCGTTTACAACGATTACGTGACCGCGGTGGGGCAACATCGCGTCTCAGTGACCCATCCAGGCAAGGAGATTGCGCTGGATTCTTCTTCCCCGAATCCCGTGAAGATCAAGATTGTGGTGGTAGACGGAGTTCCGCTAAACGCCCCCCCGATTGCAACCGACAACGAGAACGATCTTAGTTTGGCGGCCCTGGTGAGCTTTGGCCGGTTCCGCGCGGAAATCGGAGGGGACCTCAGCGGAGTGGCGAACGTGAGGCACTTTGGCTCGACCACCATTGAATACAAAGATATTGAATCTTCGGTTGCCCCGGATGTTGGGCCTATCGATGTGTACAAAGTGCACCATCACTGCAGTGCATTTAGTTCGAATCAGACATGGCTTTCCCAAGTTACGCCGACGGTTGCTATCGTTTCGGTGGGCGATGGCAACACCTACGGCCATCCCGCTCCCGAATGCGTACAAAGACTGCATGCAGCTGGTATCCAAAAGAGCTATTGGACAGAACACGGCGCCGGGAAAGTAAACCCTGAACCTGGACTGGATGTGGTTGGAGGCAACATCATTGTCGAAGTCCCTGTCCCGCCAGCCGACACGGTGTTCACGGTCGCTTATAACGACACCCAGTTGGACACTTACCCAGTACGGCAAGCAGCCAGTTCGTCGCCTGGTCCCGGAAACAACGGACCTCCAAATGTCCCGAATGGCCCGAAATACGCATGGAGCAAGAATTCGAAGGTTTATCACTACGCAAGCTGCTCGTATGTGACGAATATCAGCTCAAAGAATCTGCAAACAGGTTCTAGTCCGCCTCGGGGCAAAACGCTGCACCAGGGGTGCCCTGTGCGCCACCAGAATCCGGAAACGACTGATCCATCGGACCTACCTCAGTGAGCCGAAGCAAGGATCGTGAGGAGTGAGGTCTATGGGCCAGGGACGGAGGGCTGCTCGATCGCATCGATTGAGTCATAAGTTGGAATTCTTATGGTTACGCATCTGGCATTGGGACAGAGCGGGGCAGTACGAATTGAGTCGCGAAGAAAATGGAACGTGACGGATATTGAACTCGTTAAAGGGCAAACCTACTACTTCGAGGCAACCGGGGAGTGGCGGGACGCAGGAAGGAGATGCGGGCCGGACGGGTATCCTAGCCCGAACTGGATCTTGAGGTCGGCAGAACACTGCCGCCGTGTTCCTGGGGAGAGCTGGCTCTCGCTGATCGGTTCTCTAGCAGGCTGCTGAAAAACTCTTACGGTACCCTGAGCGACCACAATATATTGTGATTGCTCTTGGCCCGTGATCCAATATGTTGACGCAACAACCAACGAAAAATCGTTTTTCAGCAGCCTGCTAGACTGTAATCCCTTGACTGCATTTGTAATCGGTAAGTCCCAAACAATTGCTGTGATCGACACCGGCGTGCTTACGTGCTTCGCCAATGACGTTGCCTTTATGTATTGGAATAATAGCGGAAACTTGAATTTGCAGATCACCCGAGTACTGTAATCGGGTTGAGAGCTTGTCGCTTTCCAAAGATCTTACCCCGTGGCTGACTGGAGACCCATTTAGTCTACCCATTTTAGTCTGCCCGAAGGATAACCAGCAGATCGATCCTCGTTGCACGCCGAGGCGGGAAGTACAAATCGACGAGCGACACACATCCGAATATTAGCCTAACCCCTGCCAACGTGGTTGGGTCCGGCGCGCTGGCCATACACGAATCTTAATTTGAGCAGTCTCCTCCGGACTTGGCCACGACCCAAGCGGACGCGCCGTCTGGCCTGATGAATCGACGACCAGTCCGCACACGCCCCCCCACGGCTTCCATCACAGGCGAGCCGGCGAGAGGCCATAACACATGGTTGGTCGCAGATTCAAGATCTCGACGGTCGTCCTCGCGATCAAGTGGTTGACCTCGTCAGGGAGCGCCTGTTCACTCCTTCCATCGAGAACCGCCGCCAGGCTGGGCCGCGGACGCAGTCGGACATAGCGCGGAGCGGCTCCACCCGCCACCATCCGATACCAGAGAGTCTCACCCTGCAGTGTTGATTGCCCCGCGCTAAGGGCCGCCTCGAAAGCCTTTGCCGTCCCGGGCACGAGGTCCACGGTCGTGAGCTCAAGCCGAGCGGTCGGTTGCGGTTCACCTGTGCCCCGCGAGAGCGAAGGCAGGTACTCGTAGAGCGCGTTCCCCATATACTCGACGTGTGGCGCGACGTTGAGAACGTTGTCCCGCTCGTCATCCGCCGGGGCCACCGGGCCGTCCAGGCTCGCCGCCGAGTGTCCAAACGTCGCGTAAATGAACCACCGCTGTCGTTCACCGAACGTGACGTTCCAGCCGTACCAGACCCAACTATCCCCGGCCTGCCGGTGCCACGCGAGGTGTCGGATGTACCCGGCTTCGAACTCGACAGTGTGTCCGTCCAGGGGGCGCAAGATCGCGATGCGTGCATACGGACCTCGTCCGGTTTGAGCGACGAGGAGCGTGGGAAGCAATATGCCAAAGATCCCAAGCCAACGATGTTTCAT
>Ga0193732_1000164_pt1 | contig 12940 bp, 8 predicted proteins | sample U1s1metaG_FD_145077 | JGI IMG/M metagenome (GOLD analysis project Ga0193732, IMG submission 145077) | Soil microbial communities from a riparian zone of the East river system, Colorado, United States - U1s1 | ecosystem: Environmental > Terrestrial > Soil > Riparian zone | place: USA: East River...
TCATCACCGTGCAGCCTTTTGATCCCAGTTCGTTGCCCGCCATCGAAAAAGGTATCCGCACCGCCGATCTCGGCCTGAACCCGATGAACGATGGCAAGATCATTCGCGTGCCAGTGCCGCCGCTCACCGAGGAGCGCCGCAAAGAAATGGTCAAGCACCTGCACAAAGTGCTCGAAGAGCACCGCACCGCGGTTCGCAACATCCGTCGCGACGGCAACGATGCCATTAAGAAGGCGATGAAAGACAAGAAAATTGCCGAAGACGACGAGAAGCGGGCCATGGAAGAAATCCAGAAGCTTACCGACGACGAAATCAAGAAGATGGAAGAGATGAGCAAAGTCAAGGAGAAGGAAGTGATGGAGATTTAGCGGCCGTCGCTTTTCGTCCGCCGCCGTCAGGCAAGGCTGCACGGTTTTTGCTCAACATGAACCGCTCGAAAACAACTATCCGACTGTTCGCAGCCGGCTCTTCCCTTCTTCTGTTATCTTCCGTCCTCTTGCCGGGGAGCACCATGCGGCCAAGAATTGTTGAAGGAAAAGAATTTTCGGTGGTAGGAATCGAGGCGCGAACGAACAACGCCCAAGAAATGACCAAAGACGGACTCATTCCCAGGCAATGGGAAAAGTTCTTTGCCGAGGGAATGTTGGCCAAGATCCCGAATAAGGTCAGTCCCACCATTTACGCCGTGTACGCCGACTACGCGAGCGACAGGAAGGGTGACTACACTTTTGTCATTGGCGCGAAAGTGAGGGATACGTCAGCGATCCCCGCCGGCATGGTCGCTAAAAAAGTGCCGGAGGGAAAATTCGCTGTCGTTACCAGCACGAAAGGTCCAGTCCAGAAAATCGTGCCGCAGGCGTGGCAACAAATCTGGAGTTTCGAAGATAACGCCCAGCTCGGCGGCGCTCGATCCTACAAAGCCGACTTTGAAGTTTACGACCAGCGCAGCCGGGATCCACAGGGTTCCGAAGTCGATATCTACGTTGGCCTCAAATAGTTTCGCAGGCGGTCCCTCTTTTCCTGTCCGGCCAGCCGCAAACTGGCATCCAAAGCGGGAATTACCTCGGTACTCTGCCCAAAAGTAACGCAACTTCCCTAGACTGGGTGTGTTTTCATACGGGAACGACGAATCTTCACTATCTGCCATTCCTATTGCCGGAGCGATTCATGAAACGTGTTCTCGCGCTTTCCCTGTTTTTCGCCGTGACGGGGCTGACCTTGGTCGCTTGCGGCGGCGGTAGCGGCTCTGCCAGCTTCTCCACCCATCCGCAAGCGGGAGCGGTTTACGTTACCGGGGAGGATGCTCCGCTTTCTTCCGTCGTGAGCCTGAATCTTACGATCAACTCCGTTACCCTGACCGGAAAGAGCAATTCACCGCAGCTGGTGTCATCCCCCATCACGGTGGATTTTGCTCGTTTGGTGGGCCTGCGCACTCCGCTCGGGTTCAATGCCGTACCGGCGGACACTTACAGCAGCGCAACCTTTGTGCTGTCGAGTCCGGTCATCGACTACATCAGTGCCGCCAGCCCTCCGCAGGTGACTGCGTTGAACGGCACTTTCACCTCTCCGACCAGCATCAGTCCTCAGACGACTTCGGTGACCGTGAGCTTTCCCACGCCGATGATAGTGGGTGCGAACGGCCTGGCGGGTTTGCATACGGAGTTTGACATTCGGCAATCCTTGGCGGTGGATGGCACGGGACAGATCACAGGCCTGATTACCCCGGTGATGTTTATTCAGGCAGTTCGAGCCAGCGATCCTGAAGGCCAGATCACCGACCTGACGGGCACGATCGCTTCTGTGAACACCGCCGCGAATTTGTTCGTATTGCAGGGGCCGTTCGGACATCAGTTCACGATCGAGGTGAATGGCAGCACGATTTTCAATCCCGGCTTCACCCTGGCTGGCCTCCCCACCTCGGGCGGATTTGTCGCGCTCCAGGGCACGATGCAGCAGGATGGCAGCATCCTGGCTAGTGAGGTGGAGTTCATCACCACCGACGCGGCTTTCGTCTCAGGTCGCGTCCTCGCCATCAATCCGACCTCAGGGCCGGTGCAAACCGTCACCTTGTGGGTGGGCGAAACCGGGGGAGGAACTTCCGCTCTGGTTGACACCGTACAGACGATTGATGTCAGCGGCGTAACCACTTATGACATCAATTTCTTCAACGACACTTGGTTCAGCCCGACCAACCTGTTCGGCAATTCGTCGATGCTCGTGGGCCAGAGAATCTTCATCGGCGGCGCCTTCAACAGCTCCACATTTACGCCCGACCTCATCTCCTTGCGGCGCCAGGGCGTATCTGGCTCGGTTGTGCCGGCCAGCGTGACCGTCAGTAGCGGCAATGCCGGCACCTTCCAATTGCTCAACACCGGCCTCCTGGGGTACTTGGTCAGCGGCCCGTTGACGGTGAAGACGGGTGCCGGAACTTTGTTCTTTCAGGGCAACAGCAACACCGTCACCCTCACCGATCTGCAGACCGCAAGCGCTAGCGCCCCGGTTCCGGTCGTGGTACGCGGGCTCGTCCTCAAAGACACGACCAGCGGCGATCCCGTATTGTGGGCTCATCGGGTGCGGGAAGCGCAGTAGCGGAGTTACGCAGAATTTTGTGGCGGGCAGTCCGGAAAGGACCGCCCGCTTTGTTATTCCCGGTGACCACTTGATCTCGACGGCGGCCTGGCTGGGTTAGGATAGTGCAGGCCGCCGATTTCATCGCTTTCACGTCAGCTGAGAATCTAATAGAAAATTCTTGTTCCGATCAATGTCCGATGAATTTTGTGTCGCGACGCCGGTGAGTATAATCAGAGGCCATGAAGAAAGTGGTCCACGCCGCCTGTCCGCACGACTGTCCTGATGCCTGCGGAGTGCTGATTACGGTCGAAGACGGGCGGGCGACAAGAATCCAGGGTGATCCGGCGCACCCGGTGACGCGCGGATTTTTGTGCGCCAAGGTGGCCAAATATCTTGACCGGGTGTATTCACCGGATCGGGTGCTTTATCCCATGAGACGGGTAAGGCCGAAAGGGCCGGCCGCGGGCAAAGACGCCGGCGACACCCAGGCGGCGCAAGCCTTCGAGCCCATTGGCTGGGATGAGGCGCTCGACCAAATCACCTCCCGGTTTTGCGGCATCGTTTCAGAATTTGGCAGTGAAGCCATCCTGCCTTACTCCTACGGCGGCACCCTGGGCGCGCTCAACGGCGCCTCCATGGATCGGCGCTTCTTTCACCGTTTAGGGGCTTCGCAACTGGCACGCAATATCTGCTCGGCGGCGGGAGAAGCAGGGCTGAAGTCTGTCGTTGGCATCAAGCTGGGCACCGAACCCGAACAGTTCGCGCACTCGCGTTACATCATCGCCTGGGCTTCGAATATTCACGGCAACAATGTTCACTTGTGGCCTTTCATTTCCGATGCCAGGCGAAAGGGTGCCAAGCTGGTGGTGATTGATCCCTACCGCACCCGTACCGCGGCGTGTGCCGACTGGTACTTGCCCATCCATCCCGGGACCGACGGAGCCCTTGCGCTCGGCATGATGCACGTCATCATCAACCATGGCCTTCACGATGCGGATTACATTGCCCGCTACACCGTGGGGTTTGATCGGCTTCGCGAAAAAGTTCAGGAATACTCCCCGGAGCGGGTAGAGAACTGGACTGGCATTGCGGCCTCGGACACCGTGCGGCTGGCGCGGGAGTACGCGACCACGCGCCCGGCGGTTATTCGGCTGAACTATGGGGTGCAGCGTTCGGAAGGTGGCGGCATGGCCACCCGGGCCATCACCATGCTGCCGTGCATCACCGGATCCTGGAAAGAAATTGGCGGCGGGCTGCAGCTTTCGACCAGCGGCGCATATGGCCTAAATCGGGATGCCCTCGAGCGAACCGACCTGATGAACCAGGCCCTGGGCCGGCCGGCCCGGACCATCAACATGGTGGAGTTGGGCCGGGCGCTGAACACCCTCAAGGATCCGCCAGTCAAGGCTCTGTTTGTCTACAACTCGAATCCGGCGGCGGTTTGTCCCAACCACAATGACGTGGTCCGCGGCTTGCGGCGCTCGGACCTGTTTACCGTGGTGCACGAACAATTCTTCACCGATACCACCGACTACGCCGATATCGTGCTGCCGGCTACCACTTTCTTTGAACACAAGGATCTGCAGACCGCATACGGGCACTACTTCCTGCAAATGTCGGACCCGGCCATCGCGCCCCTGGGCGAGTGCCGGTCGAATGTCGAAGTCTTTGGCGCGCTGGCTAAACGCATGGGATTTGCCGACGAGTGTTTCGACGAATCAGTGGACCAGATGATCGACGCCGCGCTGAATTCGGGAAATCCCCTCTTGCGGGGCATTGACCGCGATCGCTTGCAGCGGGAAGGGCATGTGAGGCTTGGTTTTGAAAACCAGACCCCGAGTGACGATTCTGGTGTCTCCGCCTTCTTCTTGCCTTTCGCCAAAGGCAATTTCCCCACCTTGAGCGGTAAGGCCGAGCTCTACAGCGAGCAGCTGAAGAGCCAGGGCCTGGACCCGGTGGCCGCGTTTACCCCGCCGAGCGAATCGCGTCACGGTTCGCAGGCCAAGGCTTTTCCCCTGGAACTGCTGGCCCGCAAGGCGGACAATTTCCTGAATACCTCTTTTGCCAACCTTCCAGCGGTTCAGAATATGGAGGAAGTGGGACTGCTGGAGATGAATTCCGCCGACGCCCGATCCCGGGGAATCGCCGACGGCGATGCCGTGCGTGTGTTCAACCGCCGGGGCGACATCCGGCTGAGAGCGCGGGTCGATGGCGCCGTGCAGGCGGGGGTGGTCTCGGCCAAACTGCACTGGGCTAAGTTGAGTTCCGGAAATCGCAATATAAATGTGCTGACGTCAGAAAAACTTACCGATCTAGGCAACTCCGCCACGTTTTATTCCGTCTTGGTTGAAGTAGAGCTTTCTAAATCGGCTCCTTAGCAACGGGTCGGATTTGGACGGTCTTCGCTTCTCTACCGTATAATTGCCACTTTCCATACTCCCAGCATCCGAGGTAGTAGCGATTCTTCGTTTTCATCAGGATAGCCCTGTAGTGACGAAGAGCAGGTCGGGACAGGTCCGCTCCCAGCCGGCTTGGCTACCGCTTCCATCCCATTCAATCATAAAGATTTGTAAACAGTGGCGGGTGTCCTTGTGCCTGCTGCTCAGCCTCCTGGGGTTGTGCCCGACAGGGTTGGGCCAGCAGGACGTAATAACGGAGGTCGTAGTGCACGGCAACCGGCGCATACCCGCTGAAACCGTGCGTGCCCGCATCTTCTCCCGCCCTGGCGATGTCTATGACGCAGCTGCCCTTGAGCGCGACTTCAATTCCTTGTGGAATACCGGCTATTTCGAGGACATCCGGTTCGAGCGCGAGCAGACTCCCAAAGGTTGGCGCATCCATGTCTATGTCAAGGAACGTCCCACCATCAGCGAGATCGAGTACCTGGGCCTGAATTCAGTGTCGAAGAGCGACGTGCTCGACCGCTTCAAGGACCGGAAGGTAGGGCTGTCTCCGGAGAGCCAGTACGATCCCACCAAGGTAAAAAAGGCCGAAGTGACGATCAAGGAATTGCTGTCCGAGCACGGGCGGCAATTCGCCACCGTGCGCACCGAGGTCCGGCCCATCCCGCCAGCCAAGGTAAGTGTCACGTTTGCGGTGAAGGAAGGCCCCAAGGTTAGCGTCGGCAAAATCACGTTTGTCGGCAACAAGCACGTCAATGCCCGGATCCTCCGCGGCTCCATGAAGAACCTCAGGCCGATCGGGGTACCGCACTCCATCTTCCTTGAAAACATCTTTGCCAAGACCTACGACGCGACCAAGCTCGATGAAGACACGGAACGGGTACGAGCGGAATTCCAGAACCGTGGCTACTTCAAAGTGTTGGTGCAGGATGCCAAAACCGAAATCCATGACACTGGCCATCCGGGATTTCATATCCCCCTATTGATGAAGGGGCAGGGCAAGGCAGTGGACATCACGATTCCGATCGATGAAGGGGACCAATACCGTCTGGGCGGAATCACCTTCAACGGAAACAAGGAGGTCACCAACCTCAAGGCCCTGCGCTCGCTCTTTCCCATGAAGGATGGTGACATTTTCTCCCGTGAAAAAGTGGCCAAGGGGCTCGACAACCTGCGCAACGCGTATCGTGAATTGGGTCACATCAACTTCACTTCGATTCCCAACACCACGTTCGACGAAGACAAGAAGCTGGTGAACCTCACGATTGATATCGATGAAGGCAAGAAGTTCTATGTGCGAAGAATCGAATTCGCCGGCAACACCACTACCCGCGACAAGGTCATCCGTCGGGAAGTGGCGCTCGAGGAGGGACAGGTTTACGACGAGCGTCTGTGGAAGCTGAGCCTGCTGCGGCTTAATCAGCTGGGGTACTTCGAGCAGTTGAAGCCCGACGACCCGAACGTCACGGAAACTCATTTGGACGAGAAAAATGGCACCGTCGACCTTACCCTCAAGGTCAGGGAGAAGGGCAAAAACAATATCGGACTGAACGGCGGCGTAAGCGGACTGGCAGGAGCGTTTATCGGGATCAACTACAGCACCAATAATTTCCTGGGCTTGGGCGAGACCCTTTCGGTCCAGGCCAGCATCGGCAACAGCCAGCGCATTCTGTCATTCGGCTTTACCGAGCCCTACCTCTTTGATCGTCCCATCCAGGGCGGTTTTACCGTCTTTACCCAGAAATATAACTACAACCAGGCCCGGCAGCAAGCCATCCTTACCGGACAGCAAATCAACCTCCCCTCCACCTTTTTGAACAACCTGCAGAATTACACCCAGTCCAGCTCAGGCTTCACCGGTTCGCTCAGCTACCAGTTGCACCATTCCTTCAAGCGCGTGGGCCTGACCTATTCTTTCGACCGGTCTTCGATCGTCGCGGTCAGCAACGCTTCCAAGATCCTATTCACCGACCTCGCCTTCCGCGGCATCAGCGGTCCCAACTCGCTGGAGGGAATTATCACCAGCAAAATCCTTCCCAGTTTCTCCTTCAGCACCATCGACAGCGCCATATCGCCCAAGGGCGGGACCAGCCTGTTTCTCGGCGGCGAAATCGCCGGCCTGGGAGGCACGGTGCGCTCGGTGCGGCCGATTGTGCAGTACAAGCACTTCATTCCCATGCAGAAACGTCGTAACACCATCGGGTTCAACGTGCAGGGCTCTTTCCTGGCTGGCTACGGCGGCGTGGTGGCGCCGCCCTTCGAGCGCTTCTACCTGGGCGGTGAAAATGACATACGCGGCTTCGACATCCGCTCCGTGTCTCCGGTCGCGTTTCTTCCCGACAAAGGCACCATCACTCTGCAGAATCCGGACGGCACGGTGGTGCCCAAGGATCCCAGCAACCCGCTGCGCGGCGCCTACAGCATCCCGGTTCCGGTGGAGCGCATTGTATTCCCGGGCGGGGATGCCAGCCTGGTCACGAATCTGGAATACCGGTTCACCATCGCCGGGCCCGTTGCCGTGGCGCCCTTTGTGGACGTGGGCATGAATCCCGTCGTCAGGGGCTCGCAGCTGCGCATTAATCCAGGACAGCTCGCCGATATCAATAACACCGTATTTGGGTGCCCCGCTCTGGATATCGCCCTGAACTGCGCCGGCGGACACTCCCAGAACCCTCCGTTTTCCCAGAATCTGCAAATTGTTGGATCCACCAACTGGATTCCGCGCATGTCCACGGGATTGGAAGTGCAGGTATTTCTACCTGTGATCAACGCCCCGTTCCGGGTCTACTGGGCGTACAACCCGCTGCGGTTGGATAGTGTCACCCGGGGGCCCGTGCCCATCACCCGCGACATGTTCCCGCCCGGAGCCGCCGGGGACTACACCTTCGAGCAGGCCTCGAGAAGTCTTGCCCCTCAGTTCCAGCTGAGAGAGCCGCGAAAGACATTCCGCTTCAGCGTGGCAACCACCTTCTGAAAGTGTCCCCAGTTTTCGTTTCACAGGCTTTCAGCGGTGACACCCTCTTGCCGTTTCGGAAGACTGAAGACGGACTTGACGACTGGTTTGACCTACCTCACAACCTGTCCCTATAATGGCAGCATCCACACCCTGTGAGAGCAGCTGCGGGGTGGTCATCACGCCGTCCAGGTTTGGCGTGAGGCGCTGGGAAATCCGGCCCAGCCTCTTCCGTTGACAACGAACGATCGGGTTCAAGTAGAGGCGTTGCACAGAGAATCTAACCGGTTTCCCAGGACAAATTTCCAAGGAGTTCAAATCAACCACATGACAAGCAAGTTTGCGCGATTTTTCATGCCCGCAGTACTCGCCGCATCGGTTGCGGCACTGGCCCAGAATGCCGCGTTACCTGCGGCTCCAAGCGCCGCCGCCAACAACGCCGCTGCTCCCGTGGCCACCAATGCCACCGGAACCAGGATGGGGACGATCAATGTCGAGCAGGCTATCTTTGCCACCAACGAAGGCCAGCGCGACTTCGAGGTTTTGAGCAAGAAGCTTGAGCCCAAGCAAAACGAACTCAAGGGTTTGAACGACGACGTGGAAGCTCTGAAGAAGCAGCTCAGCGCCCAGGGCGACAAGCTGAATGACGACAGCCGGGGCACGCTGGTAAAGCAGATTGAGCAGAAGCAGAAGTCCCTGGAGCGTCAGGTAACCGACGCGCGTGACGATGCCCAGAACCAACAGAACGAGATCGCACAGCGCATCCTGCAGAAAATGGGACCGATGCTGGTAAAGTACGCCGCCGAAAGCGGTTTTGGGTTGATCATCGACACTTCCAATCCCTGGCCCAATGGGCCGGTGCTTTGGGCCGGGCCTGCCGTTGACATCACCAAGTCAGTGGTTGACCTCTACAACGCGCAGTCAGGCGTGCCAGCCCCAGCGAGACCGGCCGCCGCCAGGCCGACCACTCCGGGCGCAACCAGGCCGACGACCACCCCGCCCGCAACGGCGAAGCCGCAGGCTACTACCCCACCAAAATAATCTGACGACACATTTTGCGACACCTGGAAGGGTGAAAGAGTTTCCACCAGCCGCGTCTTGACGCGGCTTTTTTGTTTGCTCCCTGGCGCTCGAAAATCCGTCCCAAGCCACACCCGCTGGTGTCCATAAACATAGCCGTACTCATTTTGAGGAGGACACTATGTTTGCCGATTCCTTCTGCGATTCGGGATGGTCGAATCGTTCTCACCGCGGCTGGACAACTCTGATTTCGTTTGCCCTGCAAGCGCTGGCGGTAGGCTGCCTGCTTCTGCTGCCTCTTCTCTACACCCAGGGACTGCCGAGACTGGCGGTGCTCGCGCCGCTGCTTGCGCCTGCTCCGCCTCCGGCGCTGCCGCCGGCCGAGCCGCATCCCAATTCATCTTCGACACCCCAGAGCAACATGCTGGAATCGAGGATGGTCAGTCCGCCTCAGATTCCGCTACACATCGAGATGCTGACCGAAACCCTGCCCCCAGCCACGATGGTCGATCCAAGCACAATCGGGATCGGCCATGCAACTGGCGATCCCCGCAGCCAGGGCAATGTCTTCGAGTCAATCCTGGGCTCTCCTCAGGTGCTGCTGCCCCCTCCGCCGGTGGCGATTCACCATCCGGTCTCGCACATGATGGAAGGAAATCTCATCCTTCGCGTTCAACCGGACTACCCCGTACTGGCAAGGCAGGTGCGGGTGCAGGGACAAGTGGTTCTACGGGCCATGATCAGTCGCGAAGGCACGATCGAGCGCCTGCAAGTGCTCAGTGGCCATCCCATGCTGGTCGAAGCCGCCGTAGATGCGGTGCGGCAGTGGCGATACCGGCCCTACGTCCTCAATGGTGAGCCGGTGGAAGTGGAAACTGAGGTAAAGGTGAATTTTGTCCTATCCGGGGGATAACGAATTGGCTTTCGCGAGTCTCGGGAGTAGCACCGGGGTAACGTCGTGACCGCGGGCGCGCCCGCTATAATCGCTGCAGTGGCTACAGCCGAAATCTTGAAGCGCACCGCGACGCGACCTACCTGGGCCCAGGTTTCACTAGAAAACCTGCGCCACAACTTTGGTGCCGTCGAGCGCCATATCGGACCGGGGATCAACGTCTGCGCGGTAGTGAAGGCTGACGCCTATGGCCACGGTGCGGTCGAGTGCGCCCGAGCGCTCGAAGCGGAGGGGGCGCGCTGGCTGGGCGTGACCTCGCTTGATGAAGCCATTCCCCTACGCGATGCCGGCATTCACACCCGCATTCTGCTCATGACGGGGTTCTGGCGGGGGGAGGAAGAGGAAATCATCCGTCTGCAACTAACCCCCACGGTTTGGGAGCCAGGGCGGGTGGAGCTGCTTGAAAAGGCTGCCTCCGGCCTGGGTTTGCCGAGACTTCCGGTTCATCTGAAAGTGGACACGGGCATGGGCCGGCTGGGAGTCGCTCCGGAAGACCTGAACCAGGTTTGTGCCGCCCTGAAGTCGTCACCCCACCTGCTGCTGGAAGGCCTCTCCACCCACCTGGCTTCTTCCGAAGTGCTGGATGCTCCGTCGGTCGACGATCAGCTGCAAAGGTTCGAGCAGGTCCGGAACCTTCTGCGCAACGAAGGATTTGATCCGCCACTGATTCACGCGGCTAATACCGGAGCCGTGATTTCACGGCGGGAATCCTGGAATACTATGGTACGGCCGGGAATCGCCCTGTATGGCTACCACTTGCCCTTCGAGCGGGCGGGAAGAGAAGTCAGCGGCAGCAAATTGCGCCTGGCAGTTAAGCCGGTGCTGACCTGGAAGACCCGGATCCTCTCGCTGCGTGAGGTGCGCGCAAACCAGCCGCTGGGATACGGCGGCACGTACGTCACCCGGGCCCCGGCGCGAATTGCCGTGCTTCCCGTCGGATATGCCGACGGCTTGAACCGGGCCCTGTCATCGCGCGGGCGCGTCATCGTGCGCGAACACTATGCTCCTATCGTAGGCCGCATTTCGATGGACCTGACGCTGGCGGATGTAACCGGCTTGCCAGGTGTTGCCGTAGGTGATGAGGTGGTTCTGCTCGGTGCTCTGGACGGCTTGAACGTAGACGCTCGCGAACACGCTGAGCTCGCGAGTACGAATGTGTATGAGATTCTCTGTGCAATTTCAAAGCGGGTGCCCAGGAAGTACAGCTAGTTAGTGCTCAGCCCTCCGCCGACCCAGAAACGCGCCCAGTTTTTAGAGAGATTTCCCCGCCAACCAGTTGAGCTCGCCGAAGGGCTGAGCCAACGACCGTTCAGGGACCGAATGTCGAGCGCGGAAGGCTGATTGCTACCATTCGATTGTCCCCGCCAAGCGATCCACCCTTCTCCTGCTATATTTCTAAACATTGATGCCTTCGCGCTACCAGCAGTGGATGTATGACTGGGAAACCCGCCTCACGTCGGTGGACAACAATCGCGTGGTCCGGCCGCTCGAGTGGGGCGTCGAGTGGGCACGAGATTGGCCATGCCGCAATGGCTTTGCCCCCGGGCAGGTGTCCCCCGACGTCAATTGTGAAGAATTCCTGCGCCAGTACAACCGGCGTATCGTGGAATCAAGCGACGAGTTTTATTCCTACCGTTCGCCCTCCGATTTTCGCCTCGAACGCCGCGAGATACAGGTTTTCAGCACCCGCCAAGTGCCAGACCCAAAACTGGAAGGGAAGGTGCGCGGCACGCATGCTGATTTTCTGCGCTTTACCTCGCCGGTCCGCACGCCCTATCGCGAGAACAATCTGGTCAATGCCCGTTGGTTTCCGGCCCGCGGGCGGCGGGCGATTGTTCTGCTGCCGCATTGGAATTCCGATGGCATTGCTTATACCGGCCTCTGCCAGGTACTGAATCTGCTGGGTATCGCCGTGCTGCGCCTGAGCATGCCCTACCACGACATCCGCATGCCGGCCGCTACCCGGCGCGCCGACTATGCCGTCTCTGCCAACATCGGGCGTACGCTCGATGCGTGTCGGCAGGCGGTAATCGATGTGCGCTGCGGTCTTGACTGGCTGGAGCAGCAGGGATACAGCCGCCTGGGTATCCTGGGCACGAGCCTGGGTTCCTGCTACGCCTTTCTCGCCACGGCTCACGACCCGCGCATCCGCGTAGCCGCCTTCAACCATGCTGCCACGTATGTGGCCGACGTGGTCTGGCATGGACAATCTACTCGCCACATTCGCGAGGGCCTCGAACCGCACCTCGATCTCGCGCGGCTCCGGGCTCTGTGGAGCGGCATCAGCCCGATTTCGTACTTCGAACAGTTCGCCCGCTGGCCGAAAAAGTCGCTCATCATTTACGCCAAGTACGACCTCACTTTCCTGCCTGAATTCTCGCGCCAGGCGGTGGAGGAGTTCAGGCGGTACGGTCTGGAACACAAAGTCGTCGTACTACCCTGCGGTCACTACACGACCGGAGAAGCGCCGTATAAATACATGGATGGCTGGCAGCTGGCTTCGTTTTTGCGGACTGCGTTTGAGAGCGTGTGAGCCTGGTCTGGTAGAACGTTTGTCGCGAAAACCTTAAGGGCTAACAGTTCGGAGCTAAGTTAGAATGACAGCAGAGTGAAAGCCGGCGAGCCACAGATCACCGAGCACCGCAAAGACAAGTTCGTCATCAGCACAGATAAAGAACGGCTTGATCTGGATGTCGTCCACGGTTTTTTGACGGAGTGTTATTGGGCCAAGGGAATTCCGCGAGACGTTGTGGCGCGCTCCATCGACAATTCGCTCTGCTTCGGAGTGTATGGCGACGGGAAGCAGGTGGGCTTTGCCCGGGTGATCTCGGATTACGCGACCTACGCTTATCTGGGCGATGTGTTTGTGCTGGAATCGTATCGCGGGCAGGGCCTGGGGAAGTGGCTGATGGAGTGTGTCCTGGGGCATCCCGGGTTGCAGGGATTGCGCCGTTGGAGCCTGGTGACGGCGGATGCGCACCGATTGTACAGCCAGGCCGGCTTCACGCCGCTCAAGACGCCGGCGAGATATATGGAACTGCA
>Ga0193732_1000165_pt1 | contig 12891 bp, 9 predicted proteins | sample U1s1metaG_FD_145077 | JGI IMG/M metagenome (GOLD analysis project Ga0193732, IMG submission 145077) | Soil microbial communities from a riparian zone of the East river system, Colorado, United States - U1s1 | ecosystem: Environmental > Terrestrial > Soil > Riparian zone | place: USA: East River...
AGATCTCCGTCGTTCTCGAGTATCGTCCTGTCTCGGACTTCCGGGTATCGGGCCGGTTGCTTGGATGCAGGGGAAATTGAGCGGTGATCCGCCCTCATGAAGTGACCGTGCACGTCCCTCAGTTACGGTAAGCACCGTCGTTGTAGTAACCGTTCCCCCGCTTGGAATAGTAGTAGTAGTAGTACAGATCCGGAGAACGCAAATCGACGGCGTTCATTACGATTCCCATAATTCTTGCGTTCACTTGGTACAGGGTGTCGCGGGTGCGTCGGACCGCATCCTTCGTGGTTTGCCCGGAGCGAACGACCACGATGACGGCATCAACTTCAGGTGAGAGCACAACTGCATCGGTGACTGATAGCGCCGGTGGACTGTCGATGATCACGTAGTCATACTGGCTGCGCCACTCCCTGAGTAATCCGCGCAAGCGTTCGGAATCGAGCAACTCGACCGGATTGCTCGGACTCAGGCCAGAGGGCAAAATGAACAAGTTCGGAAAACCAGGGGCAGCAAGGATTGCGGTCTCAGGTGCGGTCGTGTTATCGAGGATCGAACTCAAGCCAATGTCTCTTGAAACGCCGAGCACCTTGTGTATGGTGGGACGCCTCATGTCGGCATCGACTAGCAGCACTCGGCTGCCTTTCTGAGCTAGAATGATTGCAAGATTGATGGAGGTCGAACTTTTACCCTCCTTAGGCAAGGCGCTCGTAATCAAAAGAACTTTGGGACGGGAATCAAACGACCCAGACAGAAGAATGGAAGTTCGCAGGCTCCGGAATGATTCGGCAATTTGCGACTGTGGCCTCTTGTACGTAATCAACTCCATGCTGGAAGAGACCGATCGTCCAGTCAGAAACGGTTTGACTCCATTCACGCTGAGCGGAATGATCCCCAGAGAGGGTAGAGCCGACACGATCTCGACCTGTTCCGGGGTACGAACCGTGGTGTCCAGACCCTCAAGCACAAATGCCAGTCCTATCCCGCCTAGAGTCCCGAGCAGCAGGCTTAACTCGATGTTGCGAGGAATGTTTGGGCTGGCAGGCGAATCTGGGACGCGTGCGGCGTCCACGACTCTGATGTTGCTTGACTTCAAGCCGGCTGAGACGCCCGCCTGCTTTAATTTTTCCAGCAATTCTTCATAGAGCTTGCGGTTGGTCTCATAGTCCCGCTTCAAAATATTGTAGTCGACTGCTTTTTCATTCAGCTGGTTAGCCTCTTCTTTTTGCGCCTCAAACGCGACTCGCAGCAATGCCTCGTGATGCAGCGCCGCCTTGTACTGGGTTTCAGCCCGCGATCCCATCTTCTTGACTTCAGTTTGGATATTCTCCTGTAGCTGTCGGAGCTGATCCTTGACCTCAATCACTTTGGGATAGGAATCGCCGAACTGCGAGTTCAAATGCGCATACTGCATTTTCAGATCGGATTCCTCAGATCGTAACTTACCAATTAGGCTGTCTTTGTCGGAATTGTCGAGTAATTCCGCATTCCCGGATAGCGTCTGCTGGTATTGCGACTGCTTCTGAATCCGGTCGCTCTCGGCCGTCGTAACTTCCTTGTTCAGTTCGTCCAACTTTGCGGTGATGATGTTTTGCTTTTCGTCGACCCCGAGCATGCCCTTTTCTTTTTGATACCTGAGGATCTTTTCCTGTGAGGTCTCAACTTTCAGTTGTAAGTCGCCCAGCTGCTTTGAAAGCCAGTCTGAAGCCTGCATGGTAGAGTCGAATTTTGCCTTGATATTTTCCTCGATAAAGGTTCGCACCAGAGTATTCACAACAGTGGCGGCCATTTGTGGTTCCGGGCTTGAATAACGAATCTCCACCAGGCGTGTTTCCGGCACGGGAACCACGTGAAGGGCGGCCTGGAAGCGTGCTATCTGTCCTGTTTCTTTGGAAATGTCCGGCAACCTGGCGATCGTAGGTTTTCCTGTCGTTTCGGGAGTGCCAGAGTCAAGATTAAGGGCCTTGATTACCTGCATCGAGATGCTGCCGCTCTGCAGAATGTTTACCTGGGTTGCGAGCTCAAACTGATCATCCGAGTAGTAGTCAGGAGACCCCCCGGCAGCCACGTCTTTAAATCCTAGGAGCACGTCAGAGTTCGGCCGATTAATCTCGATCTTCGCGAAAGCATCATATATCGGCCTCGTTCGCAGAGACACGATTGTGGCGAGCGTAACCACCACCACGAGCGTCGCCAAAATAACCCACTTTCGTTTGCGCAGAACCAGCCAATAGTTCGCCCAAAACGGTTCTCCCGGAGCAATGGGAACGTAGTTGGGCTGGGTCTGACTCCGGCCAAGATCAGGCGCCTCGGCGGCGCTAAGGCGATCATTTCTGGCCAACAGATTTCGCGCTGGCATCATGAATTCCCGAGTCTGGCCCTAGTGCGCACGAATTTCCCTTCGGCTAGTCGCGGATGAGAATACAAAATCTGATTTCGTGAGGCTGATTTTAGCATCGATTCAAAGAAGCTCAAATCACATTTAGACTGTCGGATGTTTCCATTTGGGCACGGGGTAAGCGGAGTTTCCGCTGGACGGGGTGTGCTATCCGAGCTATTTTAGCCCACATAGGAAAGCCGAAGAGACCGAACCATTGGGCATCCCATCTCTGGCTCGCCGAGCGCGAAGCAAAATCTGACGCGATTTAGCGGAGCGCTGTGAATCAACAGAAACCGACTTCACAATGACCGATATTGGCCTGGTTCCGGGCACTTTGCTATTCATCGTGCTGGCTATTGTTGGGTGCATGGCCATGTCTCTTACCTGGAACCATCGTGGTAGCGTTCGGTTCCAGATGGCCCTGTTTTTGGTTGCATTGGGCACGCGCTTTGCTTTTTCGATCTGGGTTTATCAGTTTGGGTTGGTCAAGGTCCTTCACGATGAGGATTCTAGCGGGTGGGCGCTGGGAGTGCCCTTGCAACAACTGTGGAGTCAGCAGAGGTTGAGTCTCCTGGATCTCCCATACACCTTGCTGGGAGCATTCAAGGGCGAGCATTTTGGCTATAAGTATTTGCTCGGGGCGCTGTTTTACGTCGTTGATTCACCAACACGTATGGTCGCCGCGGTCTTGAACTGCTTCTTCGGCGCCCTTACCGTAGTGTTTGTCTACCGAATCGCACGCACTCTATTTTCGGAGTGGGTTGCTATACGGGTGGGTTGGTGGACTTGTCTACTTCCGTCATTGATCGTTTGGTCAAGCCAAACCGTCAAAGAACCAGCGGTCATTTTCCTCGAAACACTTGCCTTATATGGTTGCGTGAATCTGAGGCGTTGCGGTTTTTCCGTACGGCATGTGGCATTGTGTGCGGCCGCAACGGTCTTGGTGATTCCGTTCCGATTTTATGTAGCTTATATAACGGCGGGCGCAATCCTATCTTCTCTGTTGTTACCTCACCTCACGAAGCGCAGGATGTCCATCGGTTCTGCCGTGCTCGTGGGCGTCCTCCTGATTCCGCTTTTTTTCGTGTCGGGAGTGCTGATCCGGCACGAATCAGAATTTGACCGTTTTGATACCAAGTTCATACGCACCTATCGCCACGGTCTGGCGGTGGGCGCTGGGTCTGGTGTCGAAACGAACTACGATATCCGAACGAATCAGGGGTTAGCGATGGCCACGGTCACAGGAGGGGCGTACCTCCTTTTGGCGCCTTTTCCCTGGGAACTCGGGGGCAGCCTACGCAAGATGCTGACGACCCCTGAACTGTTTGTCTGGTGGTGGCTGGTTGTGGTGGCGTTGATTCCAGGGCTTTGGTACACCATCAGACAGAGATTCAGTGACGTTCAGCCACTTCTGTTTTTCGTGGTCGGACTGGGCCTCCTGTACAGCGTGACCTTCGGCAACGTGGGTTTAGCCTATCGGCAGAGAGCTCAGTTGCTTCCCTGGCTGATCATCATTGCAATGGTAGGACTGGAGCGTCGGGCACTGAAACGGCGAATGAAGCAACTGAGACTTGTGTCCGAGGTCAATGTCGCCCGTAACAAAAGATTGTTTCCTGCTCAACTCCCGTTGGAGAATCTGCCCACTAGCGGCTGCGATACCGTGGCATAGCGTGCCTGGACAATCTGCCTTTTCGTTCGACCGACGGGTACCGATGTCAATCTGATTTCATGAGCGGAAGAAAACTAATCAAAGGAACCGTGTGGGGTTTGGCTGGGCAGGCTACAACGGTTGCCGCTTCTGCTGTCTTCACACCCATTGTTGTGCGCCAATTGGGAGCGTCGGCGTACGGGATTCTTGTATTTCTGAACTTGCTGACAAGTTACCTTGCCTATAGTGATTTGGGGATGGGAACCGCATCGACACGTTTCGCATCGATCGAGGTCTCGGCCGGTTCGAATCGCGAAACCCAAGTGATTTGGACAGGTGTCGGTCTGAGCACGATTGTGGCAGCAATGGTTGCAGTCTTGATCATTGTTTTGGCTCCCGCCATAAGTAACGGCCTCCTGCACGTGGAATCTCCGCTGCGCGGCCAGACGATCGCCGCAATGAGAATCGTCGGCATAGCATTCTTGTTCAAGAATATCGCTGGCGTGCTGAACACGCCACAACTGGTTCGATTGCGGTTTGACACTTATACCGCAATCACCTCGGGGGTCGTCTTCCTCCAAGTCATGCTTACTCCGATCGTCCTCTGGCTGGGCGGCGACCTGGTGACGATTGCCGTTATGATCGCAGTCATTAACTTTTGTGCCCTCGGCCTGCATTTTGTGGTCGGCCGCCGGCTACTGCCAGAGCTGTGGCCCCCGCGAGCGGACGCGGCACTTTTTTGGCCATTACTCCATTTTGGGGTATTGGTGGTGTTCTCTCAAATTCCGGAGCTCATCCTCGCAAACGCCGAACGGTTCGGGCTTGCCTATTTCACCTCGGTCGCAAAGTTGGGCTACTATTCTCTGGCATATACATATGCGAGCCTGTCCATCGTTGCGGCAATCGCGATGGGCCAAGTGCTCCTCCCCATGTTCAGTCAGTTGCAATCGAGTGCAGACGCAGAGCAATTGGGGCGCCTATACAGGCGCTCCATTGTTTCTCTGGCCTTCACCCTTGCTCCCATCGCGGTTGTTCTCGCCATTGTCGCCAGGCCCGTTCTGGCTACCTTGGTCGGGCAAGATTATGGGCGGGAGAGCACTCCTGCCTGCTATGTGTTGCTCGGAGGAGTGGTCTTCGGCGGTCTTTCGTATGTGCCCTTATCTCTCCTGTTCGCTTCGAATAAAGGTAGCGTCGCCGCAAGGATTCGTTGGTATGAATTAGTCCCTTATTTCATGGTAGCGGCATTTCTCACCAAGAAATTCGGCATCGTCGGAGCGGCCACTGCATGGACCCTGCGGGCTCTGGTTGATTCCCTACTATTGACCCTCGCGGTCCAACGGTGGAAGGGATTGGTATCGTTCTCCGTCGGAAGTGCTCTCAGATATGCCGGGGCGTTGGCGTTTCTGGTGCCGCCGATAATCCTAGTGGCTGTGGTCCATGTCAAATGGATGTGGGCTGCGTTTTTGACCTGCGGTTGTTTGATGCTTTACGTCTTCAATCTCTGGCGGCACATCTTGACCGCTGCAGAAAAATTCTGGGTTGCGGGTCTATCGCGGCGCATACTCCCGCCATTCGTGCTGTTGAGATGAAGACTGCGGCGCCTTAGGCCTATCATGCAAAAAACTGTGAAGGTTGTCAGCGTTGTCGTTCCTACCTACAATCGAGGAGAAGCCCTCGGTCTTGTACTGGATCGATTACTAGCCAGCGATTGCCAGGGTTTGCATGAAGTCGAAATCATTGTGATCGATGATGGGTCACCCGACCCGGCGGCTCCCCTAGTGAATGCCCGCCAAGCGCCGTCCGGCTTTACGCTGAAGTGCGTGCGACAAGAAAACGCGGGTCCGGCCGCGGCGCGAAACTTGGGCTTTACCGCATCTCACGGCGACATCGTGATCTTTATCGACGATGACATTCTCGTCCCTGCGGAGTTGATTCGAGAACACGTCGAGGCTCATGAGCTCAACCCCGGTGCTGTGATCTTCGGCGCATGCCTTCCTCCAACTGAAGCGGGGAATCACCGGGGCCGATTGCTTGAGGACCTGTACGGAACTCGCCCGGACCGCTCGAGATTCGAGCGCGTATCGATCGTTGCCAGCGGCCAGCTCTCGGTGGAAAGAAAGTCCTTTCCGGATGAAGTCTATGCCAGCCAATTAAGGACACCCGCCGCTGAGGAGTTCGAGCTCTCGGCCCGTCTGGGGCGGCGAGGAATACTCGCGGTCAACGCCACACAGATCAAGGCGATCCACGACCAGCGATTTAGAATTCCAGATGTTTGCGATCAGCAGTATAAGCACGGCATGGGTTGCGCCGAAGCCGTGTCTAAATTACCTAGCACCTTGATCATGCATGAGCTGGCCAGAATCGCGGCGGCGAACGGGCCCGTTCTTCCGCATGATCCGTTAGCGACAAAATGCAAGAAAATGGCGAAGGCGCTTGTGGCAAATTCACTGGTGCGACGCACTCTTGTAATACTCTGTGAGGTAACCGGCCGGATTGTTCCAAGTTACCGCGTCAATGCAAAGCTATTGTTGTCTGTGATCGGTGTCTTTTTCTTTGCCGGATATCGAGAAGGACTGGGGCGCTTCGGCCCGAGTACACAATGACAGAAGACGAGTTGGAACATGGTTCCTCCGGTTATCGTGACCCAATGGAGGCTGGCCCAACAGGCGGGCGCTTTCAAGCATCCCTCGCGCGCCTAGGGGCACGCTGTCTCAACCGGTCAATCCGTCTGGCTGGTGGGTTGCTTGGGAGCTTGCTGTGCCGTTGTGTACGCCGCAAATGGCTCTATTTCCCCTTTCTTTCGGAAGCGTTGTCCTGTGTGCCATTTTCTTTTGGATGGAAGCTTCGCCATGCTGTTTACAGGCGAGTCTTGTCCGCTTGTGGGGACGACACGGTACTGCATTTTGGTGTCACGCTCGAGGATGAGCGAACCAGGATCGGCCGCAATGTATGGGTGAGCGTAGGCTCCTACATCGACTACGCCGAGATCGGCGATTCGGTCCTGATCGGCCCCCATGCGGTCTTGCTGGCCGGGGGCCGACCGCATCGATTCGACAGGCGTGACATTTCTATTAAGGAGCAGGGAAACCTGCCCAAGAAGCCTCTGCTGGTGGGCACGGGAGCCTGGGTTGGCGCCCACGCGACGGTGATGGCCGCTGTCGGGGAGCATGCGATCGTGGGAGCAGGCGCGGTGGTAACCAAAGAGGTCCCTGCATACGCCGTCGTTGGCGGGAATCCGGCCAGGCTTCTATACATGCGCGACGCTAACCTGGTTGCCCTCCCCCGGAGATGCTCATGACGAGATCGGCGGAATTGCTAAAGGATACTACGCCCGTTCCGGGTGCGGAACCTCAAGGCCGATTCCCCATTCGAGTTTTGCACGTTACGTCGATCGAAAAGACAAATTACTTCTTGAATAATCTTGTGGATTGTTGCGATCGCCGGGCGGTTGAATTCACCGTGGTGACGCTGACGGGCGAAGGTGAGTTCGCCGCGGAGCTGAGAAAGCGCGGCATCTCGGTGTATTGTCTGGGCTGCGTCCGGCGACGCAGCGCTGCCCGCGCTTGTCGTCGACTGATGCGAATCATTCGCCAGCATGACGTGGATATCGTTCACACACATCTTTTCGAGCCCACTTTGATCGGAGTCACCGCGGCCAAGCTGCTGGGAAGGGTTGCCATCCTAACCCGACATCATTCAGACGCTCTTTACAGAATCCAGAATCCTCTCAAACGATGGGCTTATCTCCAGCTAGAGCGGTACGGTAGCGCAATGGCTGACCATGTCATTGCCCCTTCCACGGAAGTGCGGAGCATTCTTTTGCAACGCGAAAACGTCCGGGCATCGAAAGTGTCGCTCATACCCTATGGGCAAGATTTTCGCCGGTTCCAGTCGGTGACGGATAGCAATGTCGCCATGGTCAAGCATGAGCTGGGTATGGGGCGGACGCGTGATCTTGTGTGCGTTTCGCGGCTCCATCCTGAGAAAGGGCACATCTACCTGTTCCAAGCTTTGGCTGAGTTGAGAAAAGAACGGTTGAAGGTTACTTGTTACTTAGTGGGGGAAGGACCCGAACGCAACTCGCTGGAGGAAAGTGCAGAAAAATTGGGGATCGGACAATCGGTTAGATTTCTGGGTTGGCGCGACGACGCGCTGGCGATCTTGGCGGCTGCTGATATCGTGGTTCATCCTTCATTGCACGAAGCGCTACCCTCCGCACTTATCGAGGCGCTAGCCTTGAGTAGACCAATCGTGGCGAGTGATGTATCGGGTGTACGTGACATTGTGAATGGGTACGGGGAAATAGTACCGCCAGCGAACTCGCGAGCCCTGGCTGATTCACTGCGCTTGGTTCTGGCGGATCTGGCGGGCGCAAATCGCCGCGCAGCGCAGGGAAGGTCCCATATCTTCGAATACATGGCAGCGGGGCGTGTTGCCGAAGCGCACATCCAGTGTTATAGATCGGTAGCCGCTATCTCATCCTGAAGACTATCCGGTGACACAGGGTCCCTAAGCAGCAACTCTATCCGCCTTGCGCCCGCTCTCCGTCGGTTGGCCAATCATCCACCAGAAAATTTCTCCGAGATGCCGAACTCGAGCCTGTCCAGATTTAGATCTAAGCTTCTGCTTTGAGGCAAACATCGAACAATTCTGTCTGGCAACGAAACCATTCGGCGGAAACGGGTTGGTCCTTGAGGTAGGGTGCGAGTTTCAGAGATTCCATGAGCTCCCAAAGGTCGCCGAGCGACTTCCCAGACCGCTCGATTTGCAGGGGATGGACACTCAACAACACGGCGGGCCGGTGAGTTGTGATGAGTGCTCGAGAGCCATCCAGAATATTCAATTCTGCTCCCTCCGCGTCGATTTTGATCGCGTCGACTCGAGGAAGGTGAACATCGTCCAGGCGAACCGTTCGAACTTCGGACTTGGCTGGGTGCTGGGCATTTCCAATGAGGGAGTTCGCCGCATCTCCCGCAATCGTACTGGAGAAAAATGTTGACTGTCCGGTCGCGTTCGAGACAGCCTCCTCTCGAATCTCCGGGATGCCGCTGAACCCGTTGAGTTCAAGAGTCTTCAAAAGCACCGATCGAGTGGCCCCGCATGGTTCAAAGCTAACTACCTTGCCCGAAGGACCAACTTTGCGCAGCGCCGATATCGTAAAAATTCCAAGATGCGCCCCAATGTCAATCAAGGTCGCGCCCGGAGTGCAGTATGTCCGAATGAAATCGAAGGTTGGCTCTTCGTAGCCTTTGTAAAACCAGTGTCTCCAGCGGAGCGGAACTTTGAATGACTCGCCGCTGAGGTTAATGATCGTATTCGGGTAAACAAATTCCACCGCGCCGTAAAGCAGGTCGCGGGCAAAGGCTCTCAGTTTTGGCAGCATGAGATTGTCTAAGTTTAGCAAGAAAGCACCGGATTTCCAGTTCACCTTCAGTGGGGGTTACTCTTTCCATCCTGGACGAGCCTTCCGGTTCCGAGCTAGCGTCCCGCCGCACCACGCGGTTCGGTCAAAGGGAACCTTAAATGCAACGCCCGCCGGCACCGCGGCGAAGACTACGCCTGCACCCGTTATCGGCAGCAGCTCAGGCGGTGTCAGTACTCGCTATTACAACAGCGAACCTTGACTTTACACCAGGACCGGACCTAAGTTTCATTCTGGCCTTCTTGGGGAAGATTTATTGAGGGCGGAATTTAGGTCGGCATTTCAGCCGAGTCATTTGTGATCAGCCCGTCGGCTGGTCTGTGTTTCCTCGTCGAGTTTTGTCCGGTAGGGGTAGGATGGAAATTGGCGAATCCCGCTCGAGCTCCAAGTTCGAGTTCAAGCGGAAGGCGGGTGGAATTGCAGATTGTGAGCTCTCAGCTGCCTATTCCCGTCCGAGTTTGTGACTCTGCACCACAGGTAAAGCGGGGAGTAATTCCGATGTTAAGCCGTGCAGAAGACATGCAAAAGCAAGAACGATCGCCGAACGCGCTATGGGAGGATCTGGTATGTCCAGCGTGCGGTTGCAGGTTGTTCCCAGTCGGTGGTTCCTCGAACTCTCTTGCTTGTTTCGCCTGCTCTGAAAAGTTCCCGATCGCGAACGGGATTCCGCGCCTTCTATCAAGAGCGACCGGTTTGTCGGGTAGTTCGAATGGCGTTGTCGACCGCAACCAGATGACGCAGCTGAAGACGGCCGAGAGTTTCGGCTTCGAATGGACTCATTTTTCGGAAATGTATCCAGAGTGGGAAAGTAACTTTCGCGACTACATGTTTCCGCTGACCGCGGAGTCCTTTCGAGGCAAAAAGGTTTTGGATGCGGGCTGTGGTATTGGGCGCCATGCCTACTACGCGGCGCACTATGGGGCGGAGGTTTGGGCTGTCGACATCAGCGATGCGGTCGAGGTGGCCGCGAGAAATACCCAGGGAACTGGTGCTCGCGTGATTCAAGCAGACCTCAACCATTTGCCCTTTCCGGCGGAGAGTTTTGACCTGGTTTACTCGATGGGCGTGTTGCACCATTTGCCCGACCCAGAAAAGGCTTTTCGGTATCTTCTCAGCTTTGTAAAGCCGGGAGGAGAATTTCGGATGTTCTTGTACTGGACGCCGGAACAGCAACCAATAAAAAGCGTGTTGCTGAGAGCTGTGTCGGCGCTACGCATGCTCACGGTTCGAATGCCCCACCGCCTCCTTTACCCCCTCTCTTACGTCGTTGCCTTCTTGGTTTGGACTTGCTTTGTGTGGCCATATCGCGCCTGCGCGCGAATTCCTATGCTCTCCAAGCTGGCCGTGCGGCTACCGTTAAGGCAGTATTCGCGTTATCCTTTCCGCACCACGGTTAACGACCAATTCGATCGCCTGTCCGCTCCTCTGGAAAGACGCTACAGTCGGGCACAGGTTGAGCAATTCCTCGAGTCGGCGGGACTAGAAGAGCTAAACCTGTTCCCGAATTTTGGATGGGTCGCTTCCGGAAAGAAGCCCAAAACCTCCGAAATTGCCGCATGATGAATGCTCAGTGCTCTTGCTCGCGTAGATGTAGATGATGAAACGCAAACTCCGATTAGCGATGTTGTGCCTGTCCGCGGTTCTGCCCGGTCCTTTAAAAAGGTGCGCCTACCGTTGGATATTCGGATATCAAATCGGGCGGAATGTGCGAATTGGATTTGCCTTGTTGGATTGCGTGCATCTTTCTGTTGGTGATAATTCGTCAATCTCGCACGGTGTTCTCTTGCTGCGATGTGGACATGTCCGCATCGGCGCCCATGTAAGCATCGGTCCGTGCAACATTTTTAGGGGAGGCGAGAGCATCGACCTGAGCGACTATTGCCAGCTGCTCCGTTTCAATGTGATCAATGCCATACCCGATCACGATTGCGTAAATGCGCCCCAATCGATGTTTACCTTGGGTTATGGTTCCGTGGTCACGGCCGAGCATCGCATTGATTTCACCGATCGAGTCGCGATTGGGCGTTGTACGACTCTCGCCGGCAGAAACTCTTCGATTTGGACGCACAATCGGCGAACGGGAAGTTCCGTTTTGATCGGTGATTTCTGCTATGTGGGCTCCGAGGTCAGAATTGCCCCTGGAGTTCATATTGGCGACTGCTGCATAGTGGGACTGGGGGCGGTGGTCACTCGCGGCAGCATGGAGGGCCACTGGCTCATCGGCGGTGTGCCGGCACGGCCTGTAAGACAGCTGACGAAAGAGGATTATGAATTGATCTTCGTAAAGACAAGACCTGATTTGCCCGATCAGGCACTGCAAGATGAGCGTAATCCGTTTTTTAGCCCAGTGGCTAGCTTCGGTGATGGTGATCTAGCAAAGTCTGAGCCTTTCTCGAGAAAGCAAGCGTAGTTACACAGCTATGTGTGGAATCGCCGGAATCGTTTCACAATCCGCGGATCTTGAACTGATCGGACCCATGACCAGAGCACTGTCCCATCGCGGGCCGGACGGCTCGGGCATATGGTCAGATGGCTTGTGTTCCTTGGGACATCGCCGGCTGGCCATCATTGATCTTTCTGAGAAGGGAAAGCAGCCGCTCTGCAATGAAACCGAAACGGTTTGGATTGTATTCAATGGCGAAATCTACAACTTTCAGGAACTACGGGCTCAGCTTGAGCATGTCGGTCACAAATTCAGCTCTCATACCGATACCGAGGTAATCGTACACGCCTATGAGCAGTGGGGCACGGAGTGCGTAAAGAGGCTTAGGGGCATGTTTGCCTTCGCTATCTGGGACCGGCAAAAGCGGCGGCTGTTTCTGGCTCGGGATCGGGTAGGTAAGAAGCCGCTGTACTACGCCGACAATGGGCGGTGTTTTGCCTTCGCTTCGGAATTGCAAGGCTTGCTGCAAAATCCGGAAGTGCAACGAGAAGTGGATTTGGAGGCGGTTGACTCATACCTGTCATGGGGTTATGTTCCGGCTCCACTGACGGGATTCAAGAACGTTTCGAAGCTGCCGCCAGCTCACTTTCTCGTGTTGGACCTTGGACGCGATGGTACCGAGACGCGCCTGGAACGCTATTGGGATTTGGCGTATTCGCCGAAGATCACGATGGCGGAGTCAGAAGCGGGAGAGCTTTTGCGCGAAAAGCTAACCGAAGCTGTGCGCTATCGGTTAATAAGCGACGTCCCGTTGGGCGCCTTTTTGTCCGGTGGGATCGACTCCAGCATCGTGGTCGGCCTGATGGCTAAGGTCTCGGGGGCGAGGATAAAAACGTTTTCCATTGGGTTTGATGACAACGACTACAACGAGTTGGGGTTCGCTCGCGCAATCGCGGAGCGCTGGGGCACGGACCATACGGAAATGATCGTCAAGCCTGATGAAATGGCGGTTCTGCCGAAACTGGTCAGGCACTATGGAGAGCCCTATGCGGATTCATCGG
>Ga0193732_1000166_pt1 | contig 12883 bp, 6 predicted proteins | sample U1s1metaG_FD_145077 | JGI IMG/M metagenome (GOLD analysis project Ga0193732, IMG submission 145077) | Soil microbial communities from a riparian zone of the East river system, Colorado, United States - U1s1 | ecosystem: Environmental > Terrestrial > Soil > Riparian zone | place: USA: East River...
CGCACGTTCGCCCCCGCGAATCCGGTGAGCAGCTATCTCAACCGCTACCATGTCCGGTTCGGACCGGCAGAAAATCCTGCAGTCTCGATACGAGAGGACGGTCTGTTTACGTTGCGCTATGTGCACATGGCAGCCGAACTGTGGCTGGACTCGACCGCTGGCTGGCTGGCCGTTGTCGATGGCGGCAGCCGGTATGGCATGGTCGAGCGCTTCCAATTTGACGAATCGCGGGCCTATCCGGGCAAGGCGTCGATCATTTTTTGGACGAACGGTCCCGAAGTGAAGTTGAGCGCTGACGGCATGGCCACCCTGAGTTCGGGAGAGGAAGGAACCCCCTACTACCTGGAGGCTGAGATCAATTCTCCTCTCTGCCGGCTGCGTCCCGGGGAGAGCTGCGATCTCGAGACGGAATGGCTTCCTGCCCGCACCGGGAGCGAATTTCACGCCGTAACGGACGCCGGTATTGTGGTACACCCTCTTCGAGCCCTCCGGCTGGAGAATGGCAAGATCGCGCTTTCTGGTTCCTTTGGAGTCTTCTTCGCTGGACGACTGGTCGCTCATTTTTATGACGGACATGGTTTAAGTCTAGGAAGCGTAACCGTGGCCACTGTGGATCCAGTGGAGGTGGTCTCGCTCGAAAAGGAGATCGCTCTCCCCGGGGAGCCCGCACGCGTCTCGCTTCACGTGGAGGATGGGAATGGGCTGGACCGCGGCTTCGTGCAGGAGGTTCAAATGGGTCCGAGGGAGAATCGCTGACGTGAAATCATGCGGCAAAGCTTTCATCCTGATTTTGCTTTCTACCTTCCTTCTGGCCTTCTCATCATCTGCGGGACAACAGGGGCGGCCTCCCGTTATCGCTGTCGCGCAGGTAGGCGCAGAGGAGTTGCTGGCACGGCCGGTCGGCGAAAACTGGACTTCCTACAACGGGGACTACACCGGACGCCGCTACAGCAGTCTGCGCGACATCAATTCTGGAAATGTCGCGCACCTGCAGGCGGCGTGGGTTTTTCATCCCGGCAATTCCGAAAGGCTCGAAGTAACTCCCGTGGTCATTCACGGCATCATGTACGTTACTTCGGCCAACGATGCATTTGCGCTGGATGCGCGAACGGGCCGGGCATTGTGGCATTACGATCGGCCTGTGAGTTCAGGGCTACTCGATGATGCCGCTGCTCATCATAGCCGCGGTGTTGGAGTGTGGCGAAACTCCGTTTATATGGAAACGGATGATGCTCACCTGCTGTGCCTCGATGCCCGCTCGGGAAACTTGCTATGGGATGTCGCTTACGCGGACAAGGCGAAGCACTATGGTGCGACCAGCGCTCCCCTCGTCGTGAAAGACGAGGTGATCGTCGGGACGTCTGGGGGCGATTCTGGGGTGCGTGGCTTCCTGGCAGCCTACGATGCGCTGACTGGGACCTTAAAGTGGCGTTTCTGGACAATTCCCGGGCCGGGAGAGTTCGGCTCCGCCAGTTGGCCCGGCGATTCCTACTTGCACGGCGGGGGTACGACCTGGATGCCCGGTACCTACGATCCCGAACTGGAGACTCTGTACTGGACAACGAGCAACGCAGCACCCGATTTTGTGGGAGATTCCCGCCCCGGCGATGATCTTTATACCGCTTGCGTCCTGGCGCTCAACCCCGACACGGGAGAGTTGAAATGGCACTTCCAGTTCACGCCTCACGATTTGTATGACTACGATGCCACTCAAACACCAGTGCTTGTGGACGTCGAAGACAGGGGGGTGACCCGTCGCTTGTTGGTGCAGGCCAACCGCAACGGCTTTCTCTATGTTCTCGACCGGCGCAATGGCAAATTCCTCAAAGCGACACCGTTTGTGAAGAAACTGAACTGGGCCGAAGGAGTGGACGCGTCTGGGCGCCCCATACTGTCAGGTCGAATACCTACGGCGGAAGGCGCCTACATCTGCCCCGGCATCAACGGCGCCACCAATTGGTTTTCCCCTTCTTACAATCCCGGCACCGGGCTCTTCTATGTCATGGCACTGGAGAGTTGCAATCTATTTTTCGCGAGCCCGAAACCGTTTACCCCAGGCGAGACCTACTACGGTACAGGCACGAAACTTCCGCCCGATGAATACGCTCAGAAGACGCTGCTGGCGTACTCCGTGTCAGAGGGAAAGCCAGTATGGCGTTATCCCCAAGTCGGCCACGGCGATTCCTGGGGGGGCACGCTAACCACCGCTGGTGGATTGGTGTTTTTTGGGGATGATGCCGGGTCTCTGGAAGCGGTTGAGGCCCGGACCGGCCGCGCTCTCTGGCACTTCAACACAGGCCAGACCATGCATGCCTCTCCGATGAGCTACATGGTCGAGGGGGTCCAGTACGTGGTGGTCTCGGCGGGAAGCGATGTTTTCAGCTTCTCGCTTCCCCACTGACAAACTGGTTTCGGAACCGAAGGGCCCGGAATTCAGCCAGCCAGCCCGGAGAATCTATGAATCGAAGAACCTTCCTGAAAGCGGCAAGCGTGAGCGGATTGGCGGCCGGAAGCCCTGCCGCGGCTGTCTTCGGCTACGGCCCACCACAGGTTTTGCACAAGCAAGCGGGAGGAAACGGCTCGGGGCAAAGGCACCAGCGGTCCGAGGAATCCCCCGAACAAATATTGCTCAAGGACTACCGGCCGAAGTCCATCTACAAAATTCCAGTAACCGAGGTGGCCAAGGCCAGATTCCCGATCATCGATATGCATTCGCACCCCTACCCCAAAACTCCAGAGCAGATTGCTGAATGGGTCGGCAACATGGACGAGGTCGGAGTGCAAAGGACGGTCATCCTCACCGCAGCCGTCGGGCGAGAGTTTGACGCCATTTACCGCCAGTACGCCAGGTATCCCGAGCGCTTCGCACTGTGGTGCGGTTTTGATTTCGCCGGTTATGACCGGCCGGGGTTCGGGGCCGCGGCGATCAGGGAACTCGAAAGGTGTTATCAAACCGGAGCTCGTGGAGTCGGTGAGTTGCATGACAAAGGTCAGGGGATGGCCTCCGGCAAGTCAAAGAGTCGGGGCTTACATCCCAATGACTCGCGGATGGACTCGCTGTTTGAGAAGTGTGGGGAGTTGGGGCTGCCGGTCAGCATCCACGTGGCGGATCCCATCTGGATGTATCAGAAAATGGACAGGACAAATGACGGGCTCATGAACGCCTATCACTGGCGCCTGGACAATCAGCCCAACATCGTGGGGCTCAACGGGATGGTCGAGATACTGGAGCGCACCGTTAAGAAGCATCCGCAGACCACATTCATCGCCTGCCACTTCGCCAATCTGGACTATGATCTGTCCCGGTTGGGCGAACTATTCGACCGCAATCCCAACCTGTATGCCGATATTTCCGCCCGCTACGCTGAGACCGCTCCAATACCGCGCTTTGCATCGCAGTTCTATGCCAAACATTCGGATCGTCTTGTCTACGGAACCGATATGGGTTTCGACAAACCCATGTACCGGGTCACATTCCGGATTTTGGAAACGATGGACGAGCACTTCTACGAAACCGAGCAATTCGACTATCACTGGAGCCTCAACGGTTTCGGCCTGCCTGATGCGATCCTTCAGCGGGTGTATCACGGCAATGCGGCGAAGATCCTGGGCTCGCCCCCGGTCAAGCCACGATGAACCCAGCCCAGACTCGTGGCTAGCCAAACCTTGGCCGGGTGGCCCCACCGGCGCGATTTGGATAAAAAGTCCAGCGGAACCGCATGGAACGAGATGGAAACAGAAGTTTCAGGCCATTCCGTCGCAGGTCCTAGTCGGTGGCGGATCATTGTTTTCTGTTGTTTTTAGCTTGACTCCCGGGATGAATCGAAAGTAAAAGATAACTATCGCAATGATGTGAAATATTGCGCCCGTCTCTCTTCTGTCCAGCTCGAACAGGGGGGTACCACATGTCAGACTTACGCGTTGCGTTCCGTCGCCTTCAGTTCCTCTTTGGCATCACACTCGCGATTTCTGCGCTTCTGGCGCAGAACGCACTGGGTCAAGCGAGTTACACAGCGCAGGTGCGTGGCTCCGTAACCGACCAGACCGGCGCGGTGGTGCAAAACGCCAAGGTGACCATTACCAACGATGGAACAGGTGTGTCCACTTCCGCCAAGACCGACGATCACGGGTTCTACCTTCTCACCGGCCTGCGCCCCAATACCTACACGATCAGGGCGGAGGCGTCGGGTTTCAGGACGGCGGAGAACAAGAATGTGGTGTTGGCTGTCGACCAGCAGGCGACCCTGAATTTCAATCTTAACCCTGTCGGGGTCATGGTCACGGTAGAGGTGACCGAAGCGCCTCCTCTTCTCGATACCGAGAGCGGCGCCATCGGCACCGACGTCAGCAACGAATACGTGCGTGACATCCCCCTCTACAACCGGAGCTATTACGGTCTGGTGTTTTTGGCAGGCGGAGTGACGGAAACCACCGGTTCGGGGATCAACGACAACTATCCTTCGGGCACGAACTTCGTGTCCAACGGGCAACGTAATGCGACCGCGCAGGTCAGCCTGGACGGCAGCCCTCTGAGCGCGCCCGAGCAGGGTGAAGGCGGAAACTCCAACGTATACTTCCAGCCGTCGGTCGAGATCGTGCAGGAGTTCAAACTCCAAAACAATAGCTTTTCCGCGGAGTTTGGAAATAATGGCGGCACGGTCTTGAACATCGTGCTGAAGCAAGGCACCAACAAATTCCACGGCAGCGGCTGGTGGTACGGCCAGCGTTCCGCGTTCGATGCCCGCGACTACTTCAATTCCGGCGAAAAGCCAGATCACTTGCGCGATCAATATGGCTTCTCCTTGGGCGGTCCGCTAAAGAAGAACAAGACGTTCTTCTTTCTCGATTTTGAAAAGTCTCGCACTCAGGACCCGCTGAATCTCGAGGGTGTCGTGCCAACGGATTTAGAACGGGCGGGCGATTTTTCGCAGAGCGATTCGAGCAGCCCCGGCGGAATTTTCGATCCCCGTCAATGCACTCCTTCGGGAGGTTCCTGCGTGCGGACCCAATTCTCCGACGGTGGCGTTCCTAACAAAATCCCCCAGACCGACATCGACCCAATTGGCCAGAAAATTTTGGATCTCTACCCGCACGCCAACGTAACCGACGCAGTCTATCCCGATCCGAATTTCCGCACCGTGGTTGTGACTAGCGACCCCGCCTGGCAGTTCGACGTCAAGGTGGATCACCAGATTACGGCGAACCACAAGATTGGTGGGCGCTACAGCCGGCATCACGACGTATTTACGGCGCCCAATGTCATCGGAAGCGGCGACTTCGGCGATGGCTCGATCTATACCACCAACGTGCAGAACGGCGGCCTGGAATACGACTGGGCGGTCACTCCCACTCTGTTTTGGACTAACCGGTTAAGTGTGGATAGGGTAGTCGCTCCCGGACAGACCAATAAATATCCGACTCTGAGCGATGTTGGACTTCCGGCAATACTGGCGGCCAATGGACTGACCCGTATTCCCAGCATCAATGTCGATGAGGGCTTCCTCTCGATTTACACACAGTGCTGCGTGGATACTCACTTCGCGCATTCCCTGTACAGCTACTCGTCTTCTTTGCAGTGGGTGAAGGGCGCGCATTCATTCAAGTTCGGGGGAGAACAGCGGCTCTTTTTTAACAACTTCTGGCAACCGAACTACCCCACTGGCACATTTGACTTCTCCCGGGATGTGACCACCTCACAGCCCAGTGCCGGTCTCGGAGACACCGGGGAAGGCAATCCATTTGCCACCATCCTGACTGGATACGCGTTTAGCGGGCAACTGAATATTGTGCCGGCGGTGGCGGACAAATCCAAAGAGACTGCCTTCTATGTACAGGACGATTGGAAGGTTACGCGAAGGCTCACCATCAACGCCGGGCTACGCTACGAGTGGAGTACTCCGTACTCGGAGCGCTTCAACCGCCTGCAGTTCAGCGATTTCAGCGGAGACACCGGAATCACCATCCCCGGGCTTGGTGATATTCGCGGAACGACTGTGTTCCCGACTTCCGGACATCGCAATTCAACGGTGGATCGCAACAACTTCGCGCCCCGGCTGGGTTTTGCCTATCAGTTGGCCACGGACACGGTGTTGCGAGGCGGAGCGGGAATTTTCTACGGGATGAACGTGGCCACCAATTTCCAATATGCGGGCCCGGCGTTCCAGAAATCCGCCAATATCTACTTTTCCAAGGACAATTTCCAGACTCCATTCGCTACGCTGGACAACCCGTTCCCGGCCGGATTAGCGCCGCCTCAGGGGACCAAGTATGGAGCGCTGGCGCAGTGGGGCTTTGGCAATTCCAGCGATCTGGATACGCAGACTGCACGCAACGCAGAGATTTACCAGTGGAACCTGGGGATCCAGCACCGCTTGCCGGGCCAAATTGTGCTGAGCGCGGACTACTCCGCAAACCGCAGTACGCACTTGCCCTGGGCGGGAGCGGGAGATATCACCACGCGCGACCGCAACTTCCTGCCGTCGGCAGTTCGTCAGGGGCTGGTGCAGGCGATGAACCCGACCCATGACCCGGACAGCAATGCGGTTTCCGATTTTCTGAATGGCAATGTGCCCAATCCTTTCCAATGCTTCTTCACGACGGTGGCGTCGCCAGCTTCGTACTGTCCCACGACTCCGGTGTTCAACCCGGCGGACGTGGTCGACTCGCGCTACATTGACCCAGAAATTCCGCAAGGAAACTTGTTGCGGCCCTATCCCCAATTTGACGGCGGCTTCGAAGGGCTGCCCCGGCTGATCGCGACTTCCTGGTACAACTCGTTGCAGGTGCGCTTCCAGAAACGCGCCAGCCACTACGTCAGCTTCGAAGGCAACTACACATTCTCCAAAGCAACCGATGATTCCTCGGCGGGACGCAACGCCTGGATTGGCGTATTTAGCAGCCTCGCCTTAGACAACCCACAGGTCCTCGACGACCTAAAGGCCGAGCACGGCATCAGTTCCAACGATGCTACTCACCGGCTGACCACGGCTTTCATCCTCGACCTTCCCATCGGGCGGGGCCGCTGGATTGGAGGAGACCTTCGAGGTGTGCTCGATGGCATTGTTGGTGGCTGGTCGCTGAACAGCTTTGTCACCATTCAATCCGGGCAGCCGCTGGCGATCGTGATGAGCAGCGGCCGGCTTGCTGGCGGGAATCAGCGGCCGGACGTGGTCTGCTCCCAACTCACAACCGGTATCGGCTACCGGGAGGCTGCACGAACCGGGCAGCCGTTCCTCAACCAGGACTGCTTTGCTGATCCCGGCGACAACATCCCAGGCAGTGCTCCCCGGCACTTTTCCAACCTGCGTGGTGACGGAATCCGCAATCTTGATCTTTCGCTTTCCAAAGAGTTCACCGTCAAGGAGGGCATGCTACTCCAGGTGCGCGCCGAAATGTTCAATGTTGCGAATCACCAGCGCTTTGCCTTTCCAGACACCTTTTCGGGAGACGGCACCTTCGGGACTGTGACTTCCACGACCAATAACTATCGCAGGATGCAATTCGGAGCACGGTTTCAGTTTTAGCCACGAACGTGGCCTCGAGGCCTGATCCCTGACGGCGAGTTAGGACGGTCTGCACTCCGCCGTGAGCTCCGGGGAGAATCTGCGGTGGCTGCAGAACCTCAATTCTAGCAAGGAGACATAAGGCCTGTGCTTATCTGGTCGCGTTCCATTGCGTGCCTTGGCTTCACCTCTGCTGTTCTGCTCCTGCTCGCTGGTTCAACTCCTTCCCAGAATTTCCCCACCGGCCAAAACTGGACGCACTACGTTCGTATCGGGGCCTATGGCCTGAAGACGGACAATGCAGAAAAAATTGCACGCAACGCTGTCGAAAGCGACGTCTTTGGAATCGAAGTCGACAATGATATTCCTGGGCGATACGAGAGTCTTGTAAATCCGGAAGAGAAGCTGGGAGCCATCCGTGCCGTGGCTGAGAAGGCGCACCAGGCGGGCAACCGCGCCTTTGTGTACATAGCAGGCACGGAATGCATTACTGCGAACGCAGACAAAACTCCGCACACGCTAGCCAAGGAACATCCCGACTGGTTGCAGAGGAAAATTACCGGCGAACCTGCGATTTTTGGCGGGGGAACAGCTTTTTGGATCGCCAAAGGCGATGAGGATGTGTGGGTCAGCCCGTACGCAACGGAGTGGCGCAGGATCTACATGGAGCGAGTACGGCAAATTGCCGCTACCGGGATTGACGGTATCTACGTCGACATTCCGTACTGGATGACGCACTTCGACGGTTGGGAGAACTCCTGGGCCAGCTTCGACGACTACACGGTAGCGGCGTTCAAGAAGCAGAGCGGACTGGACGCACGAAAAGATCTAAAGCTGGGCGACTTTACCGACCCGAACTTTCGGAAGTGGACTGAATTCCGCATTCAGACGTTTACCGATTTTATGCAAGAGATAGATGGGAATGCCAAATCGGTTAATCCGGAGATCAAGACCATCCCTGAGATCTATCCCGGCATTGAGCAAGAGGCGGTTCGAGTGGGCGCGGACGTATACAGTCTTTATCCGGTTGTGGACGCGATTGCACACGAGTACGAATTTGGCAACGGTAATCACATGGCATCCTCCCGAAATCCGCTCGACTGGTTCGCTTATCAGGTGGGGATGCATTCGTTCCGCGCTTTTGCGCAAGGCAAAGCAACCTGGATCCTGAACTACTCCTGGGATGGCGACCAGAAAGTCGACCGGCGAGAATCCATGATGAACCTTGCGATGTCGGAAGTTATGACCGGCGCGAATTTCTGGGACGCACCCGGGCACTCCATGGCCGGGTCGAACGACCTGCTGATCAGGAAAAAGATCTTCTCTTGGATTCAGGCGCACCAAAAGACCTTTTATTTGCCGCGGACTCCAATTCATCCATTTGGAGTCTATTTCTCTCCCGAGACACGGAATTACTACGCGGACGAGTTCATTCGTTCTTATCGAGGCATCCTCGTTCTGTTAATGCAGGAGCACCTGGAGTTTCAAGTTGTGACCCCACGCACTTTGAAGGAGTTTCAAGGCGACACCCTGATTCTGCCGGATGTACGCGTCTTCAGTGATTCGGAGAGAAATTGGTTGCAGCACTATATTGCCAGCGGCAAGAAACTGATCATCACCGGCGCGGATGTCACGCAACTTGCTCCGGCCTCCAATGTCATCAGGTTTCAACATTGTCCAGGAAAGGAGTATATGGCTGCGTTAGAAAGCGACTTCGAGCACACCACGCCCAGCTTGCAAGAAGCTTTCTTGAAAAACTTAAAGAGTGTGCCGGGCATTCAAATTACGGCTTCTCCCCAGGTGGCCACGTCCGTCTCCCTTGTCGATGGGAAACCCCACGTCTTCCTGGCAAATTTCGCAGGCTTGCGAGGCGGAGTCAATCCGGTGCAAACTTCGCAGACCGGAATCCGAGTTACGGTATCGTCAGAGATCAAAGCGCGAGCCTTCTTCTTGCCTTTCATGGGTGAAGCACAGGAGTTGGAAGGAGTCCGTCTTGGCGGAACTATCTCATATACGCTGCCGCCGGTTTCGAAGGGTGCGGTTTTCTGGTATGAACCTGCTTCAGAACACGCTACCGGTACCAATGCGAAGTGATGAGTACTGCCTTGAGTTTCAGTGACTCGACCGACGTCGCCGAAGTCACACGCCACGCGACCTCTCTCAAGACTGAGGAAAATCGATGAGTCTGTGGATTCGAATCCGCCTCCCGGAACCAAACCCAACCCATTTAGAGACCGTCAGTTAGAGAGGACAACAACCGCGACGAGACGTAGTCCGGTTGCCTTGCTATGGTCGTTTTTGTCTCGACTCTGCCCAATCTGCCCGACGAATCCAGTTCTGCATTTACTACGGGCACCGTAAAATTGCATCTTTTGACTCTTCACGGATGGTCACATAGCATGTCAACGCCCGGCATCGACGGCCCCCATCACTCTAGCCAAGTATCTTGAACGGTTCTTAGGCGTTTCGAACGCCAAAACGGCGGCCCCTGGGCTAACGGTGGTTGGGAGCACAACTGCGACGATTCTTCGCTCTGCAACTAGGCTATGTCAAAAGACCTGCCCTGGATACTCGGCCTGAGTGCTTCTCACAACGGGGCAGCCTGTCTGCTGAGAGGCGATGAAATCTTCGTCGCCGTACAAGAAGAGCGCCTGACGCGGGTCAAGCGCCAGTGGATTTACGGCGCAGCCCACTCCCTGGCCGCGAATTACTGCTTACGCTTCGCTGGGATAGAGCCCCGCGACCTAAGCGCAATCGCACTGACCGTGACAGGGAGTGCGAAAGACCCCCAGCACAATCTGCCATCAAATCCGCTCGTAACCTCGAGCGGAAAAAGTACTCGTACCTTCGTTGTCCCGCATCATTACGCCCATGCTGTGAGTGCGTTCGCAACGTCGGGCTTCGCAGATTCGGCGATTCTCGTCATCGATGGAGTGGGATCGCCCGCCGAAGACATGTTTGAGGAGGAAAGACAGGTCATCACCAAACGTGTCGAGCACGGCTCGGAGATGATCTCACTGTATTCGGCTTCAGAAACGTCGCTGGTCCCTCTGGAAAAGTATCCCGTGGAGTACGGTGCGTGGCTTACCAAACGGAGCATGGGGATGCCGCGGTTTGGAAGCTTAGGGGGGATGTATTCCGCGGTTGCCGAGCAGATCTTCGGCAATGCGATGGAAGCGGGAAAGGTTATGGGGTTGGCGCCTCTCGGTTTTCCGGAAATACCGGTCGACGCTTTCTTTGAGATCAACCAGGGAAATTTTTATTTTCGAAATGCGTTGCCCGAGAAGTTCGCGCACAACGATCGGTGGCCCCTGCGTGGAGACGAATACATGAATCTTGCCGCTTCCGTGCAAATCGCTTTGGAGGAGGCGCTGCTCTGTTTAATCGGGCGCTTACGCAAACTCCAGTCCAGCCAGAATCTTTGTTACGCAGGCGGAGTCGCCCTCAATAGCGTGGCCAACGAGCGAATCGTTCGTCGCTCCGGTTTCCAACGAGTGCATATCACACCCGCAGCCGAAGACAGCGGAGCAGCCATTGGAGCCGCGTATTACGCGCTCTGGCGGGTCACCGGGCAAAATTCACGCAGAAAGATGGCCCACGATGCCCACGGTCAGCCTTATTCCACTGGAACGATTTCAGGGGCAGTTAAGAATGCAACAGGAATTCGCTCGGTGCTGTCGACAGATCCGATCGCCGATGCTGCCGATCTGCTCTGCGAGGGAAAGATAGTCGGATGGTTCGACGGGCGCTCCGAGATCGGACCGCGCGCCTTGGGGCAAAGGAGCATACTCTGCGACCCACGGCGCGCCTCCCATAAGGACCTTCTGAACCGCAAAGTTAAAAAGCGGGAGTCTTTTCGCCCCTTTGCCCCCGCGATTCTCCGCGAGGAGGTCGCGAACTGGTTTGAATTGGATGGCACGGATCGGGATAGCCCGTTCATGCTGAGAGTCTGTAGTTTCAGATTAGAAAAAAAAGAATTGGTTCCTGCCGTGGTCCATGTCGATGGCACAGGCAGGCTTCAGACCTTGACCAAAGACGCTAATGGGAATTTCTACGAGGTGGTGAAGCGCTTTTATCACAAGACAGGCGTTCCGATCTTATTGAACACGTCCTTCAACATAGCCGGGTACCCGATTGTGGAAACCCCCGCTGATGCGATTGCATGTCTCTTGGGAACGGAATTGGACTGCTGTGTTTTTGAAGATCAGATCGTGTTCAAGTACGTGAGCTGGTGAACGTAGCCCGGGATGCTTAGATCCACTTGAGAGGAAGTGGTCCATTCACCCACGACACAATCACTAGCTTCTCTCCCCGGATCACAGGTTGCGCACAGTGATAGAAGCGGGAGGGGAACAGGATTGCCTTCCCCGCCTGAGGCACAGCCGAATAGTTGAGAGATGGGAACCAGGTATGTCCGCCTTCAAAATCATCATTCAAGTAACAGACGACGGTGAAGTAGCGGTACAGCAGGTCAGACACAGCGTCCTGGTGCGGAACGTAGTGCCCGCCCGTCGGATAGCGAAGGATTTGAGTTCCCGAATGTTGGTGAAGGCTGACGCCAAAAATCCCCTTGATCAGAGGTTTGATGATCTTGTTCATCTTTTCGTCGAACCCGTCATACAGTTCGCGGGCGTGAACAGAGTTTAAGATTCTGGCGAGGCGAGTATCGAGGCGTACCGACGTCGCGAATTCTGCGGGCCCTACTGCAAAGCGCACCCGGGCTGTCGACCAGTCATCGAGTCGTTTGACGTATTCCACGATCGCTCGGCATGACTTCGCGTCATAAAGAGGAATCGAGAATACGTCCCGGGATTCTTCCTTGTAAAGAACCGTTCTTTTCAATTCGCGAACCACCAATGTTCATCCGTGCGAAGTTTTAAAGGATTGCCGTTGCCCTCTCCGACAGTCTGTAAGTCGAAAGCTCTGCGATTTTTCTAGCCGCAGCAACCCCGCTTTTCTGGCCTCGGCCGACCTTGACCTGGCTCAGCTGCTTCGGCTGTTTACTTCGAGCGTGGACGCGACGGTGGCCGTCTTCCCGGTGGCCGTCTTCCCGGTGGCCGTCTTCCCGGTGGCCGTTTTCCAGGTGGTTGTCCCCCGGGCGGCTGCCCTCCAGGCGGCTGTCCTCCCGGCGGGTGTCCTTCGGGCGGGTGTCCTTCGGGCGGGTGTCCTTCGGGCGGGTGTCCTTCGGGCGGGTGTCCTTCGGGCGGGTGTCCTTCGGGGGGGTGCCCTCCAGGCGGGTATCCTCCCGGCGGCTGACCTCCGGGCGGGTGTCCTCCGGGCGGCTGTCCCTCGGGCGGGTGCCCTCCAGGCGGGTATCCTCCCAGCGGCTGCCCTCCCGGCGGGTGTCCCGCGGGCGGGTGTCCCGCGAGTTTCTTCGGATC
>Ga0193732_1000168_pt1 | contig 12854 bp, 9 predicted proteins | sample U1s1metaG_FD_145077 | JGI IMG/M metagenome (GOLD analysis project Ga0193732, IMG submission 145077) | Soil microbial communities from a riparian zone of the East river system, Colorado, United States - U1s1 | ecosystem: Environmental > Terrestrial > Soil > Riparian zone | place: USA: East River...
TGGGGCGCCTATGGCGAGGATATCATTCGCGTGGCCCCGGACTGGTTGCTGACGGCCAGCGGAAGGGTAGATCACTGGCAGAACTTCGATGCGTTTGCGCCGCCCAATCCGGCGCAACCGGTCGGCACAGCTCCCCTCCCTGATCGCAGCGAGACCTTCTTTAGCCCTCGCCTGGCGGTTCTGCACAAGCTCACCGGCCATGTTTCTCTCACCGCTTCCAGCTACCGCGCATTCCGCGCCCCCACTCTGAACGAGCTGTACCGCGGCTTTCGCGCGGGCAACGTGTTTACCGAGGCCAATTCAAACCTGCACGCAGAACGCCTCACCGGCGCGGAAGGCGGCGCGATCGCTACCGGCTGGAGTCAGCGATTGATGCTGCGCGGGAATTTTTTCTGGAACCAGGTTACGCGCCCGGTCGCCAACGTGACCTTGGGTACAACTCCTAGCCTGATCACCCGGCAGCGTCAGAATCTGGGCAGCACAGTTTCACAAGGATTGGAACTCGAAGCCAGCAGCCAACTGAGCGGATCGGTAACAGTCTCCGGCGGCTACCAATACACCCATGCTACGGTGACGAACTTCTCTGTAGACCCAGCTCTCGCCGGATTGAATCCGAGTCTGGTGGGTCTCAACCTTCCCCAAATTCCCCGCCACCAGTTCGATTTTCAGGCGCGGTACTCCCGGCAGTTCATTCTTCTTGCAGTACAGGGGCGGTTCGGCGGGAACCAGTTCGATGACGATCAGAACACCCTGTTGCTGAGACGCTATTTCACCCTCGATGCCACGGCATCGCACCGGTTGCGTCCCGGCGTGGATTTGTTCGTGGCCGTAGAGAATCTTCTCAACCAGCGTTATGACGTCGGACGAACCCCGGTGCTCAGCGCCGGTCCGCCCATTCTTGCCCGCGCTGGTCTACGGCTGCGATTCGGATCGAGATAGAGCAACAATCCAACCACACCGGTCTGGTCAACCCGGATCTAGTGGTGCATGATCTTCTTCGCCCAAGGCAGTAAATCCCACGCTTGCCAAAAGGCTTGCATTTGTGCGGGAGTGCCTAGCGAGACGCGGATGTAGGTGTCCATCGGCGGGAAATGGCGCCCGATCAGGACGTTGTGCTTGCGAAAGTGTTGGATAACGTCCTCGGCACGATGCTGCGTGTCCATCATCATAAAATTTGCGTGGGAGTCGATGGGCATCATCATCCGAAGCATGGCTGAATTGCGGAACTCCTGGCGGTCGTCCCGATTGCGCTGGACAGCTCTTTTCACACCGTCGCTGTCGTCGAGCGCCACCCCAACGACTTCAGCCACAATCGCATTGAGGCTGTCCTGGGTGAGAAGAGCTCGCATCTTCTCGATCACCTTCGGAGACGCTACCGCGTAACCCAGCCTCAATCCTGCCAGACCGTACACTTTGGAAAAAGTGCGGGTCACGATCACTCTTTCGTCATCCAGGGGATGATCAATGAAAGACGCATACACTTCCGACTGCCCTGCGTATTGATGATAAGCCTCGTCAATCAACACCTGGGTCGTCGCTGGAAGCTGGCCGATAAAAGCCTCCAGATCTTTTCGGGGAGTAAGCGTCGCGGTGGGGTTATTGGGGTTGCAGATATACACCAGGCCTGTCGAAGGCCCGAGGCGCGCCAGCATACCGTTGAGGTCGTGAGCGAAATTGTCGCTGAGGGGTACCGATACCACCGCCGAGCCCACTGCTTTGGCATAGTCCTGGATCGCTTCGAACGTCGGCCAGGCTTGAATTAGTTGCCGGCCGTCGCCTGGAAAAGCATCCGCGGCGACGCGAAGTATTTCTGTCGAGCCGCAGGCGAACAGCACCTGGTCCGGCTTTACATGGTGGAATCTCGCGATCTGCTCCGTCACTTCGTCATACTTCCTGAAGGGATAGCGGTTGACCGTGCCCAGGGCGGAGCGGATGGCATCGGCTACTTTGGGGGACGGGCCGTAAGCATTCTCATTGCTGTCCAGAATGGTGATTCGATCGGACTGCCCCGCTGGTGCGGGCTCGGAAACCTGTGCTGCCGGGATTTCCCCCAACGACCAAGGCGCCGCCGCTCCCGCAGCAGCGCCGATACCCAGGGAGCGGAGGAATTCTCTGCGCGAACTCGTCATGCGGATCTCCTGCAACAGTTTATAGAAGTGATCCATGCAGCGCAGTTCCTAACTGAAGACTTCTGCCTCTGCAAAGGAACCACCCTGGCCATCTTTTGTCGACAATGTCGGGGGAGTATCAAGTTGCCAGTCGATCTTTAACCCAGGATCGTTCCATGCAATCGTGCGCTCAGCCGATGGGTCATAGAAATCGGTGGCCTTGTAGAGCACATGGGCGCCCTGCGACAGCACGCGAAAGCCGTGGGCAAATCCGGGAGGGATCCACAACATTTGCTGGTTCGCCTCCGAAAGCTTTACTCCGCACCAGGTTCCAAAAGCCGGCGAGCTACGCCGCAAGTCCACCACCACATCCAAAATCTCCCCGACCGCGACCCGCACCAGTTTGCCCTGGGGGCGCACCTGGTAGTGCAGGCCACGCACCACATTGCAGTTCGAAAACGAGTGGTTGTCCTGGACAAAATGCTCGCGGATACCAGCCTCCGCCATGGCTCTCTGGTTGTAGCATTCCAGGAAGAACCCCCTGGGGTCACGGAACACTTTGGGTTCGAGGATGAGCACTCCGGGCAGCGTGGTTGCGGTAACCTTCATGATAAAGATGATCGCCTGAGGCGATTTCAGAACACTTTTTCCCTGAGCAGTTGCTGCAAGTACAAACCATATCCGTTGCTCATCATCGAGTTCGCAGTGTGCTCTAGTTGCTGCGCGCTGATGTAGCCGTAGCGAAATGCAATCTCTTCCGGGCAGGCGACCATGAGCCCCTGCCGGGTTTCGATGGTGTGGATGAAAAGCGAGGCTTCCAGCATGGCCTGATGGGTGCCCGTATCGAGCCACGCCATGCCCCGCCCCATTACTTCAACCTCCAACTGCTGGCGCCTCAAATATTCCCGGTTGACTTCAGTGATTTCCAGTTCTCCGCGAGCGGAAGGCTTGAGAGACTTGGCGATATCGACGACCTGATTGTCGTAAAAATAAAGCCCGGTCACGGCGTAGCGTGATTTGGGCGCGCGGGGCTTTTCCTCCAGGCTGAGCGCCTTGCCAGAAGCATCAAATTCCACTACTCCGTAACGTTCGGGATCGTGCACCGGATAAGCCAATACCCGCGCGCCTGACCGTGGCTGAGCTCCGAGCAGAACGGTTTTGGCCAGGTCGTGTCCGTAGAAAATGTTGTCGCCCAAAACCAGGGCGCAACAACAGGAGCCGATAAATTTCTGGCCCACCAGAAATGCTTGTGCGATTCCTTCTGGCCGAGGTTGCACGGCGTACTGAAAACTTAGACCGAAGCGCGTCCCATCCCCCAGAAGTTGTTCAAATTTGGGTGTGTCTTGCGGCGTGGAAATGATGAGGATGTCTCGTATGCCCGCAAGCATCAGGGTGGAGAGAGGGTAATAGATCATGGGCTTGTCGTAAATTGGCAAAAGGCTCTTGCACACCGCATGAGTTACCGGATACAGACGCGTACCCGATCCGCCGGCCAGAATGATGCCCTTATATTGAGCCGTCACGGAAACCGCTGGTGAAACCGATGTGGGCATGGAGAAAACTCTTTCGCTCCGTAGATCGTTTTGCCTGTTCAGCGAGCGGCCAACAATCCCCGACCAACAAGATACGACAACTAGAGTACTGCATCGCCATCCCCAGGCGATAGATCGTGCTCGTGACCGCTTAGGTCGGTTAGTGGCGAGCCGGGTCAGCCTGCGCTGAAATTTCAAGCGCGGTAATTTTTGTTGTCCGCGGCAACAATGGTCCCGGGGCGTTTCCATTTTGGCAGAGCATCCCCATTTGGTCCTGCGCTCATGACCCAGGTAACTACCGTTCCGATTTGGTAGTGGCCGTCTGGACGCGACCTAGGTTCACTTCCGGTATCTACCGCGCGCCCAACCATCAGAGCACACTGCGTTTGGCTGCACCATTCCACGTTTCGTTCCTCTTCGGGGATTGGCACTCGGAATGGCGCAGCAGTGGGTAAATCCCCTGTGCCGTATGGCCGTACGGCGTTTGTAGAGGCCCCTGTGAAGGATTTCGGCGCTCGCACCAATCTGGTGGTTGTTCTTCTCACCCTAACCACGATGCTGGGCTGTTCCGCCCTGAATGCCAGCCAGCCTACGGCACAACAACAACAGAAGGCGCCAGCAACCGCTTCGGGGGAAGCTACCCTGAATCCGAGGAGCATTAGCTTTGGTAACGTGCCGCTCGGTAAGACCCAGACGCAAACGGCCACCCTGTCCAATCCAGGAATCGGCACTTTGACCATCACTCACGCGGCCATATCGGGACAAGGGTTTGCCCTGAACGGACCCAGCCTGCCGCTGGTTCTGAAAGCGAAGCAAACCGCGACCATCGGAGTGAGCTTCACGCCAACTGCGCGTGGCACGAGCAGCGGTGCCATTTCTCTGCTGGGCACTACCCGGATCAGGTTTGGGAGAAAAGGTCACCGCGGACGTGGCAACGAGTCTCCGACCGATGTCACCCTGACTACCATCTCCAGCTCGATAAAGATCCCGGTTTCAGGCACTGGGTTAGGCAGCGGACAACTCGCGATTTCACCCGCAATTCTTGCTCTAGGCAAGGTGAGGATTGGCGCTAGCATGACTCACTCGGCAACGCTGATCAACTCGGGGAGTTCCAGGGTTACCGTAAAACAGGCAACCGTCACCGGGCGCGGCTTCAGAATGAGCGGGCTCAGCTTTCCGCTGACCCTTTCGCCAGGACAGAACAAATCTTTTTCCATCACATTTACGCCGCAATTGGCGGGGGCCGCAAGCGGCAGTGTCGCAGTCACCAGCGACGCTCCGGATTCGGTCGTGAGCGTTGCGGTTTCAGCGGTAGCGGTTGGATCCGGCACACTCGTTTCTAACCCCTCCAGTCTTAGTTTCGGAAGCGTACAAGTGGGCAAAACCCAGACCTTGTCGGCTGGGTTAACCAACTCGGGCACCGCCAGTGTAACCATATCGCAGGCGAGCGTATCCGGCATCGGCTTTAGGTTCAGTGGCTTGAGCCTGCCTTTGACGCTGGCCCCAGGCCAGGGCGCTGCCTTCAGCGTTACTTTCACTCCACAATCGGATGGATCGGCCAGTGGGGCTGTTTCTTTCGCCACTGACGCTTCCACTGGCGGGCTGATTGTTCCCCTCGTTGCCACGGGCGCGGCCGCCGCCGAATCGTCGCTCAGTTCAACGCCATCCAGCGTCGGCTTCGGCAACGTTCAGCTGGGAACTCCGAAGACCGTCTCAGGAACCTTGACCAACTCCGGCAGCGCCAGCATTACGATCGCCCAGGCGAAGGTCATCGGCACCGGCTTTGCAGTCGGAGGCCTGAATCTGCCGGCCACGCTGGCCTCAGGTCAAAGCAGGGCGTTCAATGTCACTTTCACTCCGCAGTCAGGTGGATCGGCTAGTGGAAGTCTCTCGATCGTCAGCGATGCGTCCAATGCCACTCTCACCATTCCTCTGTCGGCTAACACGGCAACCATTGGAGCCTTGAGCACCAGCGATTCCAGTCTCGATTTCTCCAGCGTTCCGGTGGGCAGCACCAATACCCTGTCGGAGACTCTGAGCAATACTGGCGGCTCCAGTGTCACCGTCACTCAAGCTAACGTCATTGGTACCGGCTTCAAGGTCACCGGATTGAGCCTGCCTATGACTCTGAGTCCAGGACAAAGCTTTACTTTCGGCACGGTGTTTGCCCCGGTCACTGGGGGAAGCGCCACCGGGTCCATTTCCGTGGCTTCCGACGCATCTAATTCCACGCTGACCATTTCCATGGTGGGAACCGCCACGGTTGCCGGCCAGCTGGCGCTAAGTCCGGCCACCTTGAATTTCGGCAACGTCACCGTAGGACAAAGCAAGAGCATGACCGCCTCGCTCGCGGCCACCGGCTCCAGCATCACCATAACCGGCGCCAGCATGAGCACCTCGGAGTTTACGGTGAGCGGACTTTCTCTCCCGGTCACCCTGGCGGCCGGCAAGAACGTCTCGTTCACAGTGAACTTCAAGCCCCAGTCGAGCGGTGCGGCGGCAGCAAGTGCATCTTTCACCAGCAACGCATCCAACTCGTCCGTGCAGCAATCTCTGACGGGGAGCGGCACACCGGCCGCCCAGCACACCGTCGCACTTTCCTGGAGTCCAAGTTCATCGTCCTCCGTCGTCGGCTACAACGTCTATCGCGGCGTGACGACCGGCGGACCGTACTCCCAGGTTACGTCCATGAATACCGATACCACGTATACCGACAGCTCAGTCCAGGCGGGTCAGACTTATTTTTACGTCACAACTGCGGTGGACTCGGTTGGAAAAGAGAGTGCGTTCTCCAATCAGACCCAGGCCGTAATCCCCACTCCTTAACCTAAGGAAAAAGGGGCGTGAGAATTTCACGCCCCTTTAATGTAGTTCGCAAATCTAACCCGCTGCATCCTCGCCCCCGGATTTTCCGTTCTGCCTCATCCATGAACGGGGCAGCCACCGGATGTCAAGCGACCTGAAGCTGAGCCACTACCCATAGTTATGTACTAGTGGGATCTTCTCGAATTTCAGGCTCCAATTTAATTTCCTGATACACCCTTCCAGGGTTGGTTCAAATTGGAATTCAATCAGGGGCAAGCGGCGGAAGTCTGCAAGCCGCGCCACGGGATTCCAGTGCTCAACGAAGCGACAAAAGCCCGCCAGGTTGAATTTCTGGCACAGCAGTTCATACGCAGGACAATTCTATGGTAAGGAGCAGTCAACGCATGGAGGGAAGATACTTTTTAGGGCTGTTAGTCCTGGTGACCACGATGTCGATCGGTTGCGGAAGCGGAAGCGGTACCCACCTGGATGTGCCCCCGGGTCAGCTTGCCGTATTCCCGCCCGCCCTGCAGTTCGGCAAGGTGGCGGTTGGGCGCAAAGCGACGAAAACAGGAACCCTCAAGGCCGGGAATGCACGCATTGTTGTAACATCGGCCGACTGGAATGGAGAGGGATACTCGATCAGCTGGGTCGCGTTTCCAGTGACCGTGGAGGCTGGGCAGAGTGTTTCGTTTCCTCGGGCGAGATCAGCTTCCTCAGCAACGCCACAAACTCTCCGCATACGACATCAGTAAGCGCCAACGGAACCCAGGCTGGAGAGCACAGCGTCACCCTCTCGTGGCGCCCCGCCAAGACCAACCCTATCGGCTACTACGTGTATCGCGCTGCCAAGCCCGAAGGGCCGTATTCGAAAATAACCTCCAGCGCCCAGCCCAAGGCCAGCTTCACCGATGGCTCAGTCCAAAGCGGACAAACATATTTCTACTTCACGACCGCGCTAGATAAGCCCGGGAAGGAAAGCAAGCCCTCGAATAAGGTCCAGGTGATGATCCCGAACTCCTAGGAGCGTTCGAGCCTCGCGTTTCCAGATACGAAAAGACAAGCAATAGCCAAAGGAGGTCGAAGCATGGCGCGAACGTGTATGAGGGGCCTTCAGGGGAAGGGCCGCGTAAGGTGAGCCTGCCGGGTTTTTCCGCCACGAGCCAGGCCGAGGACGCGAAAACCATCAATTCGCCGTGTACGCCGCCTTTCCCGCCTGCCCTCCGCGTAAAGTCAGCCTGCTGCACCCGAGAGGGCCGCTGCGGAGCTCTTACCAACAAACGACCGCTCTAGGTTCACGAAGAGCCGGTTCCCTACCCGCACGAGTGGCGGAAAAATCGGGCCAGCCACGCCGCTCACCTGCTTCGGGTTGAGCCCCGGGCCCGCGGGCGCTTGTGGCCGATGGACCAAAATTCGTATAATTTTTCGATAATGGATTAATCGCTCGCGTCCCAAGCAACTAAATGAGGCGCGTGCTCGTCCAAAGCACGATGTCGTAGAACGTGTTCGCAGTCTGCGTGGTCCTTGCTGCACCCCAGGGCCCGGTTTCCACGACATCGTCGTTCGGCAGCGTCACTACCATCACACCTGGTTTCGGCGCTTCCACACAATCGCATAGGGGAGGACATTTGATGCTGTCAGTGGTGCGTAATCTTGTTTCGTCTATCTGCCGGACGAATAGTCGGATCCGCATGCTGGCCCTGGCGGCGCTGTTATCTTTCGGACTAACCTCCTGCGGAGGAGGAACCTCTTCGACAACGGCGCCGCGGACGACGCCTAATTCCGACGTTACCGTTTCTCTCTCGCCACATCTTTCCGCGGTTACCACTTCGCAGGCGCTAACGTTCACCGCCACTCGATCGGGTGGTGCTGACCCGCTTTTGTGGTTTGTGGATGGGGTCCAGGGCGGCAACGCCTCGGTGGGGACGATGGTCAGCACCGGCGATACCACGGCACTCTACTCACCGAACGCGTCTACCCCGCCCGGAAGCCACAGTGTCACGGTGCGGGTATCCGGCGGAGCCATGAGTCCCGCTGCCTCGGTCGCGGTAACCGATCTAGATGGTGTATTCACTCACCACAACGACAATGCACGGACCGGGCAAAACACGAAGGAATATGCGCTAACCCCTGCAACTGTCTCGACAGCTACTTTCGGCAAGCTCTTCTCCTGCGCCCTGGACAGCCCCGGGCAGGTGTATGCAGAACCACTGTACGTGGCCAATCTGATGATGAGCGATGGTAAGAAACACAATGTTGTTTTCGTAGCCACGGAAAGCGACTGGGTTTATGCCTACGATGCCGACTCAAGCCCGTGCCAACAGCTGTGGAAGAAAAGCGTCCTGCTCCCGGGCGAGACCACGGTTCCTCAAGCGGATACCGGTGCATCCGACGACCTGACGCCGGAGATCGGAATCACCTCGACGCCGGTCATCGATGTCCAATCCGGGATCCTCTACGTTTGCGGAAAGTCAAAGGGCACCGGCGGCTATGCTCACCGGCTGCACGCACTCCAACTGACCTCGGGGACAGATGCGATAGCCCCGGTAGAAATAACAGCCCGCAATTTCGTACCGCTCTACCAGTTGCAGCGCCCGGCTTTGCTGCTCAGTAGCGGCACAGTATACGTGGGTTTCGGCTCGCACGGTGATCAGAATACCTATCAGGGCTGGCTCATGGGCTACGACGCCGCCACACTAACCCAGAAGTTCGCGTGGTCTTCGACCGACCCGGCCAGCGGCAACAATCAGGGTGCGATTTGGCAGTCCGGAGCCGGCCCGGCTGCGGATTCTTCGGGAAATGTCTACGTGGAGACCGCGAATGGAGAATTCGATGCCGGCTCAGGCGGGAACAACTACTCGGATTCCGTAGTGAAGCTGAGTGCCACCGGCAGTGTGCTCGACTATTTCACGCCCTTTAACGAATCCGTGCTCAATACGGGAGATGTTGACCTGGGTTCTACCGGCCCGGTTCTTCTTCCGGATTCTCAGGGCTCGGCGGCCCATCCGCATCTATTGGTCGCAACAGGCAAGCCGGGCACCATTTTTTTGCTCGATCAGGCCAGCTTGGGGAAGTTCAATTCCATTCTGAGTCAGGACCTGCAAGAAGTAACCGTCCTCAACGCCGCGCAAGGAGTTGGGGGTGTGTTTGGCCAGCCGGCTTATTGGAACGGCAATCTCTATACTGCGGCGTACGCCGACTACCTGAAGCAGTTCACCGTTGCAAGTGGCACGATTTCGGCCACGCCGCAATCTCATTCGAGCAACATCTATAATCGCCGCGGCGGCGCGCCGGTAGTTTCCGCCAATGACACCACGGGCGGAATCGTCTGGGCACTCGATATCAGCGGTTACCCGAACGGTCCGGCGGTGCTGAACGCCTACGACGCCGTCAACGTTGCCAGTCCGCTATACAGTAGCCCGACCAGCGGGACGGGCGCAGCCGGCAATGCCGTGAAATTTACCGTGCCCACCGTGGCCAACGGAAAAGTCTATGTCGGTACCCAGGGCTGGCTTGATGTATTCGGACTGCTACCAAATTGATGGGAGCGCCTACTGTTTTGGCGGCCGCCTGATTCGCAGGAAGTATCTTGCCGACCCCACGGCCTGTCCCTGGTGCGGCGGAGCAATCCAAGCCGATATCGCGCCGGAGGTGAATGAGGGAGTTGTACCGCAAGGGTTTGGTCGCAGGCTTCGGCGCCTTTAATCAACTAGACTGCCAGCTCGGGCACTGAGCGCAGCTGCAGGTTCACGCATTTCCTCGCTGACTGTCTTTTCCAAGCGGATGGCGTCAATCAAGAATTTGCACGCCCAGTTCGGATATTGAAATGGCGCGTAGCCACCCGACACCGGAAAACTCCCTTTCACCGAACCGCGGGTTTCCGAGGGGCCTTCCAAACGCACCGTGTTCCGCACATAACGGTTGCCGGCCACGGCAGCGCGGTAAAAACGCACATCGCCGGTCTCCGCGTAGAGCAGAAGCCAGCAGATCGCAATCTGCGCTGTCCCGGTCAGACAGCACCATGAAACCGCGCCCTCCCAGCGACTGCTGAGTCGCCCGGGTAGGAAGCCATCCGGCCGCAGTGCGCTAAGCACTCCTTCCGCCGTCTGGCAAGCCTTCTGCAGTAGATTTCTGTCGCCCGTGAAGAGATAAGCTTCAACCAGGCCTCGCAGCACGTAACCTATGGTGTGGGTCAAGGGAATCTGCGAATCGGTCAGGCAACAGTTTGCGAACCAGCCATTGCCGCTCTGCTGTGAAAGGGCCCAGTGCACGTTCCGCATGGCAGCTTCCGCATATCCGCGATTCGGGGCCAGCCGGGCAGCCTCAAACAGACCCCAAGCGACGTGGGTCTCATAACTCTTTTCCCCCGGCATGGCATACGGGGTGGGATATCTGCGCCAGCAGCCATCCCGATCCTGAGTTTGTGTAAGCCAATCTGCAGCCGCCAACATGGCTTTTCGATAAGCCGAGCCAAATTCGCTTACACCCGCTGCCAGGCCGAGCAGGATCTGTCCGGTATTGAACGTCACTGGGACAAGCGGAGCAGCTCCTATCGGACCGCCCTGAAAAGCGCCACCAGGTAGCTGGATGCTGACCAGCCAGTCCAGCATTTTCCGCGCTCTTTCCAATTGTCGCTCGTCACCATTTACGGCTCCCTCACGGATGAGCGTGGGAACGATATAACCGGTAGTCTCCGGATATGAGGTGCCCCAGCCATTGACCAGGCAGTAATGCCGCGCCACGCCTCCGTCGGCTGACAACGAATGGTCCTGGGCGCGTCCAATCCAGGCGAGCCCCTCATCGAGCACCCGTTCCGTCGGGTTGTCTCGCCCTGCTTCTGGACTTTGTTCGCGACTCAATTCCACACGCGCGGAATAGGACAATCCGTAGCGCGAACATAGGGCGGAAGCTCGACGCCTGAGACGTTGCCTCAGGCTCGCGGACTGAGAGCGTTTGGAAGAATTCATGAATTTTTGTTTTTTGAAAAACTTAAATCTGGTGGGGATGTTTTTTAGTTTAGCACGATGTCTAAGAAAAACGGCCGGTGCGGATACACCCGAGTAACGTTACGGAAGTTCGAACACTCTCGACTTGCGGGACAAGTCCGCCCGACTGGAAGGGATGGACGGGGAACCCAGGCCCTGTGGCAGCGGTCGACGTGGCACAGCTCCGGCAGCGAGCGTCTCCGGTTTGTCAGTTGCGCTGTTCATCAAGCTAGAGCTTGGTCAGGACTTCCGCGATACGCTGCCCCGCATGTCCGTCCCAAAGGGGCGGCACCGAGCTCGCCTTCTGCTTGCCCTCGAGAATCTTGGCCAGCTCTTTACGAAGCGTGGCTCCGTTCTGCCCAACCAGAATGTTCGTTCCCAGGGTTACGGTCACGGGACGTTCGGTGTTGTTGCGTAAGGTAAGGCAGGGCACTTTGAGGTACGTAGTTTCTTCCTGAATACCGCCCGAGTCGGTGACGACGGCGGTAGCGCGTCGCTGCAGCGCCAAAAACTCGATATAGGGCAGCGGTTCGCGCAAATCCAGCTGGCTGGCGTCGAAGCCAAAGTCCGCAATTCGCTGGCGGGTCCGTGGATGCACCGGGAAAACAACTTTCAACTGGCTGTTCAGTTCCAGCAGAGATTCCAAAATGCCTTTTAAGGTTCGATCGTCATCCACATTCGCGGGACGATGCAGCGTGACCAGAACATAGCGATCGGGCAGACCGTTCAGGTTCTTCTCGATCGCTGCCGGCAAGAGCCGGACCAGTGAATCAATCATCACATTGCCGACAAGATGGATCTTGGCGCTGGGGATTCCCTCCCGCTCAAGATTCTCGTCGCCGTCTGCTGAGGGCGTAAACAGTAGATCCGCGAGTTGGTCCGTGACCAGCCGATTAATTTCTTCCGGCATGGCTCGGTCGCGGGAGCGGAGCCCTGCCTCTACGTGCCCCACCCGGATCAGCAATTTCGAGCACACCAAGGCGGCAGCAACCGTGGAGTTGATATCCCCGTAGACCAACACCATGTCAGGCTTGCGTTCCAGCACGATGGGCTCGAATCGCGTCATAATTTCTGCGGTTTGACGCGCATGACTTCCCGAACCGACTCCCAGATTAACGTCGGGTGCGGGGATCTCAAGCTGCTGAAAAAATACATCCGACATGTTGGTGTCGTAGTGCTGGCCGGTGTGAATGAGAGTCTGCCTGACTTGGGAGTAATGCTTGAGCGCGCCAAGTACCGGCGCCACTTTCATAAGATTCGGCCGGGCACCCACCACGTGAAGAATATGCATGTGAAAGTCCTGAAGCGGAGTGTACTCCTGTTAAGGTTTGAGTCGAGGATCTTTGGTAACAACAACTCTCTCTGACCGTGGTTCTACATTGGAATTCTGTTGGAGGAACAACTCGAGAAAAACTATTTTTTCT
>Ga0193732_1000169_pt1 | contig 12848 bp, 9 predicted proteins | sample U1s1metaG_FD_145077 | JGI IMG/M metagenome (GOLD analysis project Ga0193732, IMG submission 145077) | Soil microbial communities from a riparian zone of the East river system, Colorado, United States - U1s1 | ecosystem: Environmental > Terrestrial > Soil > Riparian zone | place: USA: East River...
TTCCAACAGGATGTCATAGGGAAGTTTTCCGTTGATCGGAGCAAATTCAAACCAATGATTGTGATAGGCGAACTGGATGCCCGCCTTCTGGCTCGCCTCGCCGGCACGATTAAAAGTCTCGGCTGCACGCTTCCAGCCGTCGGGCCCCTTGCGTACATCGTCGTCAATATACGGATTGACCAGGTATTTGTGGCCGACCACGTGAGCCGCATCGAGCACACCCGGCCAGCCATCTCCCAGGCTCTTATACGGCACGTGCGCCGACGGGCCTGTAAGCCCGTGCCGGTCCAGCATGGCTCGCACTTCCTGCGGGCTGTGCTCTTCATATCCGGCAAACTCGACCTCGCGGTAGCCGATCTCCGCCACCTTGGCCAGCTTGGCCTCGAAGTCCTGCTTCATCACGCTCCGGATGGTGTAGAGCTGCAATCCGACTTTCTCTATTTTGTGAGTATCGGCCGCCCAGGCAAGCTGGCGGGCTAACACCGTTGCGGCAGTCATCGTGCCCAGGAAAGTGCGTCGGTTCATGACTAGAGTTCTCCTCGCTTCATCTGATCAACAGCGTAATCGCAGGCCCGGGCCGTGAGCGCCATGTAAGTGAGCGATGGGTTGACACAGGACGACGACGTCATGCATGCGCCATCGGTAACAAAAAGGTTCTTGGCGTCGTGCGCCTGATTGTGTGCATTGAGCACCGAAGTCTTCGGATTGCGCCCCATGCGCGCTGTACCCATTTCGTGAATCGTGAGTCCGGGCGCGTTGTCTTCGAGAATGGGCTCGATGTCTTTCGCGCCGGCTGCGGAAAGCATCTCCGCCGCCGTGATGGACATATCCTTCAACAGGGCACGCTCATTTTCCCGCCACGCGCAGCTGATCTTGATCACGGGAACGCCCCACGCATCGACCTTTTCCTTGTCGATGGTGATAAAGTTGTCGTGGTTGGGTAGACACTCGCCGAAGCCGTAAAAGCTCATCCTCCAGGGTCCGGGACGGCTGAGCATGTGCTTGAAGTTCGCCCCGAACCCGCGCATCTCAACCCCTCGCTCCCACTTCGGCCGGCTGGCACTGCCCTGGAAACCATATCCACGCAGCACTAACGGATGTTTTTGCTTCACATTGCGGAAGCGCGGAACATAAATCCCGTTGGGACGGTTTCCCAGCGCGACGTGATCTTCGTTCCCTGGAATGCGGCCGCTGGCGCCTCCACCCATGCAATGGTCCATCAGGTTGTGCCCCAGTTCTCCGCTGGAATTCGCCAGTCCGTCGGGAAATTCCGGAGTGGCGGAATTCAGCAGAATGCGTGCCGACTCCAGCGCCGAGGCGCACAGGAACACAATCCGTCCTCGAAAATCGACGGTCTGCCGGGTTTGCCCGTCGATGATCCGCACCCCGCTGACTTTCCGGGTTTTGGCATCAAACATCAGACCGTGCACCACGCTGTGCGGGCGCACGGTCACCTTGCCGGTAGCCAGCGCCGCCGGAAGAGTGGAATTCAGGCTGCTGAAGTAAGAGCGCGTGATGCATCCGCGGGCGCACGGTCCGCAATAATGACAGGGCGCGCGGCCATTATGGCGCTGGGTCAGAATGGCGGTTCGCCCGATGGTCATCAGACGCTCGCCAGGAAAATATTTGGCGATCGCATCCTTGACGACTACTTCCGCACAGTTCAGTTCCATGGGCGGCAAAAATTTGCCGTCGGGGAGCTGAGACAGTCCTTCAGCCTGGCCGGACACGCCGATGAAATCTTCCACGTGATCGTACCAGGGGGCGATTTCCTGGTAACGAACGGGCCAGTCCACGCCGATACCCTCGCGCAGGTTCGCCTCAAAATCAAGATCGCTCCACCGGTACGACTGCCGTCCCCAGATGATGGAGCGGCCACCGAGCTGGCGCCCGCGAATCCACAGGAACGGCTTGCCCGGTTCAGTGGTGTAGGGATTCTGCTTGTCATTGACGAAAAACTTGCTATTCCACTCGTCCATCCCGCCACAGGTTTGCTGCACGCGCTGGTCTTCATCCACCCGCTTGCGGTCGCCCATGCCCCGGTAGCGCACCTCCCATTCCGGAACGTGCTCCGCGTAGTCCGCATCCGGATCGATCGGTCTCCCCGCCTCGAGTACGAGCGTTTGCAGCCCCTTCTCGCCCAGTTCCTTCGCCGCCCAGCCTCCGGTGATGCCTGAGCCCACCACGATTGCGTCATAAATTTTGGTTGCCATGCCTACTTCGCGGCCTCCTCTTCCAGGGGGACGCAACTGGCGTGCCGGGCCGGAATAATTTCTCCGTGCAATTCCTGCTCAAACCCGACCTGGGATGTGTAGTAGCCCACCAGGGTGAGCTGTTTGATCATGAAGAAGAAATTCATTTCCGGCGGGCGGTTGCGCCTGCGTCTCACGTCCTCAGCGCGGGCCGCAACCTCATCATCCAGGGCTTGCAGAATCTCTACCTGCTGCTTCTGCCCGCACTCGACGAAGACTTTGCCGTGCAGGTCCCGAGCGCGGGAATCGATACCAGCCAGCCCGGTCAGAAACGTTGATTTCTCCTGCTCGTCGTACCATTCCGTGAGAATCAGATCAATGAATTCGTTTACTCGCGCGGCTTTGGCTCCAGGAGTATTGGTCTGCGGAATGATGATCTCGGCGATGGTCGTGACGGTGGCGTTCTGGCCGGGGTTGAGACTCTTGAGCACCGGCTGCTCAGGCAGTTGTTCATGCACCGCCTGAAACAACGAAAACGCCTCCCGCGACAGCAGGGGCAGGGTCGCAGCCGAGGCCAATAGCCGTAAAGCCTGACGTCTATGCATGCTTACTCCCGAAAAAGGTCAGCTTGGGCAGCTTACGCCGGAGCAGGAAGCAGGGTCAACGTTCAGCGCGCGGTTATCGCCTGCGCCACTTGCTCGCGTGCCGCACGAAGGGTGGCTACGGGGTCACCCGCGGGCATAAACTCCATGGCCGCATAGCGGACATATTTAAGTTCCACCAGCTTGCGGAAAATACTGGCATAGTTGATCTCACCCGTACCCGGCTGGTGCCGACCCGGCACGTCGGCGATGTGTACCAACCCCACCTGATCGATATTTTTCTCCAGCTTCTCGATCAGGTTACCTTCCGATATTTGTTCATGGTAGAAGTCGTACAGAAACTTCACGTGAGGATTGTCCACCTTACGAACGATCTCGAATCCTTCCGCCACCGAGGTCAGGTAATACTTGGGATTCTCTTCCTGGTCGATATTCTCCAGGAGCAGCGTGACATTTTCTTTGGCCGCCATATCGGCGGCAGGCTTTAAAGCCTCGATGCATGCGTTGTGATGTGCTTCGTGGGAAGCACCTTCCACCCGGTTTCCCGAAAGAACAATAATGGTGGGACATTCCAGTTTGGCGGCGACCGGAAAGAAGTGCTTGAGGTCGGTCAGAAATGCGTCGCGGCCAGCCGGGTCGGCAATTCCTTTCCAAACCCCGGCGGTGGAGTCAAAGACAATACCCAAAGACCGCTTCTTGGCGTTGGCGCGACGGAAGTCGTCGTCGGACCAATCCTTGAACTCGTCTACCAGTTCGACCGCACGATAACCCGCTTCGGCGATCTTCTCCAGTCGCTGTTCGAACGGCAATGGCTTGAATACCGTCCACAGCATCACGGAAAGCTTGAAGGGCACGTCGGCCTCCCCGGCCGCCAGGGCGGGAATCGAAGGCAGAGCAGCCGCGCCCAACGCGGCGCCGGCGATCGTGCGGGCAAACTTGCGTCGATTCATTCTGTCACCCGCGAGACAGCTGCGGCCGGCCGGATTCACCCCTGCAGCCCTCCGTCCAATCCTGGGCTGGCAATCTGGCGAACTCATGGTCCCGGCCAGGCTGACAGCGGGGGCGGGTGCCCAGTCGAACATCGCCAAGTGCCGGGCGGGCGGAATACTTGGGTGCTGAATGCCTTTCCGGAGAGCGGATTCCCAACACCTGAACCGTGATCCGCTTACCCTGTCCCCAGCAGTTCGCTGCGCACGTTCTTCAGCACGTACAGAGCGCGCTCCACGCCCACTTCGCCGGAAAGAATCGGGTCTTCATTCTCGACGCTGAACATACCCTGATAGCCCACGTCCATATAAGCTCGCACGATTTCCTTCCACGTCCCGGCACTATGCCCATAACCCACGGCACGAAATGTTTCCGAGGCCTGAGACAGATCGCCCTTTCCGAAAGCAAAGTTCAATACGCCGTATCTGTCCACATTGCTTTTGTAAAAGGTTGTGTCCTTCATGTGAGCGTGGAAAATGGCGCCCTGCTTGCCCAGCATGCGGATGACTTCGACCGCATCGCACTGCTGCCAGAAAAGATGGCTGAGATCGCAGTTGGCTCCGATTTCCTCGCCTACGGCGTCGCGCAACCGCAGCAACGTCATCGGGTTATAAACCACGAAATTCGGATGCATTTCGAGAGCGATCTTGTGGATTCCGTGTTCGCGGGCAAACTTGGCCGCCTGTTTCCAATACGGAATGACCTTTTCTTTCCATTGCCAATCGAGCATCTTGCCGTACTCGGGAGGCCAGCGATAGGTCACCCAGTTGGGCATGGTGTCTGTGGGACTGCCACCCGGGCAGCCGGAAAAACCCACGATCACGCTGACCCCCAGGCGTTCGGCCAGCAACACGGTGCGTCGGAAGGTCTCCGCATCGTGCTCCGCAATGTTCGGATCAGGGGAGACCGGATTCCCGTGGCAACTCAGCGTGGCAACTTGAATGTTGCGATCCTCAAATTTCTTTTTCCAGGCCCGCGCTTTGCCTTCATCTTCCAACAGCTCTTTCACCGGGCAATGGGCTGAATTGGGATATCCGCCGGTGCCGATCTCCACCGCCTCTACCCCCCAGCCGGCAAACTTGTCGATCATCTGGTCGAGAGAAAGATTGGGAACTGCCGGGTCGAATACGCCGATCGGAATTTTTCGCATCGCGCCCGGCGACGGGGTTTTCTCGCCAGACTGCGCCGGAGCGTTGCGGGCCAATGCAGAGGTGGTTCGCGGCGCCGCCGCAGCTGCGGCCAGCAGACCCGTTGTGGTCAGAAAATCTCTTCGGCTATGGGAGTTGGGTACGGGCTTGGTATCCTCGGACTTCTGATCCTTGGGCCTCTCATCCATGGCATGCCTCCCTGGCAGTTGGGTTTCCCCTTTTTGAAAAGAAAAGCCTTTCGTTGCGCCTGCATTATACCCATCCTGCGCGGCGGCGAAACAGAAACATAGTGTTGATCCTCCGAGGGTGGAGCGGTTGACAAGAACCCTGCTTTCCAACATGCTTTTGTGCCGATGAAAAGGCGGAAAGTCACGCGTGCGGTTCCGGTAATGAGTCCGTCGGCTCGCCTCAGCCTTCTGAGCCCGAAACGGCAAGCCATTATTCGTCCCACCTTCGAGCGGCCGCGGGAGTTTGTTCTGCTCAGTGTACGTGCTTTGGCGGAGCGCCTCGGCACTGACCCGGCCACGATGATTCGAATCGTGCGCGGAATGCAGTTTGTTTCCTACCGCGAATTCCAGCACTACGTGCATGAACTATCCATCGCCCACGCGACCTCACTCGATACCATGCAGACCGGCCCGGCAGGGAAATCCGCCATCTCCACCCAGGCCCGCGCCTCGCTCGACCAGGACATGAAGAATATGAATCATCTGGTCCGTAGCCTGGATCCGCAACGGATCGCGGCACTAGCGCGGCGTCTCTATTCCGCCCGGCGTGTGGTACTGCTCGGCGGCGATCTGGCAGCCAACCTGGTGAAGTTTCTGGAGCACCTGCTCATCATTCTGGGCCTGCCCGTCACCAGCGCCACTTCACCCGCCGAAGTGGTACACAAAGTTCGCCTGCTGGGGAAACAGGATCTGGTCATCGCGGTCAGCTACGGCCGCGGCCTGCGACAGACCGTGGAAGGCTTGCGCCAGGCCCGCGCCAACGGCGCGCATTGCGTGGGAATTACGAACACGCTGGTTTCTCCCATCGGTCAGTTCGCTCACGAGTCTTTTCTCACTTCCATCGAAACCCCTTCTTTCGGGGCATCCTATGTGGCCCCTATGGCCCTGTTCAACGTCATCGTAGTCGCCTGTGCCAATCATCGCCGCGCCCGGACTCTCACCCTGCTCAAGCAGTTAGAACAGGAGCAGCGCCATGGCTTTCGCTGGTACGAATCATGAAGACTCGCCTTCGAAGGGCGTTATGTCCTGCTACCATTCTGATTCTGCTGGGGCTGGCCGCGGCTCCCTCGGCACTGGCCCTCGAGCCTCCCTCGCCACCCACGCACAACATCCGCATGGAAGACGCATGGATCCCGATGAAGGATGGCGTACGCCTTGCGGTTCGGTTGTACATGCCGGATGGAGCCCGGGCAGGGGACAAATTTCCCGCCGTGCTCGAATATCACCCTTATCGGAAAGATGATGGGACGGCCGCGAGTGACTACACTCTGTTTTCTTATTTTGTCCGTCGCGGTTATGTCTGTGCACGCGTAGACATCCGCGGTTTTGGCAGCAGCGAAGGCGTGCCCACGGATCGCGAGTACTCGGAGCAAGAACAACTCGACGGCTTGCAGATTATTTCCTGGCTGGCAGGTCAGGAGTGGTCGAGCGGCAACGTAGGAATGATGGGAATCTCCTGGAGCGGGTTCAACTCTTTGCAGATGGCCATGCGGCACGCCCCGGAACTGAAGGCGATCATCGCGGTCGATGCCACCGCTGAACTCTTCCATGACGACGTCCACTACATGGACGGCATCGCGCACATTGATGAGTTCGAGTTGAACATGGATATGGCGCCGGGCGTGACCGGCGCTCCCGATTACGTCCTCGACGAAAAGGTTCTTGGCCCGCGCTTCGACGCCCCGCCCTGGTCACTTCTGTACCTCAAGCACCAGCATGACGGTCCCTTCTGGCGCAGCCCGGTACGCCCCTACAGTGAGATCAAGATTCCCTGTTTTCTGATCGGCGGCCTGCTCGATGGTTATCGCGACAGCGTTAGCGATATGCTCGAACAAACCAAAGCCCCGTTGAAGGCGATCATGGGTCCGTGGAATCACACCTTTCCCCACGACGCCGTTCCCGGCCCGAGGATCGAGTGGCGCGATGAGGCTGTCCGCTGGTGGGATTACTGGCTCAAAGGACGAGACACGGGGGTGCTGCAGGATCCGAGGCTAGTCATTTTCATGCAGCACTGGCGTCGGCCGGATCCGAATTTGGAGACCGTTCCCGGCGAGTGGCGCCGCGAAGACAGGTGGCCGCCAGGTGATGCGCACGAAACTGTCTTCTTTCCGCAGCCCGACCATGAGCTCGGAGGGACGCCCTCGGAGGCAGCGGTTCACCAGCTCAAATACGTGCCCTCCGTCGGGGTGGAGTCGGGATTCTGGTGGGGTGAATTGCTGAGCGACCCTAGGCCGGTAGATGCGTTTAGCCTGGTGTACGATTCCGCGCCGCTCAAGCAAGAGCTTGGCGTTCTGGGCAGGCCGCGGGCTCGGCTGCAAGCCTCGGCCACGGCGCCCTTGGCCGACTGGTTCGCGCGCCTCTCCGACGTGGCACCCGACGGCACAGTCACACAGATTACCGGTGCCGGATTGAACGGCGCGCAACGGGACTCGATGGCGGAACCCCGTAATCTGGAGCCGGGCAAACTGTACACCCTTGACATCGCGATGCACCTGACCTCGTGGGTCTTTCCCCAGGGCCATCGGATCCGGCTGGCCATTTCGAACGCCCTGTGGCCGATGATGTGGCCCACGCCCTATTCGATGACCACATCGCTCGCGCTGGGAGGAGCGAGTGGCTCACGCCTGGTGCTGCCGGTCGTTCCCGTGAAAGGCGCCGCGGCTCCCGCTTTCGCGCCGCCCGAACCCTCCGAGGAACGCAAGGACATCAAGACTGAAGGCTTTCCCTGGCCGGGTGAGTGGACGCTTGAGCGCGACGAAGCCAATCACAAGGCCACGGTGCACTGGCGGGGTGAGGCGGAAGCCAGCTATCCCTGGGGAAAAGAAACAGACCACGAAAATCTAACTTACAAGGTTGACGACGCCCATCCCGACCTCAGCGCCGTGCAAGGCGAAGCCGAAAGCATCTTCGCGCTGAAGGGACGTGAGCTCAGGTGGCGCGGCCATCTGTCGGTCACCACAGACCAGAAGAATTTCTATTACAAGTACACCCGGGAACTGCTGAAAGACGGTCAAATCGTAAAGCAGAAAACCTGGGAAGAAACCGTTCCAAGAGACCACCAGTAGGTACAAACCACGGGAAACAATCTCCTCCCCTCCCTCTCTCCGCGGGGTTTCGCCGCCAAAACACTTCACTCCGCCGCGGAAATCACTGCTTGTACACCTTCCCGTCTTTCATCACAAACTGAACATGCTCCAGCACGCCGACGTCCTGCAACGGATCGCCCGCTACGGCGATCATGTCGGCAAGCTTGCCCGGCTTGATGGAACCAACATCATCCGAGTGCCCCAGCAGGTCGGCCGCATTTGTGGTGGCTGACTGGATCGCCTGCATCGGCGTCATGCCGTACTTCACCATGAAGGCAAACTGCTTCACGCTCTGGTCGTACGGACAGACGCCTGCATCGGTCCCAAACGACATCTTCACCCCGGCCTTCACGGCCTTGCGGAAATTGTCCCGCTGAATCCGTCCCAGCTCTGCGTCGTGCTGCAGAAAATCTTTGGGCATGTTCCCGCGCCTGCCCGCCTCCTGGATGCACTCTTCATCGTAAATATCCATATCCAGATAGGTGGCGTGTTGCTTGGCCAGGGCAATCCCCTCGTCATCAATCATGGTCGCGTGCTCGATGGAGGCCACGCCGGCGCGGATCGCGTTCTTGATTCCCTGCGGAGAGTGCGCGTGCGCCTCCACCCGCAGGCCGAAGCGACTGGCCTCGTCCACTGCGGCCTCGAGCTCTTCCAGGGTGAACTCTTGCGATCTCGGATTGCTGCCGTGCGTGAGCACGGCTCCGCTTGAGAGAATCTTGATGTGGTCCGCGCCATCGTGCACCAACTGGCGAATCTTCTGCCGCACTTCCCACGGGCTGTTGGCCTCGCCGTAGTGCAGGTTCCACGGCAGCGTGATGTCCGGTGCCAGCCCGGTCATGGCGCCCGCGCCGCCGGTGATGGTCACATAGGCTCCGGCCACATACATGCGCGGGCCCTCAATATAGCCATGGGCGATGGCGTCGCGCATGGCAACATCGTTCAAGGCGCGGTAAACCCCCACGTCGCGCACCGTGGTGAAGCCCGATCTCAGAAACGTGCGTGCGTTGGGAACGGATTCGAAGGCCACCTGCGCGGCTGTCTTCTTCAGTTGCGAAAAAGGATCGCCATCGTCGGTCGGCCCATCGGCGAGGTGGGTGTGGCAATCGATCAGCCCGGGCAACACGGTCATCTGCGAGAGATCAATCACCTTGGCATCAGCCGGAATCGCAATGCCCTTGCCCACTGCTTCGATCTTGTTGTCGCGGATGAGAATGATCTGTTCGTTGAGCACGGCGCCGGCCTGCGGATCGACCAGCCGCCCCGCTTTAATTGCGGTTACCTGAGCAGCAACTCCTGCGGCACACCCCAGCCACAACCCCAGCCCTAATGCAAGAGCCCTTTTCACTGTTTCACCTCAATCCGCGGTTAGGTTGCGCGACAGAAATTCAAGACCGCCGACTTCAGATTGTCGGTCGGAGATGGGTTATTTTCGAATGCAGGCCTCAATCGGCTGCCACGGCCGCGGTTCCTGCTCCGCCCTTCAAATCCGCCGCCAACAGCCGATGAAAGAGATGCTCGCCCGCCTCGCGCCGTACCGACAGCCTTCCCGCGCCATACACACGTGACTTCAGCCCGCGCTGCACCGCTTCGCAGATGCCCAAGTCTTCGTCTTGAACCCTGGCGCCCACCGCCACGCTCTGCTGGTTGTATTCGCGACGCGCAGCGCTGGTGTCTCCGAAATAGAAATCGAAAATTACGCGGCAATGATCGACGTCAAGCGGCAGGACCAGGTTCGTGTCCATGTAGCCTTCATAGCAATTGATCATCAGATTGGGATATTGCCAGAAGTACCATGCGCGGTCGCCCTGGCGCGCAGTGGCGGTAGCAGCGTCTTCGTTCCCGGCCACCATCGGACTCGACTGCAGACAATAGCGGTCTTCGTTCTCGATGGTGTATTGCTTGTAGTCGAGCACCGAGCTCAAGCCCTTGTGCAGGTGCGGAACGTGGTATCCGCCGTCGAGATAATTGTCCACAAAGACCTTCCAGTTGCAGTGGAGTTCATAGGTCCGGCTCTCGAAGTATTGCAGTTTGCTGACCCCGAGCGGGGCCACGCGCGTGACCAACCCGCCGAGAAATTGCGGCAACGACGCAGCCTGCGGATCCAGATTTACAAAGACAAATTTCTCCCAGGTTTCCGCTTTTACCGGCACCAGCCCGTACTGCTGGCGCTCAAAGTTTTTCACGCCGTCAAATTCCGGCATGCCCTTCAAGGAACCGTCCAGCCCATAGTTCCAGCCGTGATAGGGACAATGCAGGATGGAAACCTGTCCGCACGGCTCGGTCACCACCGCCGCCGCATGGTGTCGGCACACGTTATAGAACGCGCGCAGCACGCCGTCGTTGCCGCGCACCACCACAATCGGTTCACTGGCAATGCTGGCGGTCACGAACTGGCCCGGCTTTTCTACCTGCTCCACCCGCCCCACCATCTGCCAGGTCTTACTGAATACGGTCTGAGCTTCGAGTTCTGCAATCCGCGCGTCAACGTACCAGGGCGCGGGGATGGTCGAAGCGTCCGGCAACGCGGCTTTATCGTCATAGCTGGCGAGAATTTCCGGTACCGACATTTTTCCGTTCATGCCCCGATGGCCCTCTTCAGCACGTCCAGAAACTGGGTGATGCGCGCGTCCTTCTTTTCCTGCGGGTCGCCCTGGCGCCGGAATAGCCCAGGATCCAATTCCTCCGTCAGCAGCGCGTCCTGGAAGCGCTCCATCGTCCAATCGAGGATGGAAACAATCATGTCCTGATCAAGCTCACGGAGAAGTTCTCCGCGCTCCAGTCCGTAGCGCACGAACGCCACCGTGCCATACGGGTCTTCTGCGATGAGAAAACGGTTGATCTCACGCTTCAAGGTAAGGTCGGTTCCGTAGTTGCCCAGCAGCGAGACCCGGTAAGGAATCCAGTCTTCGTGCACCAGGTGTTCGGTACGCACCAGCCAGTAACGCAGCACTTCGAAGAACCCCTGCTCTCGAACCTCAGCCGGAGCATCGAGATACCGAGGAAACGAACGTACCGCCTTCTTGTAGACCTCGAAAAAAAGCCCGTCCTTGCTGCCGAAATGCTGGAAGATTGATCCCTTGGCAATGCCGAGAGCCGCGGCGATGTCTCCCACCCGCGCGGCGTGGTAGCCTTGCTCGGCAAAATGGCGCATAGCTGCATCCACGATCCGGGTCCGCTTGCCTTCTGAGCGCGGCCGCGGCGGCATGCTGCGGTAACGCGGGGGCGAGATCAGACTGCTTCCAATTCCACTCATGATTGACCTCAAGTCATAAGACTCTACAGAAACCGCACCTATATTTCAATTCTATTTATTAACGAGATGCGCTAATGTAAGTTTTCCCTAGTCGAATACTGTGATCACAGGTCATAAGGTGCCAAAGGCTTCTGAAGCACAGCGTGAAAAAGCTCGGCCGGCAAAAATTTATGATGCCGTCGTAGTCGGCGCTGGTCACAATGGCCTGACGGCCGCGGCTTATCTGGCTCGCGCCGGACTTTCCACCCTGGTACTCGAGCGGCGCGAGATTGTCGGCGGCTGCTGCGTCACGGAAGAAATCGCACCCGGCTGCCGGGTCTCGACCACCTCTTATATCGCCAGCATGTTGCGCCCGGAAGTCATTTCGGACTTGCGTCTTGGCCAGCATGGACTGCGCATGGTTCCCTGCGATCCCGCCATCCAGGTTTCGTTCCCTGACGGCCACGTCGTTCCCTGGTGGTCTGATCGCGAACGCGCCCGGACGGAATTCAAAAAAATTTCGGCCAAAGACGCCGACAGGTTCGTCCAGGTAGACGACCAACTCAAGAAATTGGCGCGCTACCTGCAACCCTTCTTCATGGAACCGCCGCCGGAGATCGACACCAGAAGCCTGCGCGGCTGGACCGGCCTGCTCCGGGTGGGAAAGAAATTCCGTGGCATTTCGAGTCAGGAAGTCGCGCAACTGATTTCCTTCCTGACCGGGAGTCTGGGCGAATTTCTCGACCACAACTACGAGTCCCAAAAAATGAAGACTATGTTCCTTGCCAACAATGTGTATGGCAAGCACGGCGGACCATATCAGCCCGGCACGGCGATTGGCTTGCTTTTCCACTTACTGAGCGGCGGCGACCATGAATTGCAAGGCTTCTACGGACACGTCATGGGCGGCATGGGAGCCATCACCCAGGCGCTCGCCTCATCCGGGCAAAAGCTGGGAGTTGAAATCCGCACCTCCTCGCCGGTCGCGCACATTGACGTCCGCCATGGCCGGGCGCGCGGCGTGGTGCTCGAGGACGGCACGGAGATTCGCGCTCGCATCGTGCTATCCAACGCCGACCCCAAACGTACGTTCCTGAAGATGGTAGCGGCGTCCGAGCTGCCAAACGAGTTTCTGCACTCGATCCGAGGCATCAAGATGGAAGGCCCCTGCGCCAAGGTCAATCTTGTACTCGGCGAGGAGCCGCGGTTCACCGGAACCTCGCCGGATGCGACGCCCCTCGAACGCACCTTCTACACTCTGGTTCCGTCGCTCGAGTTTGCCGAGCGCTGCTACGACATTGCCAAATTCGGCGAAATTCCCGAAGAACTCTGGGTCGATTGCGTGGTCTCATCCAACGCCGATGGGTCGCTAGC
>Ga0193732_1000171_pt1 | contig 12724 bp, 6 predicted proteins | sample U1s1metaG_FD_145077 | JGI IMG/M metagenome (GOLD analysis project Ga0193732, IMG submission 145077) | Soil microbial communities from a riparian zone of the East river system, Colorado, United States - U1s1 | ecosystem: Environmental > Terrestrial > Soil > Riparian zone | place: USA: East River...
AGACCGGAGGTTGGCCCGGTAGCGAGATCTAAAAGCAGGGCATTCGAGACGATTGTCGACCTGTTGCCTCGAGTCAAGGGTTGGGACTAGACTCGTATTTGTGAAGCTTGCTGCTAAAGTCGGTTTCTCGGCGGTGGCGCTGCTGCTCGCGGCTCTGCCGGTCATGGCATGCACGATACCCGGTGCGGCGATGACCGCAGTCGAGCGCGATTGCTGCAAACACATGGCGCAAGAGTGCGGAAAGACTGGCATGAAGCAGTCTCACTCGTGCTGTCAGGTCAGGTCAGTTCCGGATCATCTGTCTGCCATCAAGGGTTCGTCGGACAACGGCTTGAAGCATCTCGCGCCGGTTGTCTTGCATGGGCTGAGGTCGCTGCCGAACATCGCGGCGATTTCGGACTCGGCTTCGCCGCTCTCGGCACCTGACATACACTCGCCGCCCGTCTCACCTCCTGCCAGTATTTCTGTCCTGAGAATCTGAGCTTCTTTCCCCTGAGCTGCTAACGCACACTCGTGCGTCTGCACGTTCGTGCGCCTACAAACTGATGTTTGTGTGCGGAGGAAAGATGCAATCCATTGGCTTGGCCCGAAGGACCTTCGGGGGCATTCATATTTCATTGATTAGCGCAGCTTTGTTCCTTGGAACTATGCTGCACGCCGAGGTGGCTACCGCTCAACAGCCAGCGAGCACCCAGGCGCCGGTTTCTGCTCCGCTCTCCCCGGCTATGCCCGAGCATGAGAACGTTGCGACTTCTCTGCACGAGTTGGTGCAGGAGGCGGAGCAGAACAATCCCCAGATTGCGGCCTCGTTTCACGCGTGGCAGGCGTCACGAAATGTTTCCAAACGGGTCTCCGGGCTTCCCGAGACGCAAGTGTCGGTGCAGCAGTTCAGCGTGGGGAGCCCGCGGCCCTTTGCCGGCTACAGTAACAGCGAATTCGCGTACATCGGGTTCGGTGCGTCGCAAGACATTCCCTACCCAGGCAAACGCCAGTTACGCTCCCATGTCGCCGAACACGAAGCGGACTCGATGGAAGCGCAGACCGATTCAGTCCGTAGAACGGTGGTGCGAAATCTCAAGACGGTCTATTTTCAGCTGGCCTATATTCAGCAAACCCTCGGGGTTCTCCAAAGAAGTGACGAGCTGCTGAATCAGGTGCAGGAGGCGAGCGAGGCGCGCTACCGCGTGGGCCAGGGCAACCAGCAGGATGTGCTGAAAGCCCAGTTGCAGCACACCAAGATTCTCCAAGAGATTGCACACCATCATCAGGAAGAAGGACTGCTCGAAGCCCAGATTAAGCAGCTCTTGAGCCGTCCTCAGGAGTCGGCGGACGTCGTTGCCGAAGCCCTCTCGGTACGATCTCTTCCGTACACTGCGACCGAACTCCTGCAGCGAGGTCGCGAACAGAATCCTGACGTGCACTCGAAGCAGGCCTCCATTCAGCAGCAGGACACCCAGGTTGAGCTGGCGCACAAGAATTTCCGTCCAGATTTTAATGTGCAGTACACCTATCAGCACACCAACGGAGATACACGCGACTACTACATGGCGACGTTGGGTGTTCGGCTGCCCAATCGTGGCCGCCAGAAGGCTGAACTGGCCGAAGCGCAGCAGAACCAGGAGCGCGCGCGGCAAGAGCTGGAGGCTGAGTCGCAGCGTGTTCTATCGGAAGTACAACAACAGTATGTGCGCGCAAAGACTTCGGAAGAACGGTTGAACATCTACAGCGACGGTCTGGTGCCGCAATCGGAAGCCACCTTCCGATCCGCGTTGACTGCCTACCAATCGAACCGACAAGACTTCGAGAGTTTGCTGTCTGGCTTCCTCGATGTACTTAATTTAGACCTGGAATACCGCAGTGAGTTGGTGGAGCACGAATTAGCGCTGGCTGAACTAGAACGCCTCACGGGGGTAGATATCCCATGAACGATGGCGACTTCGGAACGAATGCAAATGAGGGATCAAACATGCTCCGTACAGAACAAAACAACTATCGTCGGGCGTTTTGGATCGCACTGACCACAACCGTCATGCTCGCGATTGTGGCGGCAGCCTTGGGGTGGCGTTTAAGTCATGCCGGAACTGCGTCGCGGATTGGCAACGGTTCCGCAAGCGAGTCCACGGAGGCAACGACACAAACTTCATCGGCAACCGCCCCAGATTCCGGACCGGGACGGGCAGGGGATGCCGAGACCGACAGCATGCTGGAGACGCAGCGTGCGCCGATTCAGCTCACGCCACAGCGGATGCAAAGCATTGGCATTGTGCTGGGGAGGGTTGAATCCAAGCAGGTCAATTCGGATCTGCGATTCTACGGCAACGTACAAGTCGATGAGCGGCGGCAGGCCTATGTACAAACCCGCGTTGCCGGATGGATTCGCAAGCTCTATGCCGACACCACCGGTAATTTTATTGGCAAAGGCCAGCCCTTGTTCACCATCTACAGCCCTGACCTGGTCTTGACCGAGCAGGAATATCTGCTGGCCAAGAAGAACTCAGAGTCCTTGCAGCAAAGCAAAGTGAGCGGAGTGGCTTCGGGTGCCGCTTTGCTCTTCAGCGCTGCCCAAGAGAGGCTTCTGCAATGGGAAGTGTCTCCTGCTGAAATCGAGAAGCTCGATCAGACGGGCAAGGCCATCACGAATCTCACCATCTCTTCTCCTGTCTCGGGGTACATCACGCAGAAAAACGCACTGCCTAACATGTACGTCCAGCCAGAAACCATGCTGTACACCGTGGCTGACCTCTCCGATGTTTGGGTGCTCGCCCAGGTATTCCAAAGCGACGCAGGGAAGATCAAGCCGGGTGATCGGGCAGTGGTCACAGTCGATGCGTATCCCGGTCGAGTTTTCGACGGACGCGTGGACTACATCCTCCCGCAACTGGACATGAACACGCGCACGCTGCCGGTGCGATTAGTGTTTCCGAATCCCGGACTGAAGCTCAGGCCAGGAATGTACGTCAATGTTGGCATCAAACTGGCAATGGGCCGGCAACTGGTGGTTGCTGCCTCGGCGGCATTTCATTCCGGAACTAAGAACTTGGTGTTCGTCTATGGCGGCGAGGGCAACCTTGAGCCGCGGGAGGTCGAGTTCGGGCCGCAAGTGGGCGATCAGATCGTGGTCACCAAGGGCCTTAAAGCAGAAGAACAGATTGTTACCTCGGCAAACTTCCTGATTGATTCCGAAGCGCAGTTGCAGGCGGCAGCCGGCGCGTTTGTTCCTCCGCCTCCCGGTGCGGGTCAGGCGGCTTCCATGAATGCTCCTGCACAACAGCAAGCCAACGTAGAACTAACAACTGACCCCGACCCTCCCCACAAGGGCAGCAATACCGTTCGCGTGAAGCTCACAGGCCACGATGGACAGCCAATCACCGGCGCCAATGTGACCGTGACCTTCTACATGGCGGCGATGCCGGCCATGGGAATGTCAGCGATGAAGACTGTGATCAATGCCAGCGACAAGGGCGGCGGGATGTATGAAGGCAAAGGTGATCTCGGTTCTGGCGGGACGTGGCAGGTCACAATCCGGGCCCAACAAAGCGGGCAGACCATTGCCAACAAGCAGTTCACGCTCAATGCCAGGGGAGGTATGTAATCGTGATCTCTCGAATCATTGAGGGGTGCGCACACAATCGCTTCCTGGTTTTTACCGGGGTGCTTCTCCTGACGCTCGCCGGAATCTGGTCTATGGGCCACATCCCGCTGGATGCCTTGCCGGACATTTCAGACGTGCAGGTGATCATTCACACCAACTGGGAAGGTGAACCACCCAGCATTATTGAAGATCAGGTCACCTACCCGATCGTAACTGCCTTGCTGGCTGCGCCGCGGGTGAAGGCGGTACGCGCGCAGACCATGTTCAATGACTCCTACGTCTTCGTGGTGTTCGAAGACGGGACGGACATCTACTGGGCCCGTTCGCGGGTTGTGGAGTATTTACAGACGATTGCCGGCCGGCTTCCCGCCGTCGTGCATCCTGCCATTGGTCCCGATGCAACCGGCGCCGGTTGGGTCTATGAGTATGCCCTGGTCGATCGCAGCCATAAGCACAGCCTGGCCGACCTCCGGAGTATCCAGGACTGGCACCTGCGTTATCAGCTGGCAACCGTTCCCGGCGTGGCCGAAGTCGCGAGCATCGGCGGGTTCGTGCGCCAGTACCAGGTCAATGTCGATCCCAACAAGTTACTCGCGTACGGCATTCCGCTGTCCACCGTGATTGATCGGGTGAAGTCGAGTACGAATGAAGTCGGAGGCCGCGTCTTGGAGTTGAGCGGAACGCGTTACATGGTCCGTGGCCTGGGTTACCTGAAATCGCTGGACGACCTGGCCAGCGTACCCGTCATGGCAAAGAACGGAACGCCCGTATTAATCAAGGACCTTGGCACGGTTTCCTTCGGCCCGGACATCCGCGAAGGCGTCGCGGAGTGGAACGGCGAAGGCGAGACCGTGGGCGGCATCGTCGTCATGCGATATGGCCTGAATGCTGTCAACGTAATTGATGGCGTCAAGAAAAAGCTGACTGAGATCAAGGGATCACTGCCGCCTGGAGTCGAGATCCTCTCCGGTTATGACCGCGGGGGACTGATCAGCCAATCAATAAACACTTTGAAACATAGCCTGCTGGAGGAAGCGATCATCGTTTCCCTGGTCATCATTGTTTTCCTGTTTCACTTCCGCTCTGCGCTGATTCCGATTCTCACCTTGCCCATCGCGCTCGTAGTCTCGTTCATCCCGATGTACTACCTGAATGTCAGCTCGAACATTATGTCGCTGGGCGGGCTGGCATTGGCCATCGGCGTTTTGGTGGATGCCGCCATCGTCATGGTGGAAAACGGATACCGCCATCTTTCCGAGCGCCCGGCATCAGGCGGAGAAGCAATCGGGGAGCCGGATGATTCGAATGGACCAGTCTTTCACGAAGAGACAGACGCGAGCATGGCTAAAGCGACAAAGAAGGCCGTTGAACGAGAGCGGGTGCGCATTCTCATCAATGCCGCCAAGCAGGTCGGACCCGCGCTGTTCTTTTCGCTCCTTATTATTGTGGTCTCTTTCCTTCCGGTCTTCCTGCTGGAAGCCCAGGAAGGACGCATGTTCCGTCCCCTGGCATGGACGAAAACTCTGGCCGTGGGCTTCTCATCGCTCCTGGCCATCACCCTGGTTCCCATCCTGATGGTCATTTTCATTCGCGGGAAGTTGCGGCCCGAATCGGAAAATCCGATTTCGAGAGTTACGCAGGCACTCTATTTGCCGGCTTTACGACTCTGCCTGAAATATCGCAAGACGACGTTGTTGCTCAATTTGGCATTCCTGGTGGTGACGTTTCCCTTGATGTTCAAGTTGGGCAGTCAGTTTATGCCGCCCTTGTTTGAAGGTTCCTCCCTGTACATGCCCACCGCGCTTCCCGGTATCGCGATCACGCAAGCGTCGCAGCTCTTGCAGGAACAGGACCGGATTCTCCGATCCTTCCCAGAAGTTGCGACAGTCTTCGGTGTAGTCGGCCGGTCCGACAGTGCGACCGACAACGCTCCGCTCGATATGTATGACACGACCGTGATGCTCCAGCCGCGCGAGAAATGGCGACCCGGGATGACCTACGAAAAGCTCATTCGCGAGATGGATGAGAAGCTTCAGTTTCCGGGGCTGACGAACACCTGGACCATGCCAGTTCAAAACCGGCTCGACATGGCACTGACTGGGATCAAGACGCCCCTAGGAATGAAACTTCAGGGCACGAATCTGGAGCAAATTCAGCAACTCGGGGCGCAGGTACAGCAGATTTTGTCAGGATTGCCGCAGGTTCGTTCGGTTTTTGCCGAGCGGGTCTCGCAGGGTTTTTACATCAACGTGGAGGTCAATCGTCCAGAAGCCGCGAAATACGGCTTGACGATTGCCGACGTACAACAGGCGGTGGAATCGGGCATCGGAGGTATGAACGTTGCGGAAAACATCGAAGGCCGTCGGCGTTATCCGATCAATGTCCGCTACCAGCGTGAGTTCCGCGACAACCTCGCAGAGCTTAGCCGGGTATTGATCGCTACGCCCTCCGGCGCCCAGATCCCAATTTCAGAAGTTGCTAAGATTTCCTTCTCGCGCGGGCCGGCGATGATCCGCGACGAGGATGGCCAGCTCACTGGGTATGTCTACATTGATCTGAACACCACCGACTACGGCGGCTTTGTAGATCAGGCAGGCAACATGCTTCGCCAGAAGTTGCGGCTGCCTGCGGGATACACCTATCAATGGTCGGGCGAATATGAATTCCAGCTGCGGGCAAAGGAGCGGTTGAAGCTCATTTTGCCGGTGGTGTTCTTCGTGATTTTTCTCCTCTTGTACATGGTTTTCCACTCCCTAACCGAGGCGATGGTCCTTATCTTTCCCACGTTCTACGCGATGACCGGTGGCCTGATCCTGCAATGGCTGCTTGGCTACAACTTCAGCGTCGCCGTATGGGTCGGGTATATCGCGCTGTTTGGCATCGCGGTGGAGACGGGCGTCGTGATGGTCGTGTATCTGCACGAAGCGCTCGATAAGCGCCTTGCTTCAGGTCGCCCGCTTACAGACACAGAGATTCGGGAGGCGGCAATTGAGGGTGCTGTGCAGCGGCTCCGGCCAAAGCTCATGACTGTTTGTGCTGTTCTCGCCAGCCTGATTCCGATCCTCTGGGCGAGTGGTATCGGCTCCGACGTGATGAAGCCGATTGCCGCTCCCATGGTGGGCGGTATGATTACGTCAACCATTCACGTACTGATTCTGGTGCCGGTTTTCTTCGTGTTGCTGAAGGAGCGAGCGCTGCGGCGAGGCACGTTGCGGTCGGAACCGGCGGAGTAACGGAGGGAAATCTGACCGGAGAGAGAACCACGCTCCATTCTCTGGGCAGCACCGTTCTGGTTCTGCCGGGATAGAATAGTCGGGCATTGCACCTGAGCGGATGGAAGGTCATGGCAAGAATTATCCTGTGCTGGATGCCACCCGCAAAGGGATGACCTTCACCCCTGTCACAGGAAGGGAAACGGATCACACGTGCTTGTTTCAGAAAACAACCGCCCGAAAGAGGACAAGTCTCTTGGCATGGATCAGCGCATCTCCCGGCGCGATTTTCTGAATTCCACGCTGCTCGCCTCAGGCAGCCTTTTGATGACATCGCTGACGCCGCTGCAACTTCTCGCGGAAGGCGACGACTGGACCGGGTACGGCGGCGTGGGCGACTACAGCAGGTCCAACGGAAATACGCTCGAAGTGCTGGCCGCCGGCCATCGCATTCGCGACGGCGAGTTTGACCGTTTACCGACCAACATTGTTGAAACCGGCGAAATGTTTGACTGTCTTGTTGTGGGCGGTGGCATCAGTGGGTTGGCGGCAGCGTTGTTCTTTTTGCGAAAAGGTGGCAAGAATCGTACCTGTCTGGTTCTGGATAATCATCCCGTCTTCGGAGGGGAAGCCAAGCGCAATGAGTTTATGGTGGATGGCCATCGCTTGATGGCGCACCAAGGTTCTGCGGTTTTCTTTGTTCCATACCCCCACAGTTTTCTCGGACGTTTTTACGACTCGATCGGCCTGAAAGCTCCTCGGCTGCAATATCAGAAATGGTCGGGTTCGGCGCGGGAAATGGTCCTCAGTAAGACTCCCTACGACATGGTCGGAAGTGAACCGCCGACGTACGGATTGTATTTTGGAGCGAAGTTTGGCCAGAAGCCAGGCATGTGGCTGATTGATCCTTGGGGAAAGAGACTTGCAGGTGCACCCATTTCGGAGAGCGCACGTGCTGAACTGTTGAGGTGGCGGATGGGTCCGCAGCAGGCGGACAAGCGGCCGCAGTATTTTGGGGACGAGATCTCGAGGCGTCTCGACTCGATTACGCTCGAAGAGCACATGATGCAGCGCTTCCGCATCAGTCGCGAAACCATCCGGACTTTCCTCTCCCCCGTGGAAGGCGGCGGATCCGGCTTGGGGCCGGACGTTCTATCGGCGTATGCCGATTACGCAGCCGACATGCTTCACCCCCTGCCGAGCGACGATACCGACCAGATGTTTCCTGGTGGCAACACCGGAATCGCGCGACTCATGATGAAGACTCTTATTCCCCAGTCCATCATGGGCGACGGCAGCATGGAATCGGTCTGCCGCAATAGCATTAATTTTGCTGCGCTCGACCAGCCAAACTCACCGGCGCGAATCCGCCTGAACTCAACTGCTGTGTGGGTAAAACACGATGGCGATCCCGATAAATCCGAATCTCTTTCGATCCTTTACACGCGCGCAGGAAAAGTTTATCGCGCAAGGGCGCGCACGGCGGTCATGGCCGGCGGCGGTTGGACTACTAAACACGTGGTTCGCGACCTTCCCCAGGCGCAGCAGGAAGCCTACGGCCAGTTTTATCGATCGCCATGCTTGATGGCAAATGTGGCGGTCCGGAATTGGCGCTTTCTCTATAACATGGGAATGACCGGATTTCGCTGGTTCGAGGGCGTCGGCAACTACACAGAAGTGCGGAAGACTGCTTTAATCGGTGCGGACTCGGGCACGATCAGCCCAGATTCTCCTGTCGTGCTTCCTCTAAAGGTTTTGTATTCTTATCCCGGTTTGTCAGTCGCCGAACAGGGACACCGGGGCCGGGCAGAGATGCTTGCAACCTCTTTCCGGGAATACGAGAAGCGAATTCGCGAGCAGTTTAGCGATATGTTCGCCCGCACGGGTTTCGACCCTCGGCGAGACATTGCGGGAATCATTCTGAACCGCTGGGGACACGCGTATCTCAATCCGCAGCCTGGCTTTTTTTTCGGCACCGAAGGAAAACCCGCCCCGAGTGAAGTTCTACGGGCTACGCCTTTCGCGCGCATTGCGTTTGCCAATACCGATCTGGCTGGCATTATGGATCATCGCAGCTCGATTCTCGAGGCCGAGCGTGCCGTAGGACAGTTGCTGGACCAGGTGTTGACTGACTAGGGGAATTGGGTAATCCCCCTATCGAACCCAAATTCGTCCGCCAGTTTCCCCATAGGCCACTCTTGCACCTCTGGTCGTGACCGCGACGTCAACCTACTCACGGTTTGACATATCCCGGCAACGTTCGTAACATCATTTCCTCTCCCCGTTTCGATTCCCGCGTCCGCGCGTTCTTGAAGGACGCTGACGCTGATTGAGGCGAGAATCTCATGAATCCGAAGGACATCAACCATGAAATCCCGATTCTAGTGGCGCTGGCCGTTGCCGCCTTTGTGGTCGTCTTCGCTTATCGGAAGCGCCGCCGCTTGGAATCGTGGATTGATTCTCTGGGCAAGTTCTTCTCTCCCGAAGCAAGGGCTAACCCTAGCGTGAACTGGCATTTGTTCTGGATCAGTTTTGTAGCTCTCTACGTCGAGATCATGATGATCCGATGGATCGGCACCGAAGTTCGAGTCTTCGCCTACTTCCAGAACTTGGCACTGATCGCATGTTTTCTGGGGTTTGGGTTGGGGTGCTATTGGTCAGGGCGTCATAAGAGTCTCGTCTTCAGCTTGCTGGCAATCGCTAGCCTCACCGTTCTGGCGGAAGCGCCGATACGGACGTGGCAGATCTTCTTGACGGTTCTTTCCAGCCGACTCTCGCTGTCTTCCGATGCCGCCATGTGGGGCTTCCTCTACGAAGCACCGTTTGGGTCTGCTACCTGGTTCCTGCTCTTTGTCGCATCCGTCCTGGTAGTTGCGGTCTTCCTTTTGCTCCTGATCGTGGTGATGATTCCCCTGGGCCAGTGGGTGGGGTGGTATTTGGATCGCTCCTCCAATCCAATTCAGGCCTACTCCGCCAACCTCCTTGGCAGTGTGGCAGGGATTTGGATCTTTGCCGGCATGGCTTTTCTCCGGCTGCAACCCGCTTACTGGCTGGTTTTGGCGATTGCGCTCTTGGCGTTCATGCCGCCTCTCTCGCGGCGTCTCGGGGTTGCTTGTCTCATCACTGCGGCCGGTGTCTTCCTACTGGTTCAACACGTGCGTTATCCGGAGAGAACGACGTACTGGTCGCCATATCAGAAGCTCGAAGTCCAGCCCCTCGCGGATGGCCAATACGGAATTCTGGTCAACAACACCGGCTACATGAACCTGGCCAACATGACCCAGCAATTTCTTAGCCGGAATCCTACAATCGCCGACAGTTACAGCCGTGAAAGTTCGTATGATGCCCCGTTCCGGTTCGCGCAGGGTTCGGACCGGGTCCTGATCGTTGGGGCGGGCGCCGGAAATGATGCTGCTGCAGCTTTGCGGAACGGGGCCAAACAGGTTGATGCCGTAGAAATTGACCCGGTCATTCTTTCCGTGGGCGAACGCCTGCATCCGGACAAACCCTACAGCTCTCCGCAAGTGCACAAGATTCTGAACGACGCTCGCGCCTTCTTGCGGCAGGGCAAGGAGAAGTATGACGTTATCGTATTTGGGCTTCTCGACTCGCATACCCAGTTCTCTGACTACAGCAACATGCGGATCGACAACTATGTCTACACGGAAGAGGCTTTCCGCCAGGCTCGAACCCTTTTGAAGCCGAATGGAATCGTAGTCGTGAAGTTCGAAGTGCGCGCGCCCTGGACCTGGATGGGCCAGCGGTTTTATGCCATGCTCAATCACGTATTCGGGAGGCTTCCGGTTGTTTTCTATGCTGCACCGCTTGGCGAACTTCCCGGCGCCACTGTATTTATCGAATCGAGTGACCCCGGCTTATGGGAGCGGAGCGCCCAGGCCTCGCTGGCCGCGATTGTCCATAAAAATCCCTTGCGATTTCCCTTAGATCTGGCGGGAGCCCCGCCGCCCGCCACCGATGATTGGCCCTACGCCTATCACCTCGGCCATTCGATTCCCAGAACTTATTTGACGATTTCCCTGGTCCTCATGGCGATGGCAATTTTTCTGGTACGCGGAACGCTTGAACCCAGGAGAGCTTCTACCTGGCATTTCTTCTTCTTGGGGGCCGGTTTCCTGCTGCTGGAAACGCAACTCGTAAGCCGGCTAGCGCTTTATTTCGGCACGACCTGGCTGGTCAACTGTGTCGCCTTGACGGCGATTTTAATGGTGCTTGTTTTGGCTAATCTTTATGTGGCCCGCCGAGGAGCCAGCCGCCTGGAACTCTGCTATGCCCTGCTGATCGTATTCTTGCTGGGGAACTACTTATTCCCCTGGCACACTCTGCCCTACTCGGCTCGAGTGGTTGGAATTTTGCTCAGCCTTGCCTACGCCGTCCCCGTATTCTTTGCGGGAATCATCTTCACAGAATCCTTTCGTAGCCATCCGGAGAAGTCCGCGGCGTTCGGAGCCAATATCGTGGGTTCGGTTGCTGGAGGATTGGCACAAAATGTATCGTTCATCTTCGGCATGAAGGTGCTACTGATATTTGCCTCAGTTTTTTATGCCTCAGCCGCGTTGTGCCGGTGGCTCGAGGGTACCGAACAGACTCTCGTTAGTGATCATGTCCGGCCGAGGGTAGCCTGACGGGTCAGAATTCGCCACCTCAGCGGTCTCTGAAGCTGCGTCCGGTTCCTGACACGGTTGCTGCCGCCTCGGCGAAGCACTCTTGCCGTCGTTTTCGCCGAATGCTTTCTTTGCCCGTGGAAGGCGCAAAACCGGCTGCTATGGCTTGAACGTGGCCATCTGCATGACCCAGGTGGACGAGCCGGCATAGGGCGTGACCGGCGCAGTGGCGTTGTAACTACCCGGGCTGGCGACCGTCTTGTCTTGGGCAATATCGCCGTTCTGGGTAATGACCCGGGAAGTAAAACCTGCTCCCGGCCCGGTGATTACGCCGCCGCTCGTGCCGGCGCCGAAGATCAACTCGCTGGCCGACGTGCTCGTGGCCGAGCCGCTATTGGCGAAGCTTCCACTGCCCGCAGCCGAGGCCGTGGCATCCAGCGGATTCGTAGTGTTCAGGCCGCTATACTCCAGCACCCGCACATCCGGATAGGCCGCCGCATTGTTGAACGTTACCGTCACCGTGTTGCTCCCGCTGGCTATGTTCTTGGCGTAGTAGATCGACTGAGTTAGCGAGGTTCCCGTCGTCGGACCTATCGCCCGGGTGTAGGCGTTGCCCTTGCTGTCTGCGACCGAGCTGACCGCCGAGGTGCTATCGTTCCACCCCACCACCACGAGGTTCAGGTTCCCCGCCGTCTGCGGCAACGGATACGCCACCGCCAGCGACTGGCCCGAAGGATTCGATGTCTTGTAGTTCACCTGTACAAACTTCGCCGCTCCGCTCGCCGACGACGTGTAGGTGTATCCGCCGCTCAGTGTCCCACTCTGACTGTCCATGTTGGTCACCGCCACATCCACGGCCCCCGCGGTGTGTGCCGGAGTCGTGGCCGCGATCGTGGTGCTGCTCACGACCGTCACATTCGTTGCCGTGGCCCCGCCCAGCTTTACCGTCGCTCCGGTCAGGAATCCGGTCCCCGAGATCGTCACACTGGCCCCGCCTGCGATGGTGCCCGAGGGCAGTGAGATCGCGTTTACGGTGGGGGACGGATTGAAGTAGCTAAAGCCGTTGGTCAAAGCGCCACTCTGAGCATCCGGGTTCGTCACCACCACGCTCACCGCGCCTGCGGCGTGCGCCGCGGTGGTCGCTGTGACCGATGTGCTGCTCACCACGGTCACGGCTGTCGCGGCCGTTCCGCCCAATTTTACCGCAGCCCCGGACAGGAATCCCGTACCCTCGACCATGATGGCTGTACCTCCGCTGGCCGCACCCGAACCGGGGGAGATGGCACTTACTGTGGGCG
>Ga0193732_1000172_pt1 | contig 12722 bp, 11 predicted proteins | sample U1s1metaG_FD_145077 | JGI IMG/M metagenome (GOLD analysis project Ga0193732, IMG submission 145077) | Soil microbial communities from a riparian zone of the East river system, Colorado, United States - U1s1 | ecosystem: Environmental > Terrestrial > Soil > Riparian zone | place: USA: East River...
TCGCGTTAGGTCTTCCAACGCCAGTTCGAAGAATAGTTCCTCGCCGCTCTTACCTTTGCTTGCATAATCTCGAATCGCGCGATCGTAGCTACTGCTGTTCTTAATTGCGTGATCGAAGATCGTTGGGTTTGACGTTACCCCTGTAATGGCGAGCTCCGCGATGTAACGCTCGAGCGTCCCATTATTCAGCAGGTCACGAGTGATATTATCGAGCCAGAGGCTCTGGCCCAGATTGTGGAGTTGTTGTGTCGCTTTCATAATTTATCGATTATTCGTTAGGTCGAGAGGCCGCCAGGCGCGACCGTCGCGCGCGAGTAGCTCGTCAGCCGCGGCCGGGCCGTTGCTGCCAGCGGTATAGTTTGGAAAAGAGGACGGCGGAGTATCTGCCCAAAGATCCAGGATCGGCTGAACAGCTGCCCAGCCTGCCTCGATATTATCGGCGCGCTGGAACAAGGTCGCGTCACCGATCATGCAATCGTAGACTAGGGTCTCATAGCCGGTGTTCGGCGCGGTCTTGAAATAGTCCTCGTAGGAGAAGTCCATGGTGACGTTGCTCAGCTTCACGGTCGGGCCGGGACGCTTAGCCGCGAACTCTAGCCCGATACCCTCGCACGGCTCGATGCGCAGGATCATCCAATTGGGATGCATTCGCTCGACGTCTGTGTCGCGGAAAAGAGTAAACGGCGCCTGGTGGAAACGGATTGCTATCTCCGTTACCCGTCGCTTCAGGTATTTGCCGGTACGCAGGTAGAACGGGACACCAGCCCAACGCCAGTTATCTATCTGCAACTTGCAGGCGATGTAGGTCTCGGTATTCGAATCTGGAGCTACGTCAGGCTCCTGGCGATACGCCCGGACGGCCTTGCCCAGGACGGTGCCGGCATCGTATTGGCCGCGCACTGCGTTCTTGAGCGCTTGCGCAGGATCGAGTGGGCGTATGGCCTCAATCACTTCCGCCTTTTTCGCCCGGACCGCATCGGCATCGAAGGAGATTGGCGGCTCGATCGCCGTCATTGCCAGTAGTTGAAATACGTGATTCGGGACCATGTCACGCAATGCGCCGGTCTTCTCATAAAACTTTCCCCGCTGCTCGACACCGACAGTCTCGGCAGCGGTGATCTGAACGTGATCAATGTGTTCTCGGTTCCAGATGGGCTCGAACAGACCGTTGGCGAACCGTAGGGCCATGATGTTCTGCACGGTTTCTTTGCCTAGAAAATGATCGATCCGGTAGATCTGATGCTCTTGCAGGTGTTTCAGAATCTCAGCGTTCAGCGCCTTGGCTGAATTCAAATCATGTCCAAAAGGCTTCTCGATCACGACTCGGCGCCATTGTCCGTCTCTTTCCGTGGCCAGACCCGCCGCTGCGAGACCCGCAACCGCTACACTGAAGAAGCGGTCCGCGATCGCGAGATAGAAGAGGCGGTTGCCCGCGGTTCCTGCTGTCTTGTCGAGTCCGGTAAGATGCGCGTCAAGCCGGCGGTACATTTCGGCATCTGTTAGGTCGCCTTGCAAATAGCTCATGCGAACGGTCAGCCATTGCCAGACTTTCTGGTCAATATGGTCGACTGCAAATTCGGCGTCGCTGCCGACAAACCCCTGCATTGTCTCGGTAAGGCCAGTGCGCCATTCCTCTGTTGTCTTCGAGGCGAGATCGACGCCGACAATCCGGAATTCGTCGGGTAGCCGCCGCGCACCCACCAGGTTGTAGAGCGCGGGGACGACCAGACGCTTCGTTAGATCACCGGCGGCGCCGAAAATGACCATGGCACATGGCGGCGCAAGCGGTGCGCCATCCGGAGCATCTGTTACTGGTTTCTTAGCCATAGGTCATGAACTCCTGATGTTGGTTGCTAAACTGGTTTGTTCTTTTGATCCTCGCTTTGTTTGAGCTCGATTGCGAGCCAGCCGATCGCTTAGCGCTTGGACATCGTGCAGCGTGATCATCTGTTCGATCTCCCGGCCGAACAAAAGATCCAGCGTCCAATCCATCATGACGCGGAGCTTCTTGGCCAGGCCCGGTAGCTTTGCTAAATAGATGCTTCGCCACATCGCCCAGGCAATAAAACCCGAAAACTTGAACCCAAAGACCATCGCAACGCCGGTGCGACGACCGATGGTCGCCAGTTGTCCGAGAGTGGTAAAAACGAATGGCTTCAGCGGGCGCCCCATAATCGCAGCTTCGATGTTCTTCGCGGCCCTGACCGCCTCCCGCAAACCGTGCTGGGCAGTTGGCGGAAAAAAATCTCCCGTTTCGTAGCCATCCGGAACAGCTGCGCAATCGCCGGCCGCCCATAATCCGCTGACCTCCGGAACAGCGAGATACTCGTTCACAAAAAGACGACCTCGCTCTTTCTTGCAGCCTAACGATTCAATGACAGCGCTTGGTTTTACACCAGCCGTCCAAATGAGAGTCGTAGCGGGAATGGATGTGCCGTCGCTCAACTTAACGACCGACCCATCGTATCCCGCGACACGCGGGCCTTTAATTATTTCTACATTTCGTTCACTCAATTTCTTTTCGGCGTAGCGGCCGAGCTCTTCTCCAAGTTCCGGCAGCAGAAACGTCCCCGGATGCACCACGACGACTCGAACCGTCTCTTCGCACAGCGATGGATAAAACTTAACCGTCTCGCGCACGAAGTCATTAATCGCGCCCGTCGTCTCAACGCCGGCGAACCCGCCGCCCGCGGTAACGAACGTGAGTAACTCTTTGCGCGTCGCCTCGTCCTTTTGCAGAGAAGCTTCTTCTAGCAGTTCCACCATTCGATTGCGCAGCAGCGCGGCATCGGAAAGGCTCTTCATCGTTACCGCCCAATCCCGCACGTCTTGCAGGTCGAAGAAGTTCGTTTCCGAGCCGATCGTGAGAAGAAGATGATCGAACTCGAATTCAAGCTTCAGATTCCGTACGCCGGCCACACAGCGAATTTTTTTCGCCGACAAGTCGATGCCGTTCACTTCCGCCTCGACAACATTCACGTGACGAAGAATGCGCCGGAGCGGATTGACGATGTCGGTCGGTGAAAGGTCTCCGGCGGCGACTTCATGCAGCATCGGCGTGAAGAGAATAAAATTTTCGCGACTGATTAATGTCACTTCGATGTCCGGCCTGCGCGCCAGCCTCTTGTCCAGATACTTGGCGGCATAAAGACCGGCAAACCCGCCGCCGGCGATAACTATTTTCGTCTTTTTCATTGTCTGTGATGCATCGTAGTGACGCGGGAAGGATATTGGAATTCGAATTGAAACTGAGTGTTGCCTTGCTTCAGTCCGCGAGGCCCCGTTGGCAGCAATTGGAGCAAGTGCGCGAATCGGGCGTCATAAGAGTCGCAGGTAGGATAATCGCCACTTGGTAAAATCCAGTCCGGGTGCTGCGCCCGCAGAGCATCGTGCATCTCGCGCTGAAGCTGCGCGTAAGGGGGGACTTCAGCGGCAAGACTTAAAGAATGTGTTGTGTTCATGGTTGCCTCTCTTTCAACGCGCGAGGATGAAAACGCCGAGCACGCCTAACAAAACTCCGATTATCGAACTGAACACTGCGAACCAAAGCGCCCAGTCCCCCGTTTGTGATGGCATGACTTTTCGCCTGCATGATGACTCATTCCCTTTCGTTAGACTGTTCGGGATTGATCGCAAACAGGCCGATTATCAACGCCCACAAGATCCACATCGTGATCATGGCTTAGTCCTCCTTAACCCGCAGAACGATCTTCCCGCGCGCGTGGCCGTTTTGACTTAGCTCATGCGCACGACGCGCTTCCGAGAGCGGAAGGATCCGGTCGAGCACAACTTTGAGATTGCCCGAGTCGATCAGCGCGGCGATTTCAGCTAGTTCATTGCCATTGGGTTGACTCAAGACGAATGCACTGCGAACGCCGAACTCCTTGGCTTTCTCGGCATCCGGCGATTGAACAACCGAAGCGAGCAGCCCGCGTTTCTTCAAGACCTTCCGTGAGCGCTCTTGCGTATCGCCGCCGATCGTATCCAACACCACGTCGACGTTTCTGGTGATCTGTTCGAAGCGTTGGGTCGTGTAATCAATTGGCTGATCGACGCCGATTTCTTGCAACAGCTGCTGATTTTTTGTGGACGCAGTAGCGATAACGTGCGCGCCCTTCCACTTCGCAAACTGGACAGCGAAATGACCAACGCCGCCGCTGCCGCCATGAATTAGCACACGTTGTCCACGCTTCAGTTGTCCAACGTCGAACAATGCCTGCCAGGCCGTTATGCCCGCCAAAGGCACAGCCGCCGCATAGACGTGATGCAGCGATTTCGGTTTCAGCGCGACTTCGGATTCGCGCACGACGACATATTCGGCGTAAGCGCCATCGCGTGACCCATCTGGTTTGCTGAAGACTTCGTCCCCTTTTTTAAATTTCGACACGCCGGGGCCGACTTCCTCAATCACACCGGAGAGGTCCCAGCCGAGAATTAGCGGGAATTTGTGCTGAACCAACTGCCTAAAGTGACCCTCCCGAACCTTCCAGTCGGCCGGGTTTACGCCAGCTGCATGGACTCGAATTAAAACTTCACCAGGTGCCGGTTTTGAACTCGGGGCGTCTTCATATTGCAACACCTCCGGTCCGCCATAATTATGAATTCGGATTGCTTTCATCAGGTCCATTTCCCTGACTCCCACTCGATTTCTTTCAATCGCTCCGCGCATAGCTTCTCCTAACCGCCGCCCGCACCCGCGGTTATCACGTACTGCGACGGCGCCAAGGCCAAGCGCAGCTTTCGAAATGCATGTCCGGAAAGTGTTTCTGGTCCGCGTTGCTGCCATTCAGCGACGAGCTTCGCGGCGCGAGACTGAAGTCCGAGCCGGACTGGCGGAACTTTGGCTTGCGGAATCATGTGACGCTCGACTGCTTTGATCGTTCTGCTCATGTTATTGGCTCTCCTTAACTAAAGTTTTCATGAGCAGACTGTCGGATCGCCCGGGCCATTTTGGGAAAGACTATCTTTCTTGCCTCAGCATATCCCGCAGGCATGCTCGCCCGCGCAATGAAACTACGGGTTTGTTCGATTGGCCACGAAAGGCCAATTAGCTCGCACCCCAGAGCAATCTGGTTGGGGAGATAATTAAGCTCAAACGGCCTAACGATTAAGTTCCAACACAGCTCATTAGGGATTAAGTGTAATACAGAACCTCGGAGCCTACCCGGTTCGGGACTCCCGTGGCTGCGGAATCGAATCCCGACGTTGTTCAAGCTTTGAGGACCAAGCAACCGCGCATGCTAATCGTGTGGGGAACCAACGATCCATTTTTCACGGTAGAAGGGACGAAGGCCTACCAACTGGACATTCCTCCCGCCGCGTCGAGAAAATTCGCATGAAGACCCGCGAACATTTGGTTTGACCCCTCATCTGGCGCCAACTAGAGATTGAAACAGCAGAATTCTGCCATGACCTCGCTTGGTGCTTTGCTCTCCAAATGGCCGCTCGTGCGCCAAATTCGTGAAGGCAAAGACGGAACCGGGCTCGAATCGATGTCCGATAAAACGCGCGCGATGCACGCGCGGATCGACGGTGCGGAAGTGGCGCGCTCGGTTTGTCCGTACTGCGGAGTCGGTTGCGGGCAGCTTGTTTTTCACAAGGATGGCAAACTGATTTCGATCGAAGGCGATCCCGAGAGTCCAATCAGCCAGGGGAACCTTTGTCCGAAAGGCGCCGCTTCTTTTCAATTACTCACCCACAATCGCCGGGAGACGAAAATGAAATATCGCGCGCCGCGCGCTAAAGAATGGACGCACATTTCAATGGATCGCGCGCTCGACATGCTGGCCGATCGCGTTTGGGAATCGCGCAAGCGCACATTCGTGCACAAAAAGGACGGGATGACGATCAATCACACGACCGCGATCTGTCATCTTGGCGGCGCCACGCTCGATATCGAAGAAAACTATCTTATCCGAAAACTTTTCACTCTCGGCCTGGGGATGGTCTGCATATCCAACCAGGCGCGGATATGACATAGCAGCACGGTGCCCGGTCTGGGCACCTCCTTCGGCCGGGGCGGAGCTACGACTGCGCAACAAGATCTCGCTAACGCCGATTGCATTCTGATCGAGGGCTCGTCTATGGCCGAAGCACACCCGGTAGGTTTCCGCTGGGTCATGAAAGCAAAAGAGCGCGGCGCGACCATTATTCATGTTGATCCAAGATTTTCGCGCACCAGTGCGTTGGCCGACATCTGGGTGCCGATCCGTGCCGGCGGCGACATTGCTTTTCTGGGCGGGCTCATCAGGCACATTATTGAGAACAATCTCTTCTTCCGCGATTACGTGGTGCACTACACCAATGCCTCCTGCATTTTGCGCGAAGATTTTCGCGATGCGGAAGAAGGTGCCACCGGCTTTTTCTCGGGCTGGAACGAGCAGCGGCGCGCCTACGACAATAAGAGCTGGGGTTACCAAGGCGATAGCGGCCTAAGTTTTCCCGAGCGCGATCTGACCTTGCAACATCCGCGCTGTGCCTTCCAATCCCTGCGCCGTCACTTCGGGCGCTACACACCGGAAATGGTCGAAAAGATTTGCGGGATTCCGCCGGCGCTGTTTCAAAAAGTTGCGGATGCGCTGGTCGCCGCCTCGGGTCCGGACAAGACCGCGGCGATTTGCTACGCGCTTGGTTGGACGCAACACTCCAAAGGCGTTCAGATCATTCGCACCGCGTCGATCCTGCAGCTCTTGTTAGGCAACATCGGTCGGCCGGGCGGGGGAATTCTTGCGTTGCGTGGTCACGCTTCCATTCAGGGTTCGACCGACATTCCGACGCTCTACGACATTTTGCCCGGTTATCTCTCGATGCCGAAAGGGGACGGCACGGAAGAAACGTTGCGCGATTACCTCGCGCATCAAACCAAGCCGACCGGTCTCTGGAATAATTATCCCAGTTACTTCATCAGCTTGATGAAGGCGTACTATGGTAAGAACGCGACGGCGGAAAACGACTTCGGTTACAGCTGGGTTCCGAAGATCACGGGGAACCATTCGTTCTTCGAATATGTTTCCAACATGGCTGACGGAAAAATGGAAGGCATGTTTGTGATGGGCCAGAATCCGGCGGTGGCAGGGGCAAACTCCCGTTTACAGCGAAAGGCACTGTCAAAGTTAAAATGGCTGGTCGTGCGTGATCTGGTGGAAATCGAAGCAGCCGCATTTTGGCGCGACTCGCCGGAGATAGAGCGCGGGGAATTGAAAACGGAGGAGATCGAGACCGAAGTCTTCTTTTTTCCATCCGCTGGGCACGCCGAAAACGACGGCACATTCACCAATACACAACGGCTTTTGCAGTGGCGTCAGCCGGCGGTATCGCCTCCCGGAGATTGTCGATCCGACGAGTGGTTCATGCACCAGTTGGCAATCCGTTTGATCGCCAAAGCAAAAGAATCGAACGATCCGATCGACGAACCGTTGCGTAACCTTGATTGGTGGTATCCGGACCCACAGTCGGACGCTGACGGAGTGGTTTGCGGTCTCGCTCGCAACGGCGATCCGCATCATGGCCCACAGATCGATGGTTATCCGCGGCTGAAGTCCGACGGTTCAACGGCATGTGGCGGGTGGATTTACTCGGGTGTCTACGGTCCCGATAAGATTAACAAGGCGAACTCGCGCCAGTCCAAAGATTATCTCGGCCACGGCTGGGGCTTCTCCTGGCCGGGAGATCGTCGCATCATATATAATAGAGCGAGCGCGGCGCCCACCGGCGAACCCTGGAGCGAGGGCAAGAAATTGGTCTGGTGGGACCAGGGGCAACGCAAATGGGGCGGTATCGACGTTCCTGATTTCGTGGCCGACAAGTCGCCTGAGTTTCGGCCGGTCGGGAACGAGAGCGGACTTGATGCGATTCCCGGCGATGCGCCCTTCATATTGCACGAGGACGGGCTCGGCTGGTTGCACGTTCCAAAAGGGTTACAGGATGGACCGATGCCGACCCACTACGAACCGCTCGAGTCGCCAGTGCACAACGCGCTTTATTCGCGCGACACGAATCCGGTGGTCAATTGGTTTACTCGTCAGGAAAACCGGTTCGCACCACCCGGTGACCCGCGATTTCCTTTTGTCTTAACAACCTATCGACTGACCGAGCACCATACCGCTGGCGGCATGTCACGCTTCCTCAGTCATCTCGCAGAGTTGCAACCGGAATTGTTCGCGGAAATGTCTCCCGAGCTTGCGCGCGAACTTAAGATCGACAATGGCGATTACATTTCCGTCGTCAGTTTGCGGGGCGCGATCGAAGCGCGAGCGCTCGTTAGTCGTCGTATTCGGCCGATGCATCTTAACGGAAAGACGGTCCATCAAATTGCCATGCCGTTTCATTTCGGTTCCGCGGGACCGGTGCGTGGCGACGCCACGAATGATTTAGTGCCGATGTCGGGCGAGCCGAACGTCACGATCATGGAAGCGAAAGCGCTCGCTTGCAACATCGTGCCGGGGCGATTGCCTCGCGGACCCATGTTCGAGGAGTGGCTCAAAAAATACGTGCCGGCGGATGGCCCGCCGAATTTGCATCCCGAGCAACCGCCGCCCGAGAAAGCAGCACCCGTCAAAGAAATTAAGTCTGGCTATTCGTTGCAAGGAAGACCGGAATGAGCGTGGGAACAGGAGTGATGAAGCCCTGGAATAATGAAGGGGCGATAACAGCGCGAACACCTCGGCCTCAGCAATCCATTACTCCTCCACTCCAACGCTCCACTACTCCAATGCTGTTATGATCGGCGAAGGAATTAAAAGCACCAATCAGCGGAAACATTCCTACGTGCAGGATCACGTCGAGGTGGGCTTCTTCACCGACCCGAGTGTTTGCATCGGTTGCAAAGCATGTGAAGTCGCTTGCAAAGAATGGAACCAAGTTCCCGACGACGGCTTCACGTGGTCGGGAAATTCTTACGACAACACTGGCCACCTCGGCGCATCGACTTGGCGGCACGTCATGTTCCTTGAACAAGACCGACAAAAGGGAAATCAGATCACCGGCCCGATGGGTCTGCCAACCGATTCGCAATCCGAAGATCCGTTTCGCTGGGTGTTCCTGTCGGATGTTTGTAAACATTGCGAAGAAGCCGGCTGTCTCGAAGCGTGTCCGACAGGGTCGATTGTTCGGACCGAGGTCGGTTCGGTGCTGGTGCAAGACGACGTCTGTAATGGTTGCGGCTATTGTGTCGTGTCGTGCCCGTTCGGGGTAATCGATCGTCGGCCGTCGCCGTTGCCGGACGCGGGCGGCGCGTTCAAATGCACTTTCTGTTACGATCGACAAAAGAGTGGACTCGTGCCGGCGTGTGCAAAAGTTTGCCCGACTGAATCGATCGTTTTTGGCCGGTTGGATGATTTGCGCGCCCGTGCAAATGAGCGCGTCCAACATCTAAAACAGAACGGTTACGCGGATGCCCAACTTTACGATCCGACGGAGACATCGGTGTGCGGTATCCACGCCTTCTTTTTGATCCTCGGCGAACCCGAAGCTTACGGGCTTCCACCGAAACCACAGATTCCAACCATTTATCTGAAGTCCGCCTGGACCGCTGCCTTTGCGACGGCAATCGCATCCATCATCGCGACGCTGGTGGGATTCGCGTTTTTCTCATGACAACCGATTCGCGATCGGAAAAGCGCCTCGAGCAACTGCGCGAGAAAGCGTGGCAAGAAGGCGTTGTCCCCGGTCGCGGTGTTGACGTTATCGGTGGACCGATCCCGCGCAAACCCGGCTACTACGGACAGCCGGTGGTGAAACCGCCGGTCTGGACTTGGGAGGTCCCGCTTTATTTTTTCTTTGGCGGGATCGGCGGGATGTCGGCAGTGATCGCGTTCGGCGCAGTCCTGTTTCATCAGGTCGAGATTGCCCGCACAGCGATATGGATTGCCGCTATCGCCGGCGCCGTCCTTTCGCCAATTCTCCTAATCATGGATCTCGGCCGTCCGCATCTCTTCCTCAACATGTTGCGGGTTTTTAAACATCGCTCCCCCATGTCGATGGGCGCGTGGATCCTGACCACATTTGGCATGTCCGCCGTGGCGGGTTTGATCGCGCTCGAATTGCATTCGCGTCAGATTTTTCCGGGCACGCTCGATCAACTTTTGCGCTTGGCCGCTGGGATCTTCATTTTTGGTGCGGCAATTTTCGGAACTTTGCTCGCGACTTATACCGGCGTGCTCATCGGAGCGACGGCGATTCCCGCGTGGTTTTTACATCGCACCTTTCTGCCGATTCATTTTGGAACCGCCGGCTTGGGATCCGCGGCTGGCGTGTTGGAATTGCTGGGGCACCGAATCGCCGCGCTCAATTTTCTCGGATTTTACGCCGCCGCGGTTGAGACAGCGCTCTTGATCTGGCTGAGCGTTGACAAACATGGCGCGGCCGATCGCGCGATCCACGAGCATGGTTCCGGCTGGCTCGTTCGCATCGGCGAAATTTTGAATGGACCGCTCGCATTGGTTCTCCGTTTCTTCGGGTTCATTCCCTGGGCGGCAATTTCGTTTTTAGCCGGCGCACTCGTCAGCCGAATCGGCTGGATCGCTGTGGGCAAAGTTTCCGGGGCCGATCCGGAAGCAGTCTTCGCTTCGCAGCGCTGAGCTTCAGCTTGGTTTCGCCAGAACTCTCTTGTCAGCGATTCTTCGAGTAATACCGTCGCGATCGAGACGCTCGAGAAATGGAATGATTACGCGACGACTGGTGCCGAGGACTTCGCGTAATTCGGAGGCGGTGCCGGAATTGTTCTGGCGCAGAAAGGCGACAATCGCATCGCGCATTTTCACAAACTGCTCAGTCTGGAGCACGACCTCAGCACTTAGTTCCACCAGTTCGCCGCGATCTCTGAGAAAACGGAGCGCCTGCCTGGATGTCGGATCGGGAGCGAGCTCGGCAGACGAAGGCGGTTTTTTCGACGCGAGTGCGTCGCGGATCTTCCGAGCGGCACTCTGAAGTTGCAACGGCAAAGTCGGACGGTGCGTAGCGCGCGCGATCGCTTCGCCAGTGCGGACAAACCCGTTGCGGCACAATTCAGAAGCGAGCACGTCGAAAACTTCCGGAAGCGGCAATACACGTGCGAGCGCCTGGCGAAGCTCTGAGAGCGCAAGACCCCGGTGGTTCGGATGCGTCCTGTGTTCGCCGTCAATTGTTGCTTCGGCTTGTCGCAAAACTTGATTCCACCACTCTGCGTCAACCACGAGTTCACCGCGCTCGATTACATTCGCACGCTTAATCGACTCAGCGATCTCGTCCGCGCTGAACGATGATTTTATGAGCAGCGCGTTACCCTTCACCGCGCGATCGCGCGCGATCTCCGTCGCAGCAAAGACTCCCGCGTCGTGCGGCGCCTGCGCCCGCTTGAAGAGAAATTCGCGCTGGCCAGCGCTCCGAAAATTTCGCACGCTTGCATCCGGATCCAATACAACGCCGCCGGCCAGCGTGATCTGTTCAGAAGCATCGCGAATCACAAAGCGATCGCCGGCAAAAATGAACACCAGCGCTTCAAAACGTATTTGCGCAATGGCAGTTTCGCCCGCGCGCAGCTCTTCGCTGGTTTGGAAAAAAACACGCGCACCGAAGTTGGCGCTGGCGTGGTGTACGCGCACGGCGGCGCCGTGTTTAATCGGCCTCGTCTTCGTCGACAAGCGCGCAGAGCGAGACAGCATGACGTCTGCAATCGCACTTGCTTCGCCGAATTCACTAAGCGCGATAACGTCGCCGCGCCAAACACCGGGAGTGTTCTTCTCGCGCGCTACCGCCACATCCGGCAGACTCAACGCCGTCCGCGTGCCGGGACCGATCTCTTCAACTTCACGATTGTGATTTTGAATCGCGCGGATGCGCGCCGGAATCTTCGCCGGTTGAACTACCACAGCTTGTCCGCGCCTCAACCTTCCGCCCACAAGCGTGCCAGTCACGATAGTTCCGACGCCGCGTAAAATGAACGCGCGGTCAACCGCCAGTCGCGGTTTGCCGATATCGCGTTGCGGGAGGAGCGTGCTGAATTCAAGCGCGAGCTGCGCTTTCAATTCCTCGATACCGCTCCCATTTGTGATTGATGTCCGAACGATTGCCGCGTTCCCGAATGGCGTATCGCAAAGTTGGGCGCGGACCCGTTCCTCAGCCGCATCTGGCGATTCAACGAGGTCAATTTTCGTGAGGGCTATGACGATTCGCCGCACCCCTAGATAAATCAAAATCTGCAGATGTTCTTCCGTCTGCGGCATCCAGCCGTCATCAGCCGCGACAACGAGCAGCGCGAGATCGATCGAGCCGACGCCCGCGACCATGTTCTTGACGAAATCCTCGTGCCCCGGCACGTCTACGATCCCGATGCTGAGCAGCGCGTCACGCATTCGTAGTTCCAGTTCTGCAAAACCCAGTTCGATGGTGATGCCACGCAGCTTTTCTTCGGGCAGGCGATCCGGGTCGGTGCCAGTGAGCGCACGCACGAGCGCGCTCTTGCCGTGATCAACGTGCCCGGCCGTTGCGAAGATGAACCGCTTCAATTCCATTGCGCCATGCGCAGTGCGCTCACAACCTCCGCATCCTGTCGTGGGAAAATGGTGCGCAGATCGAGTTTAAATTTTCCTCCTGCGATGTAGCCGACGATTGGCGGCGAGCCGCGCCGGAGTCTGGTGGCAAGATTTTCGAGCGAAATTGTCGTTGGCCGTAGATCAAGCGTGACCGAGGGAATAACAGAGCGGGGCAAGCTACCTCCGCCAATCTGCGCATTGCCTTCGCCGACG
>Ga0193732_1000174_pt1 | contig 12635 bp, 10 predicted proteins | sample U1s1metaG_FD_145077 | JGI IMG/M metagenome (GOLD analysis project Ga0193732, IMG submission 145077) | Soil microbial communities from a riparian zone of the East river system, Colorado, United States - U1s1 | ecosystem: Environmental > Terrestrial > Soil > Riparian zone | place: USA: East River...
AGATCTTTAATTTTGGCTTGTCCTTTCTTTATGCCGGTACAGAAGTTGGATGGCGCCTGGCTCCATCCGTCGCGCTTGCCTTTAGGCGGCGGGTGGGACGGACACTGTTCCGCCCCGGGCCATGAAGGTGAGCGGCCTTCTGAACAAGAACTTCACGAATTCTGCAACCTGGGGTATGCCGCGAAATGTTCACGCCTGCCCAGCCAGCGCGATTGCGACGCGGTCCGCTTCACCATCGCCCGCGATCAAGGCTCGCGACTGCTGGTGTGGTTTGTTTGCGAGACCGGCCACCGCCCGGCAGAACACGGTACCCTGGAGTACGACGTCGATCGGGGAACTTGGATGGGTGCGCATTCCGACCCGCGAATCCAGAAGATGCTGGATTGTTATCTTCAGTCTTATTTACAACGCAGACTACAATCCGCACCCGCGAACTCCCTAGCCAGAGCAGACCTATGACCCCGAGCGCAGATCTGGTAATGCCCCGGCCAGTCCGGGATTCGCAATCAGAGATGGCGGAAATCGTCCTGCCCAACGATTCCAACGTGCTGGGAGCGCTGCTGGGGGGGCGCCTCATGCACTGGATTGACTTGGCGGCGGCAATGGCCGCGCACCGGCACTCGCGCAGTTACGTGGTGACCGCTTCCATCGATCATCTCGACTTTCGAGTTCCGGTACGTGTCGGCGATCTGGTGATCCTCCGCTCCTCGGTGAATCGGGTATACCGCACCTCGATGGAAGTCGGAGTCAAGGTCTGGGTGGAGAGCTACGTGCTCGACAGCTGCAAGCATGTGAGCTCGGCCTACCTCACCTTCGTTGCGGTTGATGCCGCTGGCCGGCATCTTCCCGTCCCCGCCGTAGTTCCCGAAACCGAGGAGCAAAGGCGCCGTTACGAAGACGCCGGTCGGAGGCGGGAGATCAGGCGCATGGAGATGGAGCGCAAGCAGATTGACGGAAGGTAACCTCGTCCGCTAACGACGAAATCCGGTTCGCGGGCAGATGGAATAAGACTTCGACCCTCGTCCCACCTATGGGCCCTCGGCTACAAGGCAAGATAGCCATCGTAACCGGAGCAGGCAGCGGCATCGGCCGCGCTTGTGCTTTGGCTTTGATCCGCGAGGGCGCCCGCGTGGTTCTGGTGGGCCGCCGCAAAGACAGGATCGAGGAGGCAGCCCGCGAAGCCGGGGGAGAGGCGCTCGCCGTGGTCGCGGACGTCTCGAAACCGGCTGACATCGAACAGGTGATCGAACGGACGGTGAATTCCTTCGGTGGAGTCCACGTCCTGCTCAACAACGCCGGGATTCTTCATCCGGGAAATGTTGAGCAGATTACCGAGCAACAGTGGGACGAAACCTTCCACACCAATGTGCGCGGACTCTGGCTGCTGTCGCGCGCGGTGTTGCCCCATATGCGCCAGGCCGGAGGTGGATCGATCATCAATATGGCTTCGGTCCTAGGCATCAATGGGGCACGCCTGCGGGCTGCGTATTCCGCCTCCAAGGGCGCAGTATTGCTGCTCACCAAGTGCATGGCCATTGATCATGGCCAGGAAAAAATCCGGGTGAATGCGATCTGCCCCTCGTTCGTAGACACGGATTTAACCGCTGCGGTCATGCAGCGAGCCGCAGACCCGGAGGCAGTGCGGCGCGAACGAATCAGCGTGCATCCCTTGGGCCGTCTCGGCCGGCCGGAGGACATGGCTGGACTCACGGTGTATCTCGCCAGCGATGAATCATCCTGGGTGACGGGCGCGGTGTTTCCCGTGGATGGCGGATATTTGGCCGTGTGATTTAGCCACCGACCGCCAGGGACGCATCAGACTCGCGCACCCAGAAATTAAAATTTGTACGGCTCAAGCAGCGAATCCTGAATGCTGAGGGCCGGCCCTGCTCACGTATAATTAAATCGATGAGTACTCCTCTTCCCCCCCGCCCCGGACAGCCACAGCAGCCGCCATCGCCCCAGCCCTTGCCGGGGGTGGGCGCGATCGTCGCCGTTGGATCCGGCAAAGGCGGCGTGGGGAAGACCACCCTGGCGGTCAATCTGGCGATCGTTTTAGCCAGACTGGGACACAAGGTCGGATTGCTCGATGCCGACGTTTACGGCCCCAACGTCCCGCTCATGCTGGGCATCAATGCCCAGCCCAAAGTTCTCGCCGACAATCGCATTGAGCCGCTCGAAGCCCACGGCCTCAAGGTCATCTCGGTCGGATTTTTGAATCCAGGCGACAAACCTCTGATCTGGCGCGGCCCCATGCTGCATTCCATCATCAGGCAGTTTCTGGGTTCGGTGGTGTGGGGCGAACTCGACTATCTGATTGTGGATTTGCCGCCGGGCACGGGAGACGTCGCCCTGTCGTTGATTCAGACCGTGCCGCTGACCGGCGCCATCGTGGTTTCGACGCCATCGGATGTTTCATTGCAGGATGCCCGCAAAGCGATCGAAATGTTCCGCCAGATGAAAGTGGACCTGGTAGGCATGGTGGAAAATATGAGCTACTTCGTCTGCCCGCACTGCCAGCATGAGACCGACATTTTCTCCCGCGGCGGCGCCGAGAAGACGGCCAGACAGTTTGGCGTAGCCTACCTCGGCGAGGTTCAGCTTGATCCCGCGATCCGCAAAGCCGGCGACGGCGGCCAACCCATGGTCCTCGCGGGAGAAGATTTTGCCCCTGCCAAATCGCTCTACGAATTTGCCCGCAATGTGGTGACGCGAGTGGATGAGATCAAATCGAGCACCGGGGAAAGCGTCATACAGATTCAGTAGGTGGTTACCTAACTGGGCGCTCAGTGGCTTCGACCCAGGCGGAACCGAGGGTCCGGATCTTTGTGTTCAAGCACGAATCGGGCCATCATCTCGCCCAGCGCCGGACCGTGCTTGAACCCGTGGCCTGACCCTCCGCCCAACAGCCAAACCTTCTCGTTGCCCGGAAGCCGGTCTACGATGAAATTGCTATCCGGGCTGTTCTCATACTGGCAGACGCGCGATTCGAGTAGCGGCGCATCCTTCAGTGCGGGAAAGCGGAAGCCGATATAGTCTCGGGCCGATCTGAGCCCCTCTGCACTGACCGTTCGTTCGCCCGAGGTCGGATCAAATTCCGGGCCCCGCGTATCATCCGCGATCTTGAACCCCCGGCCTTGATTCCCCGGAATCCCGTATAGGAATCTGTCACGATGGTCAGCCCAGACCGGCAGCTGTGCCTCGGTGAAACGCGGGTCTCCGGCGGGAGTGCCAAAGAAAAATACTTCCTGTTTGGTGGGGCGAATGCGGTTGCCGATGGTTTTGGGAAACAATTTCCCGAGCCACGGCCCGCAGGCGAAAACGTATTGATCGGCTCGCAGCTTTGAGCCATCCGAAAGAGAGAGGTTTTCCCAAGGACCGCCCTCCAGATCGCGCGGCAAAACCGCCAGTGGCTGGTATTCGCCGCCTTCCGCCAGAAATCCGTCCAGCACCGCCTGACAGGCAATTCGTGCCGTCAGAAAGCCACCCTCCGGCTCGTAAATTCCCCAATGCACCCCTTCGGTATTGATCTGCGGCCAGCGCAATGCCAGTTCCTGGACCGAAAGCTCCTGGTACGGGATGCCGGCTTCCCGCAGCACGGGCAATGATCCACGTTCGAACTGATCGTTGCCCGCGGCCACCATCCACAGCACGCCGATCTGGTGCAGAAGCTTCAGCTTCCAGCGCTCTTCGTTCTCTTTCCACAGTTGCGTGGCCCGAGCCGCCATCCTGGTGTAAGGCTGATCCGGTCCGTAGGTGCCACGGATCACGCGAGTCTCGCCGCCCGACGACGCGCGCGAGTTGCCCGGACCCCAGGCGTCCACCAGAGTCACGCGTACGCCGCGACGGCACAGATACAAGGCCGTCCATCCCCCGAACGCGCCTGCTCCAATTACGGCAACATGAGTTTTTGACGACATTTTTCCTCTTACTTGTACCGTGGGCTGAGCCGGCTGTCGGTTTGTCCGCCTGAGCATCTTTAGACAGACAAAGTTCAGCCAAGGGAACCAGCCGCTCAGAGTAGCTGACCCGGCCATGGCGGTACCCGCCTGCAGCAGCCGTCGGCGAGAGAGGTGAGAGAGGTAACGATCCTCTTTTATTATGTCGGGCATGGGCGGACGGTCGCACCCACAAGCTATGTCAGGGCATCCATTAGGTCAAGCATTGGCATTCATGTGCGGAGAGTGCTAAAGCTTGACAGGGGCGGCACACCTTCCTAGAATCAACACTGGGGCATTGTTGGTTACACCGATCTAAGTTTTTGCATTAAAAGTACTTAATATGTCGCCTGGGCCACCAATCGGGGAGCGGGAGCGGGAAATCCTGACTGCCATCGTGGAAACCTTTATTGCCACCGGAGATCCGGTGGGGTCACGGACTTTGGCACGCTCCAATAAGGAGGGGCTCAGTCCGGCCACCATACGCAACGTGATGGCGGATCTGGCAGACGCCGGCTTCCTCGATCAACCCCACACGTCCGCCGGCAGGGTTCCGAGCACCGAAGCGTATCGCTATTATGTTGAGCAACTTACAGGCAAGACGATTCTCTCCCAGGAAGACCAGGGCATGATTCAGGAATCGCTGCACGGTATCTCCGACGTGCAGGAGTTCATGGAGCGCACCTCGCATGTGCTTTCCCTGATCTCGCACAATGTCGGCATCACCGTGGCCATCGGGGGGCAAAAGAATGCCCTCGAGCACGTGTACTTTTCGCGGCTCGGCGATCAGAAGGTTTTGGCCGTGTTGGTCACTCGGGCCGGCCTGGTGCGGGATCGTATTTTGCGCTTGGATCTTCCGCAGGGCGATCTGGACGCGGCCGCGCGCTTCATCAATGATAATTTTCGCGGATGGACCATGGAGGCGATGCGCAGCGAACTGGCCCGCCGCCTGGAGCAGGAGCGCAGTGAATACGACCGGATAATGGCGTCGGTAGAACAACTCTACCGTCAGGGGGGGCTGGCCGACGAAGAATCCGCGCAAGTCGTTTTTGTGGAAGGAACATCCAATCTGGTAACCGGTGAGCAGGATCGCCGGCGTTTGCAGGAGTTGCTGCAGACTCTCGAAGAGAAGCAGAAGATCGTCGAGTTGCTGGGCGCTTATCTCGACGCCAAGCAGGAGGCCGTCCGGGTCGTGATCGGACTGGACGAAGCCTTGCCTTCCATGCGCAATTTCGTTCTCATCGGCACGCCAGCCCGAGTAGGCGATGACGTGGTGGGATCGCTCGCCGTGATCGGGCCGACGCGGATTGACTACCAGCACACGATGACTGCGGTGTCTTATATCGCGCGTCTTTTTGACAAGATCCTGAACGAGTCTGAGTGAGGCTATGGTAAGAAGAAACGGAAAATCTGACGTCGACTCTCCGGAGCTAGACGCGGACCACGAATTGCCCCCGGCCGAGGACACGGATACGCCAGAGGACGCGAAGTCTGCCAGCGTTTCCCCGCAGCCGGTCCCGGAGGGGGAGTTCGACAAGTTGAAAGCCGAGCGTGATACCTTGCTCGATCGTCTGGCCCGCCTGCAGGCCGAGTTCGAGAATGCACGCAAGCGAGCTGCCCGCGAGCAGCAGGAGTTCCGCGAGTACGCCCTGGCCGACGCGGTGAAAGAACTTCTGCCCACACTGGACAGCTTCGAACGCGCCCTGCAGACCAGCGCCAGAGATAAGACAGAATTTCGCGGCGGAGTCGAACTCATCTACAAGCAGTTGCAGGACGCGCTGGTTAAACTGGGACTGCGTCCCATCCCGGCCAAGGGCGAGCCTTTCGATCCGCATCTTCACCAGGCGATTGAAATGGTGGACACCGGCGAAGCCGAGGATCATCAAGTGCTCGACGAGTTGCAGCGAGGTTACAAGCTGAAGGACCGCCTCTTGCGTCCTTCGATGGTGAGAGTCGCACGCAACCCCGGGCGCTGACCTCGCAACCGATTACCGAAAGGACTTGAGAAAGGCCATTCTGACCAGCAACGGAAAACGCGACTACTACGAGGTGCTGGGCGTAGCCCGCGGCGCCACCGATCAGGAGATTAAGAGCGCCTATCGCAAACTGGCGCTCCAGTTCCATCCCGACCGCAATCCCAATAATCCTGACGCGGAAGAAAAATTCAAACAGGCGAGCGAAGCCTACGGCGTGCTAGCCGACGGCGAGAAGCGCGCCGTCTACGACCGTTACGGTCACGCCGGCCTAGGCGGAGGTGGCGGAGCCCAAGGCTTCGACGCCAACGACTTGGGCGACATTTTCGGCGACTTTTTTGGCTTGGGCGAGATTTTTGGCGGGGGGACACGGAAGCGCAGTCGCACCCAGCGAGGCGCCGATCTCCGGGAAGACATCAACCTTGAGTTCGAAGAAGCCGTCTTCGGCGCTGAAACTAAGGTTACGGTGCGCCGCCATGAAAGCTGCGAAGAGTGCCGAGGCTCCGGTGCGGCGGCGGGCAAAGCACCCGTCACCTGCCGTTCCTGTGTTGGCCGGGGACAGGTTCGGTACCAGCAGGGCTTCTTCAGCATTGCCCGCACCTGTCCCACCTGCCAGGGCACCGGCAGCGTAATCACCGATCCATGTTCCAAGTGCAAAGGCGAAGGCCGGGTGCTTCGCCAGAGAACGGTTGACGCAAAGGTTCCCGCCGGAGTCGAGGATGGCACCCGCATCCGGTTCTCTGGATTCGGCGAAGGCGGCCTTCATGGCGGCCCTCCCGGCGATCTGTATGTGGTTCTGCATGTGAAGGAGCATCCCTTCTTTGAGCGCGAGGGCAACAACCTGCACTGCGTGATCCCCATCTCGTTCACGCAGGCGGCCCTGGGCGCCGAGATCAGTGTCCCGACTCTCGAGGGGGAACATGTCCTGAAGGTGCCAGACGGGACGCAGTCAGGCACCACCCTACGTATCCGCGGTAAGGGCGTCCCCGTGCTCAACGGACACGGCAAGGGCGATCTTTTCGTCGAAGCGCGGGTGCAGACCCCCGGCAAACTGAACAAACGCCAGCGCGAGCTGTTGCAGGAACTCGAAGGACTGACCCAAGTGGAAAACCGTCCCCAACGCCGCACTTTGCTGGGTAAGGTCAAAGACATCTTCGGGTGACCCGGCTGCAAGCGTTCCGCCACCCAGGCCGCGAATTGCAGCAAGGAAATAAGAGTTAGAACCATCTTGGGTGTTTCTTCGTGCCCTTGGTGGCTCGTGCCGTTGTCTTGGCGTTCATACCCTCATGACCCGCCGCCGTTGGATCGCCGACGAAGTCTCCGGCAGTTACGCTGCCTTATTAGGTTCCCACGCCGACCACCTCACGCACGTGCTGCGGGCTCGCATTGGGCAGGAATTTGATATCGCAACCGCTGAAAACGTCCGCCGCGGCCGCATCACCAGCATCACGGAGGGCAGGATTGAATTCAAATTGGGAGAAGCGATTCCGGTCGTCGCCATGCCCAGCCTGACTCTCATGCTCTCCATCTTCAAGTTCGATCGCATGGAATGGGCCATCGAAAAATGTGTGGAACTGGGCGCAGCCCGCATTGTCCCGGTGGTCGCTCAACGTACCGAGGCGCATCTAGCGGTCACGGCAGCGAAGCGTGCGGAGCGCTGGCAGCGCATTGCCCGCCAGGCGTCGGAGCAGTCCCGGCGAGGCGGTTTCCCGGAAATCGCACTGCCGATCAAGCTTAAACAAGCCGTGACCGTGACCACCGGCACCCGTATCGTGCTGGCGGAATCGGAAGACCATGTAACTTTGAAAAGTGTCCTTCGAACTCTCACCCCGGCGGGCGAAATCACCCTGGCTTTTGGCCCCGAAGGCGGCTGGACCGAATCGGAGGCAACGTTGTTCCACGCTGCGGGATGGATCGCAGCCTCTTTGGGGAGCACAATCCTGCGCGCTGAAACCGCGGCCATCGCGGCGACCGCCGTCGCTTTCGCCGAACTACAATAGTTCTCCTCAGCAAAATCCTCATGCTTCTCTGGTATGCTCCTGCAAAGTGGCAGTCGCAAAACCCAACTCACGTCCCCGCGCCTTCGAACCGGACGAACGCCAGCGCGCAGCGATCGAACACCTCCACGGGCCCATGCTGGTTATCGCCGGCGCGGGTACCGGAAAGACCACGGTTCTCACCAAGCGCATCGCCCATCTGGTTCGCCAAGGCTACGCCCGGCCCGCCGAAGTGCTGGCTGTCACCTACACCAAGAACGCGGCCCAAGAGATGCGCCAGCGGGTGCGGGAGGAGTTGCGCGGAATCGACTTGTCCGGCCTGCGGATCGCGACCTTTCATGAGTATTGCAACGACCTTCTGCGGGAACACGGCCGGCAGTTCGATGTGCTCGACGATCAGGATCTCTGGATTTACCTGCGCCGTCGCCTGCGCGAACTGAATCTGCACTACTTCGTGCGCGCCGCCAGGGTCAGCAAGTTCCTGGAGGATTTGCTCAAGTTCATGCGGCACTGCCACGACGAACTGGTCACTCCGGAAAAATACCAGGAATACGTTCAGCGTCTCGAACGCGGGGAACTGCCCATTCCGCGCGTGACCCGGTCGAAGGACGCGGACCAGGTGTCTGACGAAGAAGTCCTGGGACGCTGCCGCGAAATCGCCAACGTGTTTGCCACCGTGGAACGGATGCTGCGGCAAGACAACCTGGGAACCTTCAGCCACATGATCACCCACGCCCACCAGATGTTGCAGCAGGATCGCGAGCCGTTCCCGTCCCCTAGCCGGTTCATTCTGGTGGACGAATTTCAGGACGTAAACTTTGCCCAGGTGAAAGTCCTCGAACGGCTCGCCGGGGAACAAGGCAGCGTCTTTGCGGTGGGCGATCCGGATCAGGCGATTTATCGTTTCCGGGGAGCCTCCAGTGCGGCGTTTGTTCTTTTCCAGCGTCACTTTCCCACCTCCAAGCTGGTGAAGCTAGAGAAAAATCGCCGCTCGACCTCGCCCATTCTGAACTGTGCTTTTGCCTTGATTTCCAAAAATCCGGAGGTTTTCAACTCCGGCAGCGGTGCCACAGCCTATCAACGGTCGGTCCTGATTTCTGCCCGTGAGGAAGATGCGGCGCGAGCAGGCCAGCCGCTGCCGCGTGTGCCGGTGGAGGCGGTGGTGCTGAAGGAAAAGGATGCCGAGTCCACCGAACTGGTCTCGGCGCTGCGTGATTGGCAACGCAAGACTCGCCGGCAGTGGAGCGATTGCGCCGTCCTTTACCGCACCCACGCTCATCGCGATCAGCTGGCCGCCGAGCTCGCAAGCCAGGACATTCCGTTCTCCATTGAGAACATGGACGTGATGGATATGCCCGAAGCGCGCGACCTTTTCGCCTGCCTGGGGGCGGTGGTTTCCGACGCCGACGGCGCCAGCTTGTTCCGGGTCGCGGCCCTACCGCAGTTCGCCATTGATCCGGAGAAACTGCGCGCCGGAATCAAGGCGCTTGCCCGCGAAGCCGGCGCGTCCGCGATCGCGCTGGTCCTGGCACAGATCGAAGGCGGCCCAGGTGTGCTTGAGCGCTTACGACAGACCCGCGAAGAGATTGCCGCCACCGACGCCCGGGGCCGGATCGCGGTGGATGTGATCGCACGCAATTTTTCCCTGGATCCGAGCTCACGCGCGCTTAACGCGGTGCTCGAGTTTGTCAGCGGATGGGAGCAGAAGGCCATCACCGCGACCGGGGAGGTGAGCGAGCTTCTCGACTACCTGGAATATTTTCGCGAGGCTGGCGGGGTCATTCCTCTGGCCTCGAAGGATGACAATGCAGTCCGCCTTATGACCGCTCATGCTGCCAAAGGCCTGGAGTTTTCCCAGGTCTTCATTCTTCGTGCCAATTCCAGTTCTTTTCCGGCGTCGTATAAGGAACCGCTCCTCGAATTTCCCCGGGAACTGCACGACTCTGCATCGGTTGCCCAGGACGATGACAAGGAACTATGCAAACAGGAGGAGCGCCGCCTATTTTACGTTGCCATGACCCGGGCGCGGGATTCGCTGACGATTTATGCCAAGCAGGGAACTGGGGTTAGAGATCCCACGCCTCCCGGCTTCATGCGCGACCTTCTGAAGGACTCCAGCCTGCTCGGCCGCTGGCTGGTGCCCGCCCAGCCCCGGGGCTTTCAGACCGACATGTTTGCCCAGGCGGCAGGTCTGGCCGGTATGACGCGCACCAGTGAATGGCTCAATCTGCCGCCGGCTTCCAACCTGTCCGCTAAATTAAGCGCCAGCGCGGTCCAGACTTACGAAACCTGTCCCCTGCAATTCAAACTGGAGCGCGAGTGGAAAATTCCCGGCGAGGTTCCCGCCGCCATGCAATATGGCGCCGTCATGCACCGCGTCCTGCTCGCGTTCTATAACGCCGTCCGCGCCGAACGTCCGATGGCTGACCAGGCTGTGATCCAGTTCTTTGCTGACGAACTGGCTGCCGCCGGCTTTCAGGACCATTACCAGCATGACCTCTACCAGCAGCAAGGGGTTCTGCAGTTGCAGGATTTTCTGGCTGCATTCCGGCGGGTTCCCGCGCCCAAGGTACTCCATACCGAAGAGTTCTTCGAGGTAAAGGTGGGCGAGGTGAAAGTGGTGGGTCGCATCGATCGCATTGACGAGGTGGCGGCCAGCAGCGTCGTCATCACCGACTACAAGACGGGAAAAGCTCAATCCCAGGAAGATTCCGACCTGAGCCTGCAACTTTCCATTTATGCTCTGGCGGCGCACCAGAAGTGGGGATATCGTACCGATCACCTCGTCCTCTACAATCTGGAAGGGAACAGTCCCATCGTGACCCGGCGCAGCGACGTTCAACTGAACGAAGCCAAAATCCGAGTAAGCGGAGTGGCAGAGAATATTGCGGCAGGAAAATTCGAACCCAAACCTGGCTTTTACTGTAAATTCTGCGTCTATCGCAATCTTTGTCCCGCCACCGAAAAACGACTGCAGGAACCCTCGCCGCAGACCCAAGCCGCGACCGCCAAACAGAGGTGAGGCGGGAGCATGTTCTTTCGGCGGACGCGGAAAGCAAAGCGGGATGATTTTGTAGGGCTCTCGGAGCAGAAAATCTTTCGGCAGAAAAAACTTAGGGGACGCTTCCGCGTCCCCGTTTTGCTGCTTTTGCTGTACTTCTCTTAGTGCTTCTTTTTCTTCTTTGCCTTTTTCTTGGTTGCCATGGTTCTATTCTCCCTTCCATTTTTCATGGACTGCTATGCAACGGTGCTCAGTTGCAACTTATTGAATGTATAGAGTCAATAAAAAGTGATGTCAAGAAAAAAATGATGCTCTCACGCGCATGCGACCCCTACACCAAAGTCACCAGAGATTGTTCGAGAAGAAACTTTCGCGATCGCGAGCGCCGGGGGAGAAGTTTTCTCGCCTGGAAGTTCTTCGCGCGTTCCCGATTTCGCGCGTCTCCACCATCGCAAAAAACGCCAGCCTGTGTTTCTGACCTGCTCCCGGCGGCTTCAGGAATTCCGATCTTTTCCTGCCGCGCGCATCTATAATTGAAATTGAGAAATCATCGCGGGAGCATATAAATGGCGGCTAAGGACGAGGTTGTCATCATTTCCGGGTGTCGCATTCCAGTGGGAAGATTCCAGGGCAGTCTCTCAGATTTGAGTGCGACGCAGTTGGGTGCGATCGTGGTTCGTGAGGCGGTGAAGCGTGCCGGTGTTGACCCCAAACTTGTCGACGAGTGCATCATGGGCAACGTCGTCTCTGCCGGTTTGGGACAAAACCCCGCCCGTCAGGCGGCGATCTTCGGCGGACTGCCTCCGGAAGTGGGTGCCATGACCGTCAACAAGGTTTGTGGTTCAGGACTCAAATCTGTCGCACTCGCGGCGCAAGCGATCCAGACCGAAAACAGTTCCATGGTCGTCGCCGGCGGCATGGAATCGATGACCAACGCTCCCTATCTTCTTCCCCAAGCGCGCAAGGGATATCGACTGGGCAATGCCCAGATCGTTGACTCCATGGTGAACGACGGCCTGTGGGACATTTACAACAACTACCACATGGGCATGACCGGCGAGAACGTGGCGGAAAAATACGGCATCACTCGCGAGCAGCAAGATCAGTTTGCGCTCAACTCTCACCGCAAAGCTCTGGCTGCGATCACGGAATGCCGCTTCAAGTCGCAGATTGTTCCGGTCGAACTGCCACCGAAGAAAAAGGGCGAGGCTCCTGTAATTTTCGACAAGGACGAATCGCCCCGCCAAGACACGACCATTGAAGTGCTGCGGTCGCTGAAGCCGGCTTTCAAGAAGGATGGCACGGTGACGGCCGGCAACGCACCCGGGGTGAACGATGGCGCTGCCGCGGTGGTAGTCACCAGTGCGAAACGCGCCCAGGAGCTGGGCGCCGAACCCATGGCGCGCATCGTGGCCCAGGCCACCAGCGGGGTAGACCCCAAGTGGGTGATGATGGCGCCGGTGGGTGCAGTCCGCAGGATCTGGGAAAAGACAGGATGGAACAACGAAGACGTCGACCTCTATGAACTCAACGAAGCTTTCTCAGTGCAGGCCCTGGCCGTGATGCGCGAGCTTGGGCTAGACCCGAACAAGGTCAATGTAAATGGCGGGGCGGTCGCCATCGGACATCCCATCGGAGCGAGCGGCGCCCGCGTGCTGGTCACTCTTATTTATGAGATGATTCGCCGCAATGTCCATCGCGGCATCGCCGCACTTTGCCTGGGCGG
>Ga0193732_1000175_pt1 | contig 12572 bp, 9 predicted proteins | sample U1s1metaG_FD_145077 | JGI IMG/M metagenome (GOLD analysis project Ga0193732, IMG submission 145077) | Soil microbial communities from a riparian zone of the East river system, Colorado, United States - U1s1 | ecosystem: Environmental > Terrestrial > Soil > Riparian zone | place: USA: East River...
GCCGTTCACCTGACGCAACGAGGGAGAAAACCCCAGCAGGGGAGGCTTGGCCGACACGACATTGAAAAAGGAGAAGGGCGCGAGATTCAGGCGGCCGTCACTCAGCGTGGAAACCCACGCGATCGGACGCGGACCCACGGTGGCGAGGAGAATGCGATAGAGATCACGGTGAGCGACCTGGTCAGAACGAACATCCATGCCCCAAGTCTACCCACTTCGAGCGAAAGCACCCAACTTCAGGCCTACTTCCCATCCAAAAAACTCGCGCCATTCTCCCCTTGCTTCATCGCGTCGTGTGTCTTACTCCGGACGCGGACAGAACCCTGCGCCGGGCTCGCGCCATAGCTTCGGGCCCGCAGGGCGAATTGCTTTCAACAGTCGGCAAGGACGGAGTAAAACCTACGCCCTCCCCATCTTCTTTGCTCTCTCCACCAGCTTCTGTGCCCTTTCCACCACCGGTGGATCAATCATCTTCGATCCTAAACTCACCACACCCAAGCCGCGTTGCCGGGCTTCTTCGAACGCTGCCACAATTTTCGAAGCCTTCTCGATCTCGGCCGGAGAAGGCGCAAACGCCTCGTGAATCACGGGAATCTGCGCGGGATGAATGCAACCCATGCCCTCAAAACCCAGCGCACAGGAATTTTCCGCCCAGGTGCGCAAGTTGCCCATATCTCCCACGTCGCCAAAAACTGAATCGATTGCCTGCACTCCCACGGCTTTTGCGGCATTTACCAGCCGCGTCCGCGCATAAACAGATTCGCGGCCTTCCGCGGTTTTGGCCACACCCAGGTCCGCCGTGTAGTCTTCAAGCCCAATCGATAGTGCGACCACATTTTTACTGGCCGTCCCGATCGCAGGCGCGTTTTCAATGCCCAGCGCGGACTCCAGAATCGGCATCAGCCAGATCGGACGGGTGATGCCGTAACGGCTTTTCAGCTCGCCGATCATCCGGTCTGTTTCAGCGATATGTTCGGGCCGTTCCACCTTGGGGAGCAGGATCAGGTCCGGCGACTCGGGCACGATCTCGGTCAGGTCTTCCAGTCCCAGCGGTAACTGGTTGATGCGTACCATGCGCTCGCACTTGCCGAAATCGACCGCCCGCAGCGTGTTGCGCACCAAAATGCGCGCCGCATCTTTTTCCGCATGGTGGACCGAATCCTCGAGATCGAGAATGATGGCGTCTGGCCCATGCAACGCCGCGTTGATGAAATATTTGGGTTCGGAGCCGGGAAGATACAGCCGCGAACGGCGCAAACGGTCTCGCGAAGACGGCTCCGGCAGCGTGATCTGCTCCGGCGAGGCCTTGCGCCCCAGGCCCAGTCCCGCGCGCTTGGCCGCGGCCTCGATCCGCGCCGAAATCACGAAAGGCAGCGCCCCTTCGTCATGGATGGCTACCCGGGCATGCTTGATGCCAAGCACTTCCAAAACGTGCCGCGCCTGGGCCAGAATGGAGTTGCCATAGTAGGGCGCGACGCGCGATTCCATGATGATGTCGAGGCCGCCGCCGCCCCGCGGCTCAACGGCCACGTGCAGGTCCGAGCGCGCATCCTTGCCAATGTGACCGGCCTCTCCCGCTCCCGCCGACTTCTCTTCGACTGTCATAAGTCTTTTTTGCCCATGGCGGGCAGGGCTCCGACCCGTCGGAGATCGCCGCACCAACCCCGCCCGGGTAGCGCCAGCGCCGCGGTTGTTGCGGGGCCATTTTACCCTCGCCACCTCGCTCCCGCAGTTGCGCCTTGCCCCGGCCTACTTCAAACCCTCCAGAATCGCATCCCCCATCGTCACCGTACTCGCCGCGCCCTGCGCGATCGCCCTCGCTCCTCCGGGAATTCGCATCATGTCATAAGTGCGTATTCTGCCTTCCTGCACCACTTCAGCGATAGCCTTGCGGATGCGCTCCGCCCTCGCCCCCTCGCCAACATGATCCAGCATCATCGCCGCGGAAAGAATCATGGCAATCGGATTCACAATCGGAGGGTCCAGCTCCGCATACTTTGGCGCCGACCCGTGAGTAGGCTCGAACACGGCAACTTCGTCCCCGATATTGCCCGAAGCGGCAAAGCCCAGGCCTCCCACCAGCCCGGCGAATGCGTCCGACAAAATATCGCCAAACAGATTCGAAGAGACGATCACGTTGTAATCTTCCGGATTCTTGTTCAACCACATCAATTGCGCGTCAATGTTGGTGGACCAGAGCGCAATCCCCGGATAATTCTCCGCCACTTCCTTGGCGGTTTCTTCCATCATCCCGGAAGTCTCGCGCACCACGTTGGGTTTTTCGCAGATGGTCACACCCCGAAAGCCGCGTTTCTTGGCATACTCGAAAGCGGCGGTAACAATGCGCCGCGCGGCGGCCCGCGTAATAATGCGTACACTCACAGCCAGGTCCGGACCCGACACATTGGCAAAAGCCTTGAACCGGGGATGCGTACTCAGCGTGGCGCGCACATTCTCTGGCGGGTTCGTCCACTCCACTCCTACGTACATGCCCTCGGTGCCTTGCCGGAATACCGTGGTGTCGATCTTAGGTTCTTCAAAGCCGCCGGCGACTTTCTTGCGGATAAAATTCAGGGGATTTCCGTTGAAGCCAATACAAGGACGCATGCATGTATCGAGATTGAATTTCTGCCGCATGGTCACAATCGGGCTGTAATAAACCAGCCCCTTGCCCCGTAACTCCGGTTTCAGTTCCGCCTGGGCCTCCTTGTTCGGTTTCGAAGTAATGGCGCCAAACAGGCCGAGCTTGTGGCGGGTGAGCAGATCGAGAGTACGGTCCGGCAACGCGTTGCCTTCCTGGCACCAAATCTCCCAGCCGATATCAGCATGAACGTATTCCGCATCAAACCCCACCGCCTTCAGAACCCGCAAAGCCTCGGGCAAAACCTGATTGCCAATCCCGTCCCCAGGCATGGTTACAACCGTATGTTTCGCCATTCACGCTCCTCGCAAAATCAAATCTTGAACCCGCAGAAGACGCCGCGAACCGCAGGGAGGGATAGCTTGGCCATTCCGCCGGTTCCCTGATATCGACCAGCGCCAAGTTCCTGGCAACGCCGCGGAACAAAGCCAAGCGTTCGTCTACCGTCGCGGGGCAACTGATTTTCGTCGCGCGAGCTCGGGGAGTTGTTCTATCTAGGACAGCCCCAGCCGTTTCGCCACGAGCTTCTCCACCCCCTGCGCGATCACCAGCGATTGCGGGACGCTTCCCAACGGTGGAAACACAAATTGCTCGCCACGCCAGGCGATCATGCCCGACGTGAAATCAATGTCAATCTCATCGCCGGGAATAATGGTTTTTTCTTTCGCTGCGATTTCTTTCGCAAACTGGCCGCGCACCCGCTTCACCAACTCCGGTACCTCAATGCACAAAAATCCGTTGTTATAAGCGTTACGCAGATAAGTCTGCGAGAAACTCGCGGCAATCACCAGTGGAATCCGCTTGGCCTGCAAACAGGTGACGGCCTGCTCCCGGCTCGACCCGGTGCCAAAGTTAAAGCCGCTGACCATCACATCGCCCTGGCGTGTCCGTGTGGAGAACTGGGGATCGTAGTTCTCCATGGCTACTTCGGCCATCGTCTCCAGGGTAACGTCGTCGCGGTAAGTGTAGTCTTTGCCATAAATGGCATCGGTATTCAGGTTGTCTGCGGGCAAGAACACCAGCCGTCCTCGCACCCGCTCGGGAAAGCCGGGGAGAATTTCGACTTTCTCCGCCGCTGCGCTGGTGGGAAATTGCTGGTATGTCCGTGCCGGGGTGCGGTCCGCCATTTTGTACGGTCCGCGAATATATCCCGCCAAGGCGGAAGCGGCGACCACCTCAGGACTGGCCAGATAGCATTTCGCATCGCGCGATCCCATACGTCCCTTGAAATTGCGGTTGGTGGCAGAAATGCCCACTTCGCCCGGCTCCAGCAGCCCCACGCCCAAGCCGATGCAGGGCCCGCATCCTGCCGGTAAAGGATGTGCACCCGCATCGAGCAGCGTCTTCCAGATGCCGCGTCTCTCGGCTTCTTCCTGCACCCATTTGCTGGCCGCGCCCAGATACAACTTCACTCCGTCGGCGACTCGCTTGCCTTGCAGCACGCCCGCCGCCGCCGCCAAATCCTCGATCCGGGAATTCACGCAGGAAAGCAAATATGCCTTCTGGATCACAACTCTCTGCTCCTCCATGTCAGCCAGCGAAGACATTACTTGCACGCTGTCAGGCCCCGAAACATGCGGAGTCACCTGTGCCAGGTCGAGCACGATGCGGGCCGCGTACACCGCGTCCGGATCGGGCCGCAGGGGCTTCTTCGTCCAACCCAACAGATCCTCATCGCTGAAGCGCACGATGCCCTGCGCCGCCAGCCGCTCCTGCACTCCTGCGAGATACTTAAGGGTGACCGCATCCGCCCCAAACCAACCCACAAGCGGCCCCCATTCGGTGGACATATTCGAGATGGAAAACCGTGCGTCCATGGAAAGGCTGGCCACGCCGGGCCCGCTGAATTCTACCGCTGCGTTCAGCACTTCATCCTGGTTATAGAGACCGCACAGCGTAATGATGACGTCTTTTCCCGTGACGCCCGCCGGTAGCGTTCCTTCGAGCACGACCTGGACGGAGCGCGGAATCTGCCACCAGAAATCGCCCGTCGCCCACGCCGCCGCCGCGTCTGTGCGCACGATCGGCGTCCCTACTGCGCCCAACGCTCCGTACATATTGGAGTGTGAATCGGAGGCAACTACAAAAGATCCCGGCACAACATAGCCGCGCTCCACCATGATCTGGTGCCCGATACCGGAACCCGCCGGGTAAAAATCCACGCCGTGATACTTGGCGAACCCTTCGATCGCCTGGTACTTGTGCAGATTCGAATCGTCTTTGTTCTGGATGTCGTGATCGAGAGCAAACACCAGTTGCCGGGGATTGTGAATCTTCTTAGCCCCGATGGTTTGAAATTTCTTCATCACCGTCGAGGTATTGTCGTGCGTCATGACGCGGTGGGGACGGATGGCCACAAAGTCGCCTGTCCGTAGGGGCCGCTTCGGCCCCTCGGCAAGATGCGCCTGCGCAATTTGTTCAACGATAGTCTGACCCATGGATCACTCCCGACTGAGTCACTCCTGCCTGTATCGGACCAGGTCTTCGACCCGGTTCCGCCGAGCCAAGCTCGGCTGCTCTCGCTCCTAGCGAGCCTTCCTCCGAGCCGGCGACGTCGATGGTTTAGCTTTCGCTCGCACATCCGCCTTCATCAACCCCATCAATTTGCTCACCGGCCCTGCCTTCTCCAAATTCCAGATTGCATTTGTCAACTTCTTCTGCGCCCTATCCGACAGCACGCCCTCCGCCAGCGCCGCGAACTTTTCCTCCACCTCGGCATCGCTCAATGGATTCCGCGGATCACCTTTCGGATAATCCAGTTGCTTGCTGAAGGTCCGCCCGTCGGTGGCGGTAAGGTTCACGATCACGCGTTGCAGCGCAGGAAACACTTTCTCAATCTCCGGATCGGCCACCACTTCCACCTTGCGCAACTGGGCCCGAATGGTCGGGTCCATGATCTTGCTCATCTCAAACTGCGCCGGCGTAACCTGCCGCTCCGCCAGCGCCGCCGCAATTACGTAGGGCAGCGAGTGGTCCGCCGTCTCCTTCGACTGCGGATCATACTTGCTGGGATCGGAAAGAATATCGGCCGCCCGCGCCAGCGATCGAATCTGCACTTTCTGCACCTGCTCCGGCTTCAGGTCGTTCGCCTTGACAATATCAAGCACCGCCGAAATCGGCGTGTGGGTGAGCGCCTCAGTAGGAAATGCCTTCATTCCACACTGTGTGATCCGCCAAGTTTCTCCCAGCCCGTCGGTCAGCAAGTTCAATTTCCAGGAGGGACCGAAGCAATGGGTCAATCCCTCCTTGCCGTCCACCACATGCTCCGGCCCGGTGTAGCCCTTCTCCGCCATCAGCGCCGCCAGCACTCCGCTCTGCGTCGCCATCGGATCCACGGTGTTCTTCATCATGGTCAGCTTGCCCGCGGTGACTGCGCCCAAGGTTGCGTGGCGGCTGGCCGAGATCCCCACCGCATGCTGTATCTGCTCCCAGCCAAGATGCAGCGCCCGCCCCGCGACGATCGGAGAAACAAACGCCGTCAGAGTTGCGTGATGCCAGCCGCGTTCGCGGATCCCCGGAAATGCCGCCTCGCAGAAGCGCATTTCGAACTCGTGCCCCAGCACCAATCCGATTATCAATTCCCGCCCATCGCTCTTGGCTCGCTCGCAGCAGGCCAGCGCCGCCGGGAAAATGTCAGAGGGATGCGAGGGATCCTGCTTCCAGTAAATATCGTTGTAATCCATGCACCGAATCATCAAGCCGTTGGCCAGCGCGGCCGAGACCGCATCCATGCGTTTGCCCGTGCCAATCACCGTCGCCGGCCCGCGTCCGGCAATCTCGTCCAACACCTCCAGGGCGATCTGCACATCGTGCTGCTGGTACCCGCCCAGCGCGCAGCCGATGGAATCGAGCAGGAAGCGCTTGGCCTGGTAGACCGCCTCTTGCGAGAGTTGTTGGTAGCTCAGCCCGGCGGCCCAGCGCGACATCCTAGCCGTGATGGTTTCTTTGCTGGCAGCTTTATTCGCAGGGGACACACACTCTCCTATTTCACTTTAATGTTTTTCGGATTCTTGAACGGCAAAAATGCCATGAAGTCAGCGTGGTGCACAATGTAGGCTTCGGTGGTGCGCTTCACCAGATCGCCTTCCGCTGCATGGGCGGCGATGATGTGGCATACTGCGTCGGGCACGCCGCACTCCAGCGCCAGCGCCACTCCCGTAAAGGGATGTCGCAGCGCCTCTCCCCGCTCGCTCTGCCGGCACTTGCCATCAGGCCCCAGTTCATATTCCAGCAACTTTCCCACATCGGCCAGAATCGCTCCCGCAATGACAGTGTCCTTGTCGATCGGCAGCGCCCGCCCCATAAATTGCTGCATCGCCTCGGCGCTCTGGCGCGCGATGTGCACCACGCAGCGCTTGTGCTCCATAAAAGTAATCGGACAGTTGGGCACCAGTAGGGTAAAAGGGATGCGGTTCAGCTCGTCCGGCTTCAACGGGCTGCGCTCGAACGCTTTGACCCAGGTCTGGGCCACCTGGCCGCGCAGCTTACTGTCTTCGATCCACTCGATTTCCGGCCACAGCTTGGCCACTGCATCCTGCATTCAATCCACCCCCAAAACCCAAACGATTTAGCTTACCGTGGCGATGCAGCACGCGTCGAGTGCCAGTCCAAGGGTGTCTTCTCCGAGGACGGGCGCGAGCGCCCTCGCTCGCCAAGGTCCCGGAACACGATGGATTGCTCCTCTCTGGCGGCAAGCGTAGGATGGGCGGCCATGAAGATTTTTTTGGCCTTGTCCGCTCTGTTTCTGATGTTGCTGCCAGCTCCCGCCGCCGAGACCTCGAAATCCTCAGCCGGCAACGTATATGCGATCCGCGAAGGCTATGTAGACGCCGGCGGCGTCATGATCTATTACAAAATCTTCGGCCGCGGCAAGCCGCTGCTTATCGTGCATGGCGGGCCGGGCGCCTCCCACGATTATTTCTTGCCCTATCTGACTCCGCTCGCCCGGCATCACCAGCTCGTGTTTATCGACGAGCGCGGCTCGGGCCGCTCCCAAACCCTCGAAAACGCCTCCGCCTACACGGTCGAAAACATGGTGGAGGACGTGGAGGCCGTGCGCCAGGCGTTGGGCCTCGGTCAAATCAGCCTGCTGGGGCATTCCTATGGCGGCGTGCTTGCCCAGGCCTACGCGCTGAAGTATCAGAACAATCTCGCCCGGCTGATCCTGGCCAGCACATTTTCCAGCACCCGGGCCATCAACGAAGTTTTCCTCCGCATGAAAGAAAAAATGCCGGCCGAGCTGCGGGAGCGCATCACCCGCATGGAATCCGAGGGTCTGTACGGCCATGGCAAGGATTACGAAAAGAACCGCTACACCAGCGAATACATGACAGCGAGCTGGGGCGACGGATATTTCCCTTACCTCTACCACCATCATCCCGACCCGAACTATGATCCGGTCGAAAACGGCAAGATGTCCTGGGAACTCTATCGCGAGATGTGGGGTTCACACGGAGAATTTGTCATTGACGGGAATTTAAAGTCAGTCGAATACACCGACCGCCTGCCGGCAATCAAAGTGCCCACGCTGATCCTGGTGGGCGACCACGATGAATCTGATCCGTCGCTGTCGCAAGTGATGTACGAAAAGATCGCAGGCTCAAAGCTGGTCGTCCTGCCGGAATGCGGCCACATGAGCTTTGTGGATCAGCCGGAGATATTCGAGAAAACGGTGGAAGACTTCCTCGGGAAGTAGCGGAACTGGGAAGGGCACGACTTTCCGGTCGGGCCCTGAGCTGCTGAACCAGGTTGCCGCCTCAGAAGCCGCAGCCGTCAAGGGTAGGGGATTTGTGCCGCGCCGTATTTTCCGCTGCGGCTTCACTTTGGGCCTCGGGTGCCCTCCGGGTCCTTTCGGGCGATCCATAACCTTCGATCCAATGCTAGAGTGAGTTTGCGCTTCGTCGGTGCCATCTAAGGCCACATGAATCTGAAACTCACCGGATCGGCTTTCCTGGCTCTGCTTCTGCTCGGGACGTCTATCTCCGCAGCCCAGCAAGGCGGAGCCATCGGCGAGCCCATCGTGCTCCAGACCACGTCCCTTCCCAAAGCATTTCTGCGCCAGCCCTATCACTTCAAGCTGGAGGCGCAAGGCGGCATCCTTCCTCTCCGGTGGGAGGTGACCGCCGGTGCGCCGGCCCCGGGGATCGACCTGTCTGCCGACGGCAACTTGACGGGCGCGCCCACCGAAGTCGACAGCTTCCACTTTGTCGTGACCATAACCGATAGCGGCAAGCCGACCCGGTCGCAAAAGAAAGAATTTACCCTCGACGTCGTAGCCCCGTTGCTCGTAGAGTGGAGCAAAAAGCCCAAGGTGAATGGCCGGAGAGTGGAAGGCTCCATCAAGGTCTCCAACCAGACGGAACAGGATTTCGATTTCACCTTTGTCGCCTTAGCCGTGGATGCAACCGGGCGCGCTACCGCAGTCGGCTATCAGCACTTCACGCTGAAGAAGAACACCGACGAGTTCGAAATTCCCTTCGGAGAAAACCTGCCCTTCGGAGCCTACGATCTGAACCTAGACGCGGTAGCCGAAGTAGCCGCCACAAACACGATCTACCGCGCCCGCCTGAACACAGGGGAAAAACTCCAAGTCCAGCAAGGCCCATAAGCTAAGGAGCTGGCTTTTTGTAGGAATGGCTCGGAGGGTGTCAGGGAGGGGTTTTCGACCCGCCCAATCCGAAGCCAAGCTCGGCGGTTTGGCGGCAAGGCGACGGGGTGCCGTAAGCGCCAAATTGTCCCAAAGAATAAGAATCCCGAGGTGATGTCAAACCCATTCATCTCGGCCAGTAGCTCGCGTTAGACCCTCGCCGACCTGCTCTCGTAGCTTCCCTTGCGGGTTGCTTCGCGCGATCATGCTCGGGCTCCGGGCTCACCGCCAACCGGACAAACCTGCTTGACGCCTCGGGATTCTATCTTGCCTCCGACATATCTCCCTGTTCGCCTCGACCAGCGCTTTGCTATAGACCCTTGCTCGCCCTCCCTCCGTCATTTTGCAATGCAGAGGGTGACTTTGCTCGAGCCCCGGACGCCGCACCAACCGGGAAAACTTCAGAAGCTGTCAAAGAACGAGTTTGTTTTTACTCCTTTCATTTTCAGAGTCAATAAAAAACCAACTCTTTTATCTGCTGTAAAATCAATCGAGTGCAGGCTGTCCACAGCCGCGTGCCGCAGGGACGGTGCAGCTTGACCGGAAAACGTCGCATTTCCTTATCGAGTCCGCATTTTCCGAGGCTCTTCTCCCGGCGGCCATGAGACTTGGCGGCGAACCGTACTATTTTCAACTGTGAAAATCCCGGCAAGAATCCTGCTGGAAGCCGATTTCGCAGTTCAGGTTTCCTCGCCACAAAACACACCACGGTCTCGACTGTTCATCGGGTAAAATGCGGTTCGAGCAGGAGGACCGCTGTGAGCCGAACGGCCGGGGTGCTGGTTACGGTGCTGACGATGTTCGCGCTGGCCAGTGCGGCGGGACAGAAAACGGCAGATTCTGAGCAGCGAACGGCCCGTCATTTCAATTCCATCCGCCAGCAACCCTCGCTGCTGCTGGCGTTTTTGCGGGAGATGCCGAAAGGCGGCGACCTGCACAACCACCTGTTCGGGGCTATCTACGCAGAGAATCTGATTGACTTTGCTGTCCGGGACAACTTTTGCGTGGACCGCACCACTTCCGTCCTGATCGCGCCTCCTTGCGACGACGCTTGTGATCACTACGCCAGCAAACCGTCCATGGCCTGCGCCTACCAGGACCATGTGCTCTACAACAGCATCGTGGATGCCTGGTCCATGCGCAACTGGGCTGGCGAAGAGCCCGGCCACGATCACTTCTTTGCAAGCTTCGACAAATTCCAGATGGCGCTGTTCAATCACGTTGGCGATGCCGTCGCGGAAGCCGCGGCGCGGGCCGCCGCCGACCACCTGCAATACCTAGAACTCATGCACACCGCTGATGGCATGCAGTCCGCAGCTCTGGGATTGAAGGTCGGTTGGGACGACGACTGGGCCCGGCTTCGGGAAAGGCTTCTCGCCGCCGGCCTCAAGCAGGTCACTGCCTCCACTCGGCAGCAACTCGATCGCGACGAAGCCGGCATGCGTCAGGTCCTAGGCTGTGATTCGCCCCACCCCGATCCCGGTTGCGCGGTCGAAGTCCGCTATCTCTATCAAGTCCTGCGCGGTCTTCCCAAGGAACAGGTATTTGCGCAAATTCTTCTCGGCTTCGAACTGGCGGGAGCCGACAAACGCTTCGTTGGGTTGAATCTGGTGATGCCGGAAGACTGGTATGTGCCAATGCACGACTTCGACCTGCACATGAAGATGCTCGACTACCTGCACGGCATCTACCCCAAGGTACACATCAGCCTGCATGCCGGCGAACTGGCCATGGGGCTGGTCCCACCCGAAGGATTGGCCTTCCACATCCGCCACTCCATCGAGCTGGGACACGCGGAACGCATCGGACACGGGGTGAGCGTCATGAACGAACGCGATGCCGTCGGCCTGCTGCGCGAGATGGCCCGGCGTAAGGTGCTGGTGGAGATCTGTTTGACCTCGAACGACGTGATTCTCGGGGTGCGCGGGGCGCAGCACCCCCTGCCCGCCTATATGCGTTACGCAGTGCCCGTCGCGCTGGCGACCGACGACCAGGGCGTGGCGCGCTCCGATATGACCCACGAATATCTGCGGGCGGCTGAGACCTACGGCCTCACTTATGCCGATCTGAAACACATGGCTCAACAAAGTCTAGAGCACAGCTTTCTGGATACCGATGACCGCGCCCAAGCCCAACGGATACTGGAAAAAGCGTTCAAGGAATTTGAAAAGAGTTACTGAGGACGATCCGCCGGGAACTGAGAACTGTTCTTAACAACAATGCGCAATAGGTAAGATCAAGCGACCATGACCGAACCGAACGATTTTGCCAATGCTGAGTCCGCCGCCAAATTCTTGCTCTCACAAACCCCGCTTCGTCCAAAAATAGGACTGGTGCTCGGTTCGGGCCTTGGCGGCTTCGCCGATGAACTTGCTGAGGCAACCCGTATTCCCTACGCCAACATTCCATTTTTCCCGCGCTCAACGGCTATCGGACACGCCGGCCAGATGGTCATTGGCACCGCCGGTGGTATTGCGGTCGCTGCCATGCAAGGCCGGGTTCATTTGTACGAAGGCTACTCGGTTCGCGAAGTTGCTTTCCCTATGAGGGTTTTTGGCCGCATGAATATTCGCGCCGTCATTCTTACCAACGCCGCCGGCGGCATCAATCTGGAATATAAGCAGGGCGCTCTGGTCGTCATCACCGACCACATCAACCTGCAAGGGCACAACCCGCTCGTCGGTCCCAATGACGAGCGATTCGGCCCGCGCTTTTCCGACATGACCCACGCCTACTCAAAGCCATATCGCGAAATAGTTCTGCGAGGGGCGAAAAACATGGGCAAGACCCTCTGCCAGGGGGTGTACGCCGGCCTCGAGGGACCAAGCTATGAAACTCCGGCGGAGATCCGCTATTTGCGGATCATCGGAGCTGACCTGGTCGGCATGTCCACCGTTCCCGAAGTGATCACCGCCCGGCACATGGGGGTGCACGTCCTGGCGATTTCCTGCGTAACCAACATGGCGGCCGGAATTGTCGACCAGCCGATCAACCACGAAGAAGTTCTCGAAACCGGTGAGCGCGTGAAAGGCGACTTCGTCGCCCTGGTGCGTGCCGCCTTGCCAGAAATTGCAAAAGAAATCGCAAAAGACGAAGTCGAGAGCGGATAGGCATCACCTTCCAGGCAGGACCATCGCGACCAATGGTACCTGGCCGGGGTCTGAGATCCGTCGCCCGCCGGGTTACTTGCCGGCCCGGGAGATGAGAATCTTGATGGGAGGCTTGACTTCATAGATAGCCGCGAAGCTGGCCTGATTCACGGCCAGACCAATGTGTCCCCGCGAA
>Ga0193732_1000178_pt1 | contig 12422 bp, 9 predicted proteins | sample U1s1metaG_FD_145077 | JGI IMG/M metagenome (GOLD analysis project Ga0193732, IMG submission 145077) | Soil microbial communities from a riparian zone of the East river system, Colorado, United States - U1s1 | ecosystem: Environmental > Terrestrial > Soil > Riparian zone | place: USA: East River...
CAACTCCGTCCCTGGCCACCATTCTTTCAATCATTACCTACCTACGAAAAGCCGATCACGTATCAAAACGTTGCAATTCACCGGGATGGACGACGGAATCTGCCTCAAAGATTCTGAACACAAGTTTTAAGTAGCGATCCGACAAATCGGAGTTGGGCAGAGGGGCGGCATTCCAAAAGCCGTCCCTAATTTTTTGTAGCTGAGAGGGAATGACACATGGACACTGCGATCGAGCAAAGGAAGGCCTCGGAGGGCTCCCACGAAGAGAGCATCGACTTATCAGCTGGATTCGTATCGAAGCAAAGCAGCCACGAATTGCCCGAGTCCGGGCAGCCGGCGCCAAGCCGCGGCACGGCACACGTCGATGACATCGCGGAGCCTGAGTTAGAAGAAATTGCACAGCGACCTACTCCACAGGAAGGCAGGACGGTGATTGCGGAGGAAGATATCGTTCAGTCCCATCCCCATTTGGCCGCGGAAACCGTCCTCCTGGTCTCCGTGTTGGCTGACACCTCACTCCTCGACGTGCTTTCGGCTCTCGAAGATGACTGTTTCTATTTGGTATCACATCAAGCAATCTTTACCGGACATGCCCGTTTGCGTCAATGTCTTCGATCAGTTTGCTGGCCTCCTCTTCGGAATATCCACGCGCACGCAACCAGCCAAACAATCGGATTTCGTTCGGCTCATCCATCGGCTCTCCTTTGGGTTCTCTCTGAAAAACCTTGTAGCCTTTCGTGATTGTGAATATCTCTCCGGTCATGCCGCCACCTCCTCCTCAGAAGCAAAGCGACCCGTTCTTCCAGTGTCGGCTGTTCGGAACTATCAACCTCAAACTGTTTCTCTGCTAGAGAATCTAGCGACTTGATCGCTGCACGAAGGTCTTTCAAGGGGTCTCCTTTTGACCTTTTCATGTCATCCTCGCTCTTGACACCCATGATTTAATCACAAATAGAAAAGCCCTGCTGCCAGTCGAGCCCAGATGTCTGAGCTTGGCGATTCAACGCAGCCATGACCAAAGCATATCAAGCAGAACGAGCAAGTCAGGCGGAAATGGCCGAGCGGGTGGGAGTTGACCGGAGCTTTTTGGCAGATGTGGAGCGGGCAACAGCTGCTCCATCCGAAAACAGCAGACAAAACAAAAGCCCCGCTCTCGCGAGCGGGACCTCGTTTCAAGTTAAGAGCCAAGAGCGAAGAGCGGAAAGCTAAGCTAGTGGCTGCTTTTACTACATATCCCCCATACCGCCACGGCCGCCGGTGGCGGGAACGCCTTCTTCCTGAATCTCCGCCACCAGCGCTTCGGTGGTCAACATCAACGACGCGATCGAGCCAGCGTTCTGCAGGGCAGTGCGCACGACCTTGGTCGGGTCGATCACACCCGCCTTGACCAGGTCTTCGTACTCGCTGGTCAAGGCGTTGAAGCCGTAGTTGGCGTCTTTCGAGTCGTTGACCTTGCCCAGAACGATTGCGCCTTCTTCGCCGGCGTTCTCGGCGATCTGACGTAGCGGTTCTACCAGGGCGCGCTTCACGATGTTGACGCCAATTTGCTCATCGCCCCCAAGCTTCAGTTTGTCGAGAGCGATGACGCAACGGCTCAAGGCCACACCGCCGCCGGGGACAATGCCTTCTTCCACGGCCGCACGGGTTGCGTGCATGGCGTCTTCGACACGGGCCTTCTTCTCTTTCATTTCGGTCTCGGTCGCGGCCCCAACTTTGATCACAGCCACGCCACCGACCAGCTTTGCCAGCCGTTCCTGTAGCTTCTCGCGGTCGTAGTCGCTGGTCGTCTTCTCGACCTGGCTGCGAATTTCTTTTACCCGGCCTTCGATCTCGTTGTGCTTGCCCTTGCCTTCGATCACGGTGGTGTTGTCCTTGTCCACGGTGATCTTCTTGGCTTGACCGAGGTCGTCCATCTGGACGTTCTCCAGCTTGATGCCGAGGTCTTCGGTGATGGCCTTGCCGCCGGTGAGGGTGGCGATGTCTAGCAGCATGGCTTTGCGGCGATCGCCGAAACCGGGCGCCTTGACGGCGCATACTTGCAGCGAGCCACGCAGCTTGTTGACGACCAGGGTGGCCAGCGCTTCGCCCTCGACGTCCTCAGCGATGATGAGCAGCGGTTTGCTGCTCTTGGAGATCTGCTCCAGCAGCGGGAGCACATCCTTCATGGAGCTGATTTTCTTTTCATGGATGAGGATGTAGGCGTTTTCCAGCGTCGCTTCCATGCGCTCCGGGTCGGTCACGAAGTACGGAGACAGGTAGCCGCGGTCAAACTGCATGCCTTCGACTACTTCGAGCTGCGTTTCGAGGGTCTTGGCCTCTTCCACGGTGATGACGCCGTCCTTGCCGACCTTCTTCATCGCCTGGGCAATGATGTTGCCGATGGTCTGGTCGTTGTTGGCGCTGATCGTTCCCACCTGAGCAATCATGTCGCCAGTGACGGGCTTGGACAGCTTGTCGAGTTCGCCTTTGCCGCGCTCGCCAGTCTTGGAGTCGGTGGCGCCGCAAACCACCGAAATCGCTTTCTCGATGCCACGCTTCATGGCCATGGGGTTAGCGCCGGCCGCCACCGTCTTCACGCCTTCGCGATAGATGGCCTGTGCCAGAACGGTCGCGGTGGTGGTGCCATCGCCAGCGACGTCGGAAGTCTTTGAAGCGACTTCACGCACCATCTGCGCGCCAATGTTCTCCAGGCCATCTTTCAATTCGATTTCTTTTGCTACGGTCACGCCGTCCTTGGTAATGGTCGGCGATCCGTATTTCTTCTCAATCACAACATTGCGGCCTTTGGGGCCGAGAGTCACCTTCACGGCGTCGGCCAGAATATTAACGCCGCGAAGAATTGCTTGCCGCGATTCCTCTCCGTGTACGATTTGTTTTGCCATAATCAGAATCTCCTATCAAAAGTTACGGATTTTCTTGCAAGCCACGCCTGCAGAATGTCTTGGGTTGCATGGGGTTCGGTTACTAGCTACTGGCGACCAACTCCTGACGACAACCGCCGCGCTCCGACGGTTTCTCTCTTGGCGACGCCAGACAGCACGCCGAGAACTTCCTCCTCCTTCATAATCAGGAAAGCTTCGCCGTCAATCTTGATTTCAGTGCCGGCATACTTAGCGAACAGGATGTGGTCTCCCGCTTTCACCGCCAGAGGGAACACCTTGCCGTCTTCATTGCTCCTGCCCTTGCCCACGGAGATGACCTCGCCCTCCTGCGGCTTGTCCTTAGCACTGTCCGGGATGAGGATGCCGCCGCGAGTGGTTGACTCTTCTTCTACGCGACGAACCAGGATGCGGTCGTGCAGCGGAGTGAATTTCGTAGCCATGCGCGCGAACTCCTTATCGATTCTTAATCGGTTTTAGACTTGGGTTAAATTGCTGGGATAACGAGGATCCGGGCCATTACGGGCCGTTCCTCGATCCGAATAGTGCCGACTTGAACTTTTGGCGTCATCGGCTCTCCCGAGTAAACGTATCTTGCGACCAAAAAGGGGGTGGATCAGGTAGCCACCCCGGGTGATTGACGAGGCACCGTCTCAGGCGGCCACGGCGGCCGGTTTGTGAATAGTCGAGCTGATCACATCCGAGACTTGCACCTTGGGAGCGCCGTCCAATACTTTATCCAGCATTTTGAGCACTTCCGGGTAGCCTGCAGTGTTGTAGGCTTCCGCGTACTCCTTGGTATCCCAGAGACTGATTGCGACCACATCCAACCCTCCTGGGACAGAAAATGTGATTTCATCCCGAAACCCACTCTGCTTCCGCAGCATGGGAATGATTTCTTTATCGAAAATCCGCGTAAACTCGCTCAGAGTGTTTGGTTTCAGGCGTAGAGAGACATTGCGAGCAAACATGATCAACCTCCATTCGATTGGCTAGGTGATCTAAGAGGGAGAACTTCAGATGGGCTGACTTAGTTCAGGGAACCTGAAATGAGTAAGAAGTAGTGGCTTGCTCAAGAGCAATGCTAGGCTTGGGCGCTACCGTTGTCAAACACTCTCCGAATGCTGGATCTCCTCTGCGGAATTGTCACCTCTGGACTAGCGCGGCAAGCCTATTCGATCGAAATCCTCCGCAACAGGTTGAAGTTGCTGAGAATCTCGCTCGTGCCCAGCACCACGCAGCACAACGGATCATCGGCGATGCATACCGGCAGCTCGGTTTCCTCACGGATTCGCTTGTCAAGGTTTTTCAGTAAAGCACCGCCTCCGGCGAGCACGATGCCGCGGTCGATGATGTCGGCGGAGAGTTCCGGCGGCGTGCGCTCCAGCGCCACCCTAATAGCATTCACCATGGTCGAGACCCATTCGCTCAACGCCTCGCGGATCTCGCCGTCGCCTACCGTGATCGTCTTTGGCATACCCTCGATGAGGTTCCGACCTTTGATCTCCATGGTTAGCGGCTTGTCCAGCGCGTACGCCGAGCCTATCTCGATCTTGATCTGCTCCGCCGTGCGCTCCCCGATCAGTAAATTGTATTTTCGCTTTATATAATTCCCGACAGCTTCATCCATATGATTGCCCGCGATGCGCAGCGAGCGTGAATAGACCATGCCAGAGAGCGAGATGACGGCGACATCGGTGGTGCCGCCGCCGATATCTACCACCAAGTTGCCGCCCGGCTCGGTGATGGGCATACCGGCGCCAATGGCGGCCATCATCGCCTGCTCCACCAGGTTAACCTCGGCGGCCCCGGCTCGGTAGGCCGACTCTGCCACGGCGCGCTTTTCCACCTGTGTGATCTCGGAAGGGACGCTGATCACGATGCGAGGATGCACGAGCGTCCTGCGTTGGTGCGCCTTTTGGATGAAGTAGTGGAGCATCTTCTCCGTCACTTTGAAGTCGGCAATCACGCCGTCTTTCAAAGGCCTCACAACTCTGATATTTGCGGGCGTGCGGCCCAACATCTCCTTGGCTTCCGTACCGACCGCCCGGACTTCGCCGGTACGGTCATCGAGCGCGACGGCCGAGGGCTCGTTGACCACGACGCCCCTGTCCCGAGAATAGATCCGCGTGTTAACCGTACCCAAGTCAATCGCCAAGTCCGCAGAAAACAAGCTCAGTAATGGGCGCAGATTGTTGAGAGAGATTCGCGCTAGGTAGTCGAAACGCATAACACCAACTGGCATGCAATTGCTATTTACCGTCTTGTCTAGGAGCAAAGATCATACGGAAACGTCCGAACAACTAAAAAGCGCTTTCCGGCCATCGCGCCCGGTAGAAGATTGGCCCTGCCTTCGCTCTTTCCTCAGCATGGAGTTCAGCCATACGGAGCGCCTCAAGTTACCAAGGTTACCTCTTCGCGGCCTCGAATCGCGGAACAAGCCACACCGTCCGCGAGAAAATAGCCATATGAAATTGGAGATGCTCTCGCTCGTGTTGCGGCTTGATTGCTTGTCTTGTGTGCTTACGGTTCTTTCGACGATTCTGGTTGGGAGAAGATGCTGGGAGGGCTGGGTGCTGGCGGCGGCGAACAGCCTGATCATTTGCGTCATCGGGTTAAGGACGGCGCAACTGGGCTTCATTCCGGCGAACCTGTTTTGTATTGTGCTCTATGCCTTCAACCTCCGAACCTGGCGCAAGGCCGAGATCTCCTGACCAGCGTCCCCGAAGATGCCGGGGCCGAGATCAAATATCTCGAGTCGCACGGATACCCCATCGCTTGCGTAGAAATAGCGTGAAGAGCCAGATGGTCTCCAAAAATGGGCAGGCGCGGAAGAGGAAATCTGAGGCATGTAATTCAAGGCACCAGTATTTTTGGTCGTTGCAGCCGTAAACGGTTGATTCCTGATGACATGATAAGTAATTCAAGGTGATCGAAGGCTACTATCGCAGGGCGACCACGGGTCGGGACCGGGATTCGCAGGCCGTCCCCACGTTCCTCCACTTCCGCTCTCAGCGTCCGCAAATTCTGTCGTCATTCATGAACGTCGTCGAGAAATGCCTTGAGTTTACCTGAGCGCGAGGGTTGGCGAAGCTTGCGCAAGGCCTTGGCTTCGATCTGGCGAATGCGCTCGCGGGTGACGGCGAACGAGCGGCCAACCTCCTCCAGCGTGTGCTCCGAGCCGTCCTCCAGACCAAAGCGCATCTTTATGATCTTCTCCTCGCGCGGGGTCAGGGTGCGCAGCACTTGCGCGGTCTGTTCCTTCAGATCCACATCGATGATGGCCTCGGCGGGCGAGACCACGGCGTGGTCTTCGATCAAGTCGCCGAGGTGGGAATCCCCCTCCTCGCCAATTGGCGTCTCCAGCGAGATCGGTACCTGCATGATCTTGAACACCCTGCGCACCCTGGCCTCGGGAATGTCCATGCGCTTGGCAATCTCTGCCGACCTGGGTTCGCGGCCCAACTCCTGAACCAGCTGCCGCGAGATGCGAATCAGCTTGTGCACGATTTCGACCATGTGCACCGGGAGGCGGATGGTGCGCGACTGGTCGGCGATAGCGCGGCTGATGGCCTGACGAATCCACCACGTGGCATAGGTGGAAAATTTGTAGCCGCGGCGGTATTCAAACTTGTCCACCGCCTTCATGAGGCCGACGTTGCCCTCCTGAATCAGGTCCAGGAATTGCAGCCCGCGATTGGCATACTTTTTGGTAATGGAAACCACGAGGCGCAGGTTGGCCTCGATGAGCTCATGCTTGGCCTGCTCCCCGTCCCTCTCGGCGTGGATCATTTCGCGCTGCGTGCGGCGCAACTCCTTAAAGCTCACGCCCGCATCGCACTCCAACCTTTCCAGGTCGGCGCGATCCCGCCGCTGGGTCTTGCGGCAATCTTTCTTGAGTTCTTCACTGCGCGTGCTCTCAATCTTCCTATCCAGGTTGCTGACCCGGCGGTCGAGAAAGCGCATGACGTCCACAGTCTTATTCACCCGATCGGTCAAGCGTTTGCGCTCTAAGTTGGTAAAACCCAGGTTGCGAATGATGAGCGAAATCCGAACGATCTCGCGGCCCAGCCTGCATCGGCAGCGGCTGTATTCGCGTGCTTTCTTTTCAGCCGGAATGGTCGATAGCCGTCCGGCCAGGTGGCTAGCTCTTTTGTAGTGCTTCTGCAGATCGTCGATGCGGCACGTGATGTCCTTGACGCCGTCCTGCAGGACCTTCTCAGTGATCTCTTCCTCATCGAAAACGATAATTTCCTTGATCGAGCGTACTCCGCGCTTCAAATCCTCGCCAATGGCCAGAATCTGGCGGATCACAATAGGCGAGCGTGAAAGCGCCTTCAGCACTCGCAGCTGTCCGCTCTCGATACGCTTGGCAATGTCCACTTCCCCTTCGCGGGTGAGCAGAGGGACTACGCTCATCTCGCGCAGGTAGATGCGTGCCGGGTCCTTAATCGCTTCAAGAGGGCCTGGAGTCTGGTCGAGTTCGACGTCCTCGCCGACCTCTCCTTCGTTCTTAAATTGTTTGTCGAGGGCCGAGGAAGCTAGCCTGGGCTGGCCCTCCAGCACGTCAACCCCCTGCGTGCCGATGGTGGCAAGCAAGTCGTCCATGTCTTTCGGGGAATGGACGTCGTGCGGAATCAGGTCATTCACCTCCTTGTAGGTGAGATAGCCCTTTCCCGTTCTGGCATCAACGAGTTTCGTAATGTCGTTAAGAGCCAAGCGGAATCCCTTTCAGCGCCGTCCTACGTGGAAGTAAGACTTTGAGTGGGACAACACTTTGCCCTTGCCAGTTGTAGAACCAGGGCAAACAGAATTGGTCTTCCCTACGCTTTCTGTGGAGCTACACTGTGCTAGGTTGACACGTCAACGTCCTCATTGTAGTCCCGGTTGACAGACCATGCTTCGAGTACCCCTGAGGAGCTGAAAAGCCTGAACAGTGTATTAGGCGGCACTCCCAAGGTGCGACTCTCGGATGTGATTACCTCGATCCTGCACAAAGGGCCGTGGCCGCTTAAGCGGTTCGTCAATCGGCTTGGGGCGGCTACGTAGCCGCCTCGTTTCTCCCGCTCCGCTAGGAAGTGGCGGAAGTCGAGCAGGGTTCGACGATCGACTTCGGCGAGTCGGCGCCTGCCGCAACTTTCCTGGAAGTAGGCGAGCGCCGTTCGGTATTGCTTAAAGGTCAGGCCGCGCTTAATGAGAGCGTGACTGCTTTCAGCAGTAATTGACGTGAACATCACCACGCGCATATTCAAACGTCCGATGGCAGACCGTTTCATGGGTTCCTGTCCAACCCTTCTTGAGCCAACGATAAGCCGAATATTCGTCGGTCATCAAGCGAGCGCGCCTATCAACATCCTCGCGGATTGCGTCATGGGAAGCTTGGAACGCAGTGAGTCGTTCAACCCGGTATTGGCAGTGCACATGTCTTTTATCGCCGGAACGGTGCCGTTACTTGCGGCAGGTTAGTTGCACAAGGGCGCCACAGCCGTGTTCGGAGCACTTCCCGAATCTGATTGCATTTAGTACCGCTGAAGACTACGCTCCAAGCTTCTCTTTCGCATCTCTCCGCCGCAACTCAGGCCAGACATATTCTTGACAGATTATCTTAGCTGAGCGTTTCTCGCTCTCGAAGTCAAAATGAAACTTGGATTCAAGAATGGACTCATGAGAATCCTACTGTACAACCCTGACAATGGCGTGACCCGCAACTTCATGCCCCACCTCTGGATGTTTCTACTCCAGGCGCTGACCCCGCCGGGTCACGAAGTGCTGCTAATGGATGGCAACGCCCAGCCCATGGATGACGCCGCCATCGCGCAGTTTGTGCGTGAGCAGAACATCGGACTGGTCGGCATTGGAGCCATGACCAGAATGATCGCCAAGGCATATCGCATTGCCGACTCGATTCGGGCCGTGGGAGTGCAGGTGGTGATGGGGGGACCTCACGTGACCGAACTGGCAGATGAAGCTCTCGGCCTGGATGGTGGCCCGCGCCATGCCGACGCTGTGGCGCTCGGTGAGGCCGATGAAACCTGGCCATTGATCGTGAATGATGCCGCCCGCGGTGAGCTCAAAGAGATTTACGCCCCAGTGGATGAAGCTGGAAAAGAACGCAAACCGTCACTCAAGGCATATCCCGTAATTCCATGGCAGTCGATCAATCTCGACCAGTTCAATCTGGTGCCGAAGGCTGCGACCCCGCTGCTCAACCGGGTCGGAGAGGGCTGGGGAACATTTCGCATTATTCCGGTGGAGTCGGGACGCGGTTGTCCTTACGGCTGCGAGTTCTGCACGGTAACCGGATTTTTCGGCGACTCCATTCGCTTCCGCACCAACGAGAGCGTGGTGAATGAACTACTACTGTTGAAGGCGCGCGCCCGCACTGAAAAAGGGCAGATTGCCGTCTTTTTCATTGACGATAATTTCGCCATCAACGTCAAGCGCACCAAGTCGCTGCTGCGCGACGTCATTGCCGCCGGCGCACAGGTGCATTGGGTAGCACAGATCAGCGCCAACTTGTTGCGCGACGAAGAACTCGTGGACCTGATTGCCGCTTCTGGAGGTAAGTGGGTATTCATCGGCATGGAGTCCATTGACCCTACGAATCTTAAAGACGTGAACAAAGGGTTCAATAAGCCGGGGGAATATGCCGCCGTGCTCGACCGCTTGGCGCGGCGCAACGTTTACGCCATCACGTCATTTATTTTTGGTATGGATAACGACACCGTAGGCGTGGCTGAACGCACACTCCAGCAAGTCCGCACCTGGCCTCCGGGACTGCCTATTTTCGGGCTGCTGACCCCACTGCCAGCCACGCCTCTGTACAAACGGCTGGAGACCGCTGGCCGGCTTACGCGGCCTAAGCATTGGAAGGAGTTCATTCCGTTTGCGATGGCCCACACGCCATTGAAGATGACCATTGAGGAAGCGCACGAAGAAGTGAAATATGGATGGGCCCACGCTTACAGTCCGGAGGCCGTGGCGCAGGCCGTGGACTCGCTGGATGATCAGCCACTCGGTTATCGGGTCAATATCTTGCTGGCACGCGTGTGTTTTCGCGGTATCTATTTCCCCATGATGGGGCGGCTGGCGTGGGTGAAGGTGATTGCGCAAAATCGGCGAACCATTTTCAGACTGGTGTGGGAAGGGTTGCGGGGACACCGGAGCCGCCGTGGAAATCCTGACGCCCCGCACCCCTTTCCGGATGCGATGGTGGCATCCGTCCCCGCCGAGAGCACCCCCTTGGCAGTCAAAGGTTGGCGGCTTTGATGGTCGAGTATGGGCTCTCCCGACTGGCCCATGCGCGCTCGAGCGATACCTAGATCTCCATCAGCGAGACGAGCCGTGGACGTCGGGCTCCCGCCGGGCGAGATCGGCCAAAATATGGTACGTCTCCTCCTGTAATGACGAGCTGTAATGACACGGGATGTTCCAGAATCAGATGTTTCTCGAACGATCGAAGCGGGTGATTCCACCCCTTAAGGCTGAATTGCTTAGCGGCTCGAAGCTCGTGAGGTTTTTGGAACGGGTTAGGGGAAATCGCCTGGGTAGTCAACAGAATCCGAGCAGGTGCTTTGAGTTTATTGCTGCTTCGCGTACTCCCACTTGGCTTCCTTCAGAATGAAGGATTGGAAGTTGAGGCTAGGGCAGTTCCATGTCAAGCGCGTAGATCTCGTCGCTGCTCACATCGCGGACGAAGAGAGCCGAACCGTCAGGAGTGAGGCCGCTCCAGGGAAGTGCCCAGCGGCGCAGATCCTTCAAATCAACAAACAATTCAGATCGGGTCTGTCCGACTTTGACCCGGCGATAAGCCGTGTTCTTTCCAGGGACATTGTAATAGACATAATTTCCGTCCCGCGACCAGGCAGGAAAGCCGATGCCCTCGGGCTCATTGATCCAACCTGTCCATTTCTGAGTTTTGAAGTCGAAGATCAAGAGTTTCTTGTTATCGGAGGAGAGGGCAGCGAGGTGCTTGCCATCCGAAGACAAGCGAGGACTATACAAGTTCTCCGAGCCCGGGATAGTAGAAACCTGCTTAGAATTAAGATCCAAAACCTGAAGGGCTACTTTCTCTGAGCTTCCAGAGATAAACGGAAGGCGACCGAAAATCATTCTTTTGCCATCTGGAAACCAGTGTGCATCTGCTTGATATTCCTTCTCGGGAAGCATTTGTTTCGGTGTCCCGCCCTGTGCCGATATCAGGAGAATCTTGTAAGGCTGTCCCAGTTGGGTATCGATGTAGGCGATCTGCGTACCGTCCGGAGACCAGTGTGGCAGGGAAACGGCGACCGGTGGAAATGTTAGTTGGAGCCGTTCGCTACCATCAGCGCGACTGCGCCACAGAGTCCAGTCGGGGTACGAGACGTAAGCGACCCACTTGCCGTCCTGGGAGAAGTCCAGTTCACCTGCCGAAATTCCTGAAAGGAATGGCAAGAACTGGTGGGACTTAATGTCATAAACGACAAGTTCACCACGCGGCAGGTTGCCATCTACGAATAGCTTCTTACCATCAGGACTAGGTACTGGAAGAGCAAGAGACATAGGGCCATTTGTTATCTGCAAGGGCTTTGAGGGCGTTTTGTGAATCGGTCCCGCAGGCTCCCGTACTGCCCAGATATTGGCGTTATCGGCAGCGCCGCTGACAAAGAAGTAATAGCGGCCATCCGCACTCCAGACACCGCAGCACTCGGAGGGCGGGCTATGCCAAGCCGGGAGCAGGGCGTGAAGATCGCTGCCATCGGCGTGAACTTCCCAAATCGAAGCGGAGTTGGTCTGAGGAGTTCCGAGCGTGAACCGAAGGCGAGTACCGTCGGGGGAAAAGCGAATCGAGTATGCCGAGCCGGAAACCGTTATCAATTTTCGGGCGTCCGTGCCATCCGCGTTGGCCAGGAAAATGCCAGACCCCTTGGCAAATGCGAGTTGCCGACTGTCGGGGGACCACACAGCCCCGTGAGCGACAATATCCGAAAGATGGCGGGGACTCCCTGTCGGCAGAGGCAATACCCAAGCCTGTGCTTCGTTTTCCAAGAACCCGGAATCCGCCACCAAGAGCTGAGAATGATCGGGAGAAATGTCAGAGATAACGGTGTTGCTAAATGGTGTCGGAATGGCCGAGGTGTCACCGCCGGTGACGGATCCTTGTACTAGGAACTGTTTCGAGCCGGTGCTCTCAGTGATATACACCCGGGAACCGTCGGTCAGAAGATTGGTCTTGGTAACGCCATCGTGGGTAATTTGGCTTGTCTTGAGTACTTTAGGCGGTGGGAGAGGCCGACTGAGCCAAGCAAATATTCCCCCAAGGACGACGACCAGTGCCGCCGTTGGAACCAGAATCTTCCAGAGCCTCCGGCCGCCAGGCGTCCAAAGTTCGGCGACCTTCACAGCAGCCGATGACGGCGGGGCAAAAGCGGGAACTGATCCCGATGTTGATACTCCTTGCTGTGCCACAGATTGCGCCGCTTCATCCTGCACCACGGCCACCGAACCGGAACTACGTACTCCCGCCCGCCCCGACTCGGTGTCCCGCTTCAGGCGCTGCAAATT
>Ga0193732_1000179_pt1 | contig 12403 bp, 19 predicted proteins | sample U1s1metaG_FD_145077 | JGI IMG/M metagenome (GOLD analysis project Ga0193732, IMG submission 145077) | Soil microbial communities from a riparian zone of the East river system, Colorado, United States - U1s1 | ecosystem: Environmental > Terrestrial > Soil > Riparian zone | place: USA: East River...
CCGCGCGGCTAGGGACGCGAACGGTTCGGGCACAGAGATTTGGCTTAGATTCTGCGGAATGCCTCTCCCCGTTACAAGATAAACAGCAAAACTGCCCAGCCAATGCCCGCCTTCGTAGTGCTTGCCAGTCACCGCTGCCAGCCCCGCACGTCTATGCGCCTCAGCCGCCACCCTAATCATCGGTAGGCGCTTGTCGTTTTTCGGCAAGGCCGTAGCAATGCCTTCCAGCATCCATGCGCGACTGAGATTGAGCCCGTCTAAATGCGCCAGCTTCGGATCGCTCGGATCAGGGGACACTACAGGCTGCAACCACGTACCATTTTTCACCGGGGAAATCTGGGGCAGAAAAACGTGGAGCCAACGAGCAAACTCGGGACCGGGCAATACACGCCGCATCAGGTCTGCCTCTCCGAGACACGGAGAAAGGAAATCTTCGCCCGAAGGCTCATAGGATAGTGGACAACCTTTGTCTCCGAAATAGAATTGTCGAGCTTTCGATACCAGCAGGTCGGCAAATTTTGTGTCGCCAGAGGCCCGTGCGTAGTCCAGCATGAGGCCCAGAGCGAAGGCGGTCTGATCATGTTCGCCGATCCGCACCGGATGCGAAAGCTTGGGCAGCCAGTCGTTCAGACGTTCGAGTGCAGCCTGTTCCAGCGGGCGCAAGCTCGCACTCATGTCGCGTGCTTCAGGATCGTCCCACTCTCGTAGTTCCACAACCATTTGAAGCAGCCACGCCAATCCATAAGGGCGTTCAAAACTGGCGCGGCCCTCAACGCGGAGGTACGCCGCCTCCTGCGCGACGTTGTCTGCGGTCAGGCTTTGCCGCAGGGCTTCGCGTGCAGAGGGCGCAAAGCTGGCGTCGGGAAACGTCCTGACTAGCCGGACCAGCAACCAATGCCCGTGCACCGAAGAATGCCAGTCGTAGCAGCCGAAGAAAGAAGGAGTCAGTTTTCGGGGTGGGGCCACATCCGAATCGCTGTTCAAGGTGTGGCTGATCTTGTTTGGATATTCTTTGTGGACGCACGCAAGTGCAAGATTGGCGAACCGCTCAGCAGCGTTAACGTCAAACTCGGCGGGTATGGCAGTGCCCTGAGCACCCATCACGTTAGCAGTGAAGAACAAGAAAACGACGCATACAGTGAATTTCATTGACTGATACTTTAGACGAACAGTGCCGAAGATGACGAGATTTGCAGATTGCGTGAACCTGAAATTGCAGCCCTCAACGTTGATTAGCCCTTGCGTGCCTCTCGTCGGTAGTGGGACACGCAGCAACCAAAGTCCGTAGTCGCTGTCCCAATGCCCTCGGCACGGCCAGCAATTGAAGCGTAATCTTGAGGCATGTACATCAGGACTAGAACCATCGCAGGCGGCACTTCCATGATTTGCAAGAACTGCGGGCACGCGATCAGCGTCAACAAGATTTGTGAGAGACCAATACAGGCGGCAACCGACATGCTGAAACACATGGCTGCCCACAATACCTCCCGCGCTTTCGCGGTGGCTGAGAGTGTCATGGGACAAGAACCTGAGGCCATCCTCGCAGTCGAGTCACTTACTCCGCTTGCGATACCGTGGATTGCTTCTCTCCCCGAATCACTGAACTAAGTCCGTCTCCGCCAGAGCGCCCGCCGTGGACTCATTCTTTCTCATCAAACCTTCCCACTGTCCGTGATTTGCAGAACCCTGAGCGCAACCGATCCTTATTTACTCCGATGTTTGCTGATCGCCTTCGTCATCTGGAACATGCCCAATCGGGCTTTTCCAAAGACTGGTTTCAGCTTTTCATCGGCTACGATCTTACGCCGCTTCTTTGGGTCTTGCAGTTTGTGCTTTTTGATGTAGGCCCACACCTTTTCGCGACCTGTGGTCGGGATATGGGAGCGGCTGATCCCAGTACCTCAGCCAATTGTGGGGAGGGCCTCAAAAGCGCTTGAGCCATCTTTAAGAAAGCGGCGTTTGTCTTTTTCTGCTTAGGCATTAAGTGATCTTCCTTTTTTTAAAATGATCTTTCCGATTGTAGGCGAGTTGCGCAACTTGGTCTACGAGGCAACATTCTGAATTGTTTCGCGGCTCATTGTGTATAATCACCATCAGCTAAGTTTGACTCACACGCAGTTGAAAGTCGGTACCGCCAACCAGCGTCACCCATTCTCACCCGCAGCGACTTTTCTCAGCACAATTCAATAAAGGAAATAGGAAGACCAAATGGAACAAGGAACAGTAAAGTGGTTTAACGACGCCAAAGGCTACGGCTTCATCAGCCGTCAAACTGGGGAGGATGTCTTCGTACATTTCTCCGCTATTCAAGCTGGCGGCTTTCGCAGCCTGCAAGAAGGACAAGCGGTGCAGTTCGAGGTGACCAAAGGCCCAAAGGGCTGGCAGGCCGAGAACGTTCAGGCGGTCTAAGTAGCGTCCAAGAATGCCCGTTATCCGAGAGGATTTCGGGCATTGCTGTTTATGTTGCTAATAATCGAACTTTTGTCACAACTATTTACGAACTTTTCACAGTCTCGGAACCCCCCGAGTTCGTCCAACGCTTAGGATCAAGACTATGAGCCAAACGTCAACATGCACATTGTGGGGAGAGCAACGTCTGAGCAGTCAGGATAAGGAGCGGAAGTTGAAGTTGAGTCTCGAAACCCGAGTAACAGAAGACGTTGCCGTGATCCGCTGCAAAGGCAGAATCGCTTATGGCATTGAAGCTGCCGCGCTCTCAGGCGAAATTGCCGAGCTTGCTCCCCAAACCCGTCGAGTCGTGATCGACCTCAGCGGCGTGGAAATGATCGACGCCGCTGGCCTTGGAGAACTCGTTTCCGTTGCGGTGGCAGCGCAAGGTAGCGGGTGCTCCATCACGCTGGCTGCTCCCGGCCATTTCATCCGCCAATTGCTGGAGCTTACCAAATTGACCTCGGTTCTCGAACTCTATCCCACCTTGGATGCAGCGATCCTTGGATTTAACGGACAAGCGGCAGAAGTCGCCTCCGCAGAGTTTTGATTTCTGGGGGAGGGCTGCTCAACGAGCGTCCCGTGACTCTAACCAGAGCCGGGACGCTTTCGTTTCTGGGGCTGTCGTCACTGTCAGCCCGTCTGCGATGGAACATGTTTTCCCCTGTGGTATGTTTTTTGCATTGCGCGTCGAATGCTGACTACCTGTATGTCAACCTGAAAGAGAGCTTGGCCGAGAATGCCGCTTCTCCTCTCGCCGTGGGTAAGCCCCTCTCGTTGAGGCAATCTGGCGGCCAGTTGGCACAGGGCAATGGTCGCGGCTCTCGCCCGGTAACGCAACTCTGGTTTGGCATCGCAGTTGCTGCTGTCCTAACCGATAGCCCGTTCGGGCTCCGCGAGAGTCCATTCCCCAGATTCCCGCTTCCCCCGAGGAAGCCCCCAGATTCGGCAAGATCGCACACGTGGTGTGATAGCGATAGTGGTTCGAGAAGGCAGGTGGGCACATGCCCTATCTCGGTATTGGAAGCATCTCCGGCATCATCCACGTCATGGCCAGACTTCCTCATGCCGCCAGAGCCCTCGTGGTCGTAGCAGTGTTGATCGCCATCTGGCGCTGAATAGGGCAGAGCGCGGATGACACCGCAACTGTCAACTGTCGGCAACCGGATGCTTGTTTGCTTGTACGCCAGATACAGATTCCTCGATGCGGAAGGGCCTGTGCGCGGAGACTCCGTCGATGAGCCATAATAATGACAGGAATTGGCTCGACGTTTACAGAGCCGCGGTAATGGAATTCAACCGAGACAAGCTGCCAGCGAGCATCGACGTAGCTGAGAAAGCTATCCACCAACGCTTACGGGGATTGCCGATTGCACACTCTAAGGAGCACGGCAAACTGAGAGATGCACTCAACAGTCTCGCGGTTCTCAAGAGAATGCTCTAGCACATTGGCGTGTTGCAGCATTTTCTGTTGGCCTAAATCGAACTACTGCGGGATCGATTCTGCATATCGTGCCACCACTTCGCAGTTCGAGCCTTGGTTATCGGCATTCAAGCGTTGCTCGAACCCGCATCGTGAGAGCCCGCTTCTAACTCGCTACGTAAAACATTCAGCCCAGCAAGCGCATCGCTGATAGCCTGCCGTTCGTCGGGTGCTCCTCCATGGTCTAACTGCAATTGGTGTAGTCGGGCGTCAATCGCGGCCTTTGCCGCCTGAATCCGCTCTTGTAGTTTCTCATCGTCGGCTTCGAGGACGGCAGCCTTGTACAGTTCTTGCCAAACATCATCGGCTTTCATCGTCGTTCCTCCTCTTTGACGTTTGAGAAGTCTCTCTTCGTTGTCGTCTGACTTGATCCGCTCTAATCTGCGTTCAATGATCAGGATCTCTTCTCGCATTACGCAAATCTGGTCAAGAATTTCCTCGATAACGTGTGCCTGCGGGCTTCGTTCTTGCTTAGCCATAATGCGGTCAATGTAGTCTGCTGTTAGCGTTCGGTTGGCACGCTGGCGTACAGTGTCTGACAGCGAACAGGCCGACTGTGATCGATCATTTTCCACAAAGACATCGGGCCGACAACTTGCCACAGTGCGGTCCCGCCTGTATGGTACCAGTGCTAGCTTACGGTTGGGGGTGGTTTGGATGGGAGTCATATCAATCCTCTGCACGTATTCGGGGGCATGAGCGCCGCCACGGTCTACTTTCACAATAAATTTGGTATTTTTCATAGGTTGTCCTTACTTCTGTCCCCCTGAGAAACGGTTAGCGAGCAACCAGCGGTTCATCTTCCTACAATCTGGGTCACACTGACCGCTGTCAGAGACTTGCCACACTCCAAGCAATACGCCTTTAATCGAGATGTGATCAACCCGCACGAAGGGCACATCCTTTGTGTCCGTACCCTGCAATCTGCTGCAGGCGCCTCCGGTAGAGCAGCAGAATCGCGAAAAGTGCAATCAGCAGACTAAGGAAAATACTAATTGCGCTCATAAAGGCGCTCCTCCTCGGCGATTTCCACATCGAGTGCTTTGCTCCCGATAGTGATAGCGCGTTCGATTTCGCTGCTTTCCATATATTGATCGCCATTCAACCACCGAAGCTGTTCTCCTGAAGACCCAGTTTGGACGCCGTTAGGGCAATACTTAGTTTCGAGTTTGTCAGGCCTGCCGTACTTGGTGCCCAACGCCAGCACGTAGCTGTTGTAGGTGTTTCCCTGTGCGCGGCGATCCGTGGACAGGTAAATTTGGGCCACTCTGTGATCCAACATCGTCATGTTCACGTATTCCCCTGTGTCCAAAACATCCGTGCAAGTCTCGATCCGACTAGTGCCATCGGAGCCGCACAAGCCGGGTCTCGGAGAAAGCGAGGGTACGTTCAAGGCAAGGAATTTTCGTTGAGCTTCCTTGATTTCATCACCGATCCGAATCCCGCGAAACTCGAACGGCGGGGGCGGATTGACAGCGGGCGGCAGAACTGTCAATGGAGGAGTGGGGGCCTTGCGATCTGAGCGAACACCAGAGGCGTCCGGCGCAGCAGGAATCTGCGCGAAGACGGACAGTGACAAACCTAGAATTAACGCGCCCCGGAGGACTGGCTTTAGGGAGTAAAGGACGGGTTCCATGAATGAACCCTCATTTCTATCGGTTGCGCAAAGAGACCGTCAGGAAGGACTACGCCGGAAGGGCGACGGAGAGATGCGAAAGGGACTCCTTATAGAGTAGTCCTACGGGTCAGCAATAGCAATGAGACTCGGAACGGAGGAACGGGATAATACTGCTGTTCGGAACAGTTCCTCCCGTAAGGCATTGAGAACGCCTACCTTTGCAAAGGGCATGAGGCGTACCATTGAACATGAGCAGAATACATCCAGAATGCCCCGACTCCGAACCCTTCTGATCGCTGGGTAGCTGCCGATGACCTCGTTCGACAAGAGCCAGACGAGGAGGAAGAGGAAGACAAGGGCGACGGTACGGAAGATGACGATGTTGATGACGATAAGGACGACGACGGCTACTCGGAGTGAGCGTGCACCTATTTATTTCAGGGGGTGAAGGATGAAGCGCGAACACTTCGTGAAGGTAGTCGAGGAGGCTCTTGACTCGCTCCCACAAGAATTTCGCAGTCGCATTCGTAACGTTGCTGTTTTGGTAGAGGATCTGCCACCGAACCAACTATCACCGCAGTCGGGGCAGCAAAAGCGGCTGCTTCTGGGTGTCTTCCATGGTGTGCCCGCGACCAAGAAGAGCATATTTGACCTACCGACAGGGACGGGATGCGCAAGCGCCATCGCGCAAACAACAAGCATCACTTTAAGAAAGACGGCTTGCCTGTCCGTCCAGAGGAACATTCTCTGCCTCTTTCGAATACCTCGCTCGACCCGCTTCGGGCTTATCCGCTCAAGAAGGTGGCTTGAGAGTTTCGGTGTGGTGGTGTCATCCTCTGTCCCACCGCCAATCGCTCCCCTCAAGTGAATGAGCGCCGCCCTTCGCGTTCCCATATTTGTGAGCCGAATCGCCCAATTATGTGAACCAGTCCATCTCGCCCGATGTTTTTGGCTAGGCCGCTTTCGGTTTTGAATCTAGCGGCAAACCCGCATTGCGCCACGCATCGAGACCGCCTTGAAGTGCCCAAGCATTCTTGTACCCAAGCTGCCGGAGGTTTTGCGCCAAACTGGCGCTAGAGTGTTCGTTTGGTCAGGTGCAGTACGCGACAACGGGCTTGTCCTTCGGAATCTTGGAAAGATTTTCGTCAAGATTATCCAAGGGAAGACGAATAGCCTCAGGCAACTTCACGTCCGATTGCGACCATGCCTGTGGGTTGCGGGTATCGATGAGCACAAAATCCTCACCCGCTTCCATTCGCTTTCGCACTTCATCAACTGTGATCCTCAGATTGTCGGGCATACAGGGTATCCTTCTATCAGGACATGGCAGCGGGTTTGCTTCGACGCTACTTTGTTGCATCTGACGTTGGAGCCACCATTCCCCGGCCCCTACTTGGCGGCAGTCACCGACTTCACCGAAATGGTATCTCCGTTGGCTGTGCCCGTGACTTTGGCCTCTTCCCAAGCCAGCTTGCTGAGGTTGTCCAGCGCGGCTTGATCCGAGGTGTCGAGGGCATAGACTTTGTCGCCGACTATCAAAGCGTACTTAGCGCCCTTCTGCACGCAGGCACGAACGCAGGCTGCGGGGGCGAGCCCTCCCTCCATGTGCTTAGCGCCGCACATGGCATCGCTAACCTTTCCCGTAAAGGTCTGGGTGCTGCCCGCAGCCATGCCCGGCACGACAGCCAATCCGGTGCTCAGCACCACCGTCGCCATCCAAATTTGCAACATCTGCAGACGAGACATAAATCCTCCTCCTGATCAGCCGTGATTTTACGCCGGGAGCAGCTCAGTCGAAAAGCGGTTTGCTGTTTTAGGCACCCACGGTTCGAGCAACGATCTGAACTGAGGGCTCAGGACTTGGGTGCCGCTGCGAATTTCTTGGGTATTAGTTTCATTAATTTGCGGCTGCCGGGAAAATACCCTTTTTGAACCACCGGACGCCAGACCGCGGGAAAACCCAAATAAAGCGACTGTGCGCTCCCGCACGTCGCCATGCCACGACCTAACCCTGAAACCTCTTTCGGCGCGAGTGATTAGAGCGACTTTAGTTGACGCCAGCGGAACGTCGGCGTTCTAATGGCGGCACCAAATTTGCGCGATGGGGAGAGACAGATGAGTACCTCAATTGCCGAGCCAAACCAGGAGTCTCACGCCGCTATTACACCCATTCCGCTGATGCAGGCGGCGACTGCGTTCTGGGCTTTCAAGACGCTGGCGACAGCCGTTGACATGGACTTATTCACGCGGCTGTCGGCAACCCCGATGACAGCCTCCGAGACGGCGCGGTGGTTCGGAATCGAAGAGCGCCCAGCCGAAATGCTGCTAACGGGGTGCGCTGGGCTGGGGTTGCTCGACAAGCAGGATGGCCGGTACTGCAACACGCCCTTGGCAGAGAAATTCCTCGTTCGAGGTGGGTGCTACTACTTTGGTGGATTCGTCAACATGCTCAATCGAAGGCTGTACTCCGGCTGGGACAAGCTGCCGGAGGCGGTGACCACGAACCGTCCGACGACATGGAACCCTGACAAGCAGGCCTCGCTGTTCGAAGGGTCAGACCCCGCCATGATGCAAACCTTCTGGCAGGCCATGCACTCTCTTTCGATTTTCACGGCTCGTGCCCTCGGCGAGGCCGTGGATTTCAACACATTCCAAAAGCTGCTCGATGTGGGTGGAGGTTCAGGAGCATTCGACATTGAGCTGTGCATGAGTTATCCCAATCTTTCCGCCACCGTATACGATCTGTCGTTTGTGACAGAGATTGCGGATGGGAGAATTGCCGAGGCCGGGCTAAGCAACCGCATCTCGACCCAACCCGGCGATTTCTTTGCTGACCCGAAGTATCCGCCCGGCCACGACGTGATCCTACTATCCATGATCATGCACGATTGGGGCGAAGTGGAGAATCGGGCGATCCTGCGCAAGTGCTATGACGCGCTGCCTGCTGGTGGAGCCGTGGTCATCAGCGAATTGCTGGTGAACGATGACAAGACCGGGCCAGCGCCAGCCGCGCTCATGAGTCTCAATATGTTGATTGAAACCGTCGGTGGCCGGAACTACACGGCGGCTGAGCTTCGAGCTTGGTTAGAAGACATCGGATACCGCGATGTTCGGGTAGTCTGCTTTGAAGCCGCGGGTGCGAATGGCGTGGTGATCGGCTATAAACCGAAATAATGCTGCGATTACGTCAAATTTCGAGCACTCTGAGCCCACAAGACTGATGCAGGCATCTCCAACACCAATCTCCTTCATCATTCGGCGATGGTCGGCTCTGAGAAGTTCGTGCGTGTGGCATCTTGCGTCAATCAGGTGCGAGCGACAGATACGATTAACGTTTCAACACTGTACGACCTACCATTCACGCCAGTGACTACCCCCTCACAACTCGGTGGCAAAATCATCTCGCACTATCTCATCATCGAGAAGCTGGGTGGCGGCGGCATGGCTGATGTTTATAAGGCTGTATATGTCCTTCCACATTACCTGATTTAGCAGGAGGGCACGATGATTCGAGAACGGGCTCTGAAGGTTGTCTTGGTGTTGGTGGGATTGCTGTTTTCGGTTGGCATTTACCCGCTGACGATGTCTTTATGGAAAATGAATGAGTCGGACTACGGCGATGACATGATGCTCAGCCTCTATTTCGCGCTTGGCATTTTCCTGCTGATGGCAGTACGTAATCCATCGGCGAATCGCACCCTAATCGCTTTCGCAGCATGGTCGAGCTTCGCTCACGGCGCGGTTATGGCCGTGCTGGCAGTCCACATTGCGAGCGAACGCGGAGGTCTGCTGAGCGCCATGGCTGCGCTCGTTATAATCGGTGTAGCCCTGATCGTGTTGGCTCCGGGAAAGCAGTCAGGAGAACTGCGATCCGCAGCCGGTGCGTAGGCTCGTACTCCGGCGAAACGCCGATCCCGACATCCCCATCCTGAAAGAGGCCAAGGCGGAGTACGCGAAGCTGCAATAGCGCTCTGTCAGCCTTGACGCGCTGGAAAACGACGATCTGGCCGGATCGGGCTGGAATCGACAGAAGGGCTCCGAGCCGGATGCAGTCTGCGCATGATGTGCGCCTTAGGGAGGCTGTACTTATGCTATGTGACGCTGTCAACCCGGTTCTGGCGGGCAATTAACCACGTTTTCAATGTGAACACAGTTTTTAGCCCGTCGCTAGATCGCGGTTACCGCGTTTTTAAGCCCGTCAAAGCGAAAAATGGCACTGCGGGGCCGGGTAGGGTAATGTTCGACATCTTCCGCTACATATCTTGCCATCAGAGGAACTTCGACACGTATTCCGTGACTTTGGAGAGTTTGCTCGTGGATACGTGTTCCTTTTTCGATTCGCTGTGTCAAACGTTCATACGCGAGACGTCACGAACCGGGGTTGTTTTTAAGCAGGAGTCTCAGATCGACAACTTCAAAAAGAAAGTGAATGGTAGCGCTGAGTTCAACTTTGGGGACTATAGAACATTGCTGGAAGTCCAGTTTGTGCTGTCGAAAGCGGCAGTGAACTTGAACCCGTACGATGACGCGCTGTACTTGAATCCGCTAAGCTATCACCCAGACAAACTTTCGGGTTTCGCCGTCTTGCCTTTTGAAGAGTGGGCCAGAGAAAACGCGCCATCAGCGTGGTGGAAAGCCTTCACCGACCTGAAGCACGACAGGCTAAGCAACTTCCAGCAGGCTAAGATGAGGAATGTTATCTATGCACTCGCAGCCGTGTATGTGATCCTGACTTTCCGAAACGAAGCTGACTTCAAAGCTGGCAAAGTCGCCGCAGAGCTTTACAATCTGTTCGTACCAAAATATTGGGCCTTTAAGGGCAGAGTGACGGCGAGTGTTTACATGTGGCCTTAGCCCCGCAAACGGCGCAAGGTGAGTATTGCTGCTCGAAAGAAGATCGCAGCCGCACAGCGTGCGCGTTGGGCCAAGTCCAGAGCAAAACAGAAGCGATAAACTGATTTTAGATCCGATGCAGAACTCTTTTGCGGAAACTGCTCCAGCACTATTTCTGAGACTTTGCAGCAGCCGAGCTGTCCGGCCATACAGCAGGAACAGCGAGTTCCATTCGCCAAATAGGCCCGTCCCCGTACAAAGGGCCATCTGATCTTACGAAGGCCGGAGCATCATCGCTGAGCACCCATGCTTGGGTGTCTGGAGGCTGCTTCCCCATCAAGTGCGCTACCAACCCGGCTACACCTCCGATTTTCACTTTCACGACGTAATGAAGGGCTTTGTGACTGTAGGTGCCAATCGAGAATGGTTTCTGGCCTTGTGGAATGATCTCAAGGTTCACGAGCCGAGGCTTTGGCGTGGCTGCCACATATGACACCGTCGTTCTGGGGGCACTCCGCTGTATATTCTTTAACAGCGTGAACAGGATACCATTGGCGACATCGGCGGGAAGTTCGAGCCGCTCGGTCACGACCTTCTCTTTGCCATCGTCCGTGTACCGAACAGTGACTTGGCCACTGGTGGCGTCAATCGCTGTTTCCATCGGGCGCTTGAATGTCGGGCCTTTCTGGCTAAAATGGTCGCTCAAGAGTCTGAATGTGCCGTGCTGCGAGAATACAGTCGTTTCCTCGTAGATCGAGCCATCCTTGAATCGAAATCGCATGCGGTTGGTAACGCGGTCGCCCTGTGCTACTTGTGTCGAGTCGCCATCAGCGATGGGCTTGCCGTCTTGCGTGCGCAGCACTAGGAAGCCGTGGGACACGCCTTCGGGGTATCGTACCGCCACGGTTTCCGTGAGAGATGCGGTTGATTGAAGCAGAGAGGCCAGCAAGAAGACAAATCGGATCGAAGCTCGAAAACCGACCATAAAATACTCGCACAGGGTTGATTTTGCATCCCTTGGGCACATAACAGCCTAATTCAACCAACCGCATAATCAATCCGTATATTGCTGTACGCTGAGCGCGGACTCACGAAGCGCCCGGACAGACGATTCGGTAGAGGGTCAGTATGATTCGCACAGCGTAGCCAAACCGTCTGGCCTGTGGGAACAGCATGCTGTAGTCAATCTCTTCCATCAGCAGCCGCTCGCTGCGGATCGAGTACAGCATCTGCAGCAACTGTGCTCGCAACAGTTGTTCTGGCGGAATCGACGGACGCCCCACCCTGGCGTACATCGCGTCAAACCGCCGCGACAACTGCTGGAGCACTTCGTCCACCATGGCCCGGATGGCGCGCAGCGGATGATCTTTCCGCACCCGCTCCTCCGGCGACAAATAACTGAAGATGTGATTCTGCTGCTGATCGGCTCCACGCATGCCTTCTCTTACCATACAAAGCTGTGGATTAGGAGTAGTTCCTCGGCAGCCTGCTAAGTCGTCGGATCGGCCTACTATTACCTCAGTCACGTATTCTTTCGCGTGTGGCTTGCTACGATGAAAAAGCACGAGGTTTGGTGTTATGAGTTGGGGCCATCGGATTGCTCTGCTGCTTCTGCTCTGCCTGTTTGGCGCTGCGCCAACGTTCGCGGATAGCGACAGTTTTTATTGCACTGGCAGAGGCTACATCGTTTTCGACCTGCGTTCGTTCATTCACCCAGATCTCAAAGCGCCCCATGTGCTACGACTCTTCAGGTTCGACTCAGAACGAGGCATCTACAAGGCAGCTGAATGGTCCATGAAGGACTTTCAGATTCACGCAATGTCGTGCACGCGGGAGCAAATCGTGGTATCGGGCTCTGAAAACGCGAGATATGTATTCGATGTCCCGCACGAAGGCGGCGGATCGAAAGCTGAGAACGATGTAACCTCGTCACTGGAGGGCCAACTGGGATGGTCTGTGGCAGGTGTCAAGGCCCTCGAATCAGACGACTTGGAACACACGTACCAGCTGGTCCTCTCCAC
>Ga0193732_1000180_pt1 | contig 12309 bp, 9 predicted proteins | sample U1s1metaG_FD_145077 | JGI IMG/M metagenome (GOLD analysis project Ga0193732, IMG submission 145077) | Soil microbial communities from a riparian zone of the East river system, Colorado, United States - U1s1 | ecosystem: Environmental > Terrestrial > Soil > Riparian zone | place: USA: East River...
GGTGCGCCGGGGAGACATTATCGTTTTCCGCTATCCCGTGCACCCAACCCAGCATTTTGTGAAGCGCGTTGTGGGCGTTCCCGGCGACCGGGTGCGGCTGCTCAACCGGCAGGTGTACGTCAACGGCGATCCCCTGCAGGAGCCCTACGCCCGCTATACCTCAGGTGTGCGCGACGCATTCCGCGACGAATTCCCGCGGCTGAATCTTCCCGTTCCTGGTCTGGAAGGCGGTTGGTGGCTGGAGATGAAGAAATTAGTCGAAGACGGCGAACTGATCATTCCCCAGGGAAATTATTTTGTGCTGGGCGATAACCGTGATGAGAGCCTGGACAGCCGCTATTGGGGGTTTGTCCCGCAAGAAAATGTCATCGGCCGCCCCTTGCTGATCTACTGGTCAGTCCGGAGCGACGATCAGGACATGCCCCTTTCCCCCACACCTGGTGATAAACTTTATCATTTCATGTATGCTGCGACCCATTTGTTTCAAATGACCCGCTGGGACCGCACATTTCGAATCGTGAAATAAAGGCGGAAAGCTACCCTGATCGAGAAAGATCCATTGGCCAAAAAAAACAAACAGCAGGAAGAAAAGCCGCGCGAAACCACGGTCGAATTTCTGGCGTCGCTGGCCGCGGTGCTGGTGACCGGCCTGTTTATCATCACATTTGTCCTGCAGGCTTTCGAGATCCCGTCGAGTTCGATGGAGAACACGCTCCTGATCGGCGACCACGTCTTCGTCAACCGGGTACAGTTCGCTCCCGCGACTCACTGGATGGGACCCCTGCTGCCCTATCGCGACATACGACGTCAGGACATCGTTGTCTTTCTGTCGCCCGCCGAACCCGGCCTTTACGTGGTGAAACGAATCATCGGCATCCCCGGAGATCGTATTCATTTGCGTAATGGCGGGGTGTTTCGCAACGGGGAGAAGCTGGATGAGCCCTACGTCATCCACAACAGCGACGAGGGCCCCAACGATTATCGCGACGACTTCCCGGCCGTGCCGCCGAGCGACTACAATCGCTTGTTTCCCGACTGGCAGCAACTTCTGCCGCAATATATTCAGGGCGACGACCTGGTAGTTCCACCCGATCGCTACTTCGCGATGGGCGATAATCGCGACGTGAGTTACGACAGCCGTTACTGGGGTTTTATCCCCAAAGAAAATGTGATCGGGAGACCTATGTTTATTTACTGGTCGTTCGAAACGCCGCCGAACCAGTATCTACATACAGCCATCAGCGAGCGGGTTGGATTCCTGACCCACGTGGTCATTCATTTCTTTGACGAGACTCGCTGGCGGCGGACGTTGAAGGCGGTTCGTTGAAATTTTTCCGCTCCAGACGCGGCAGGGTGGTCACGGGCATCGCCTTGGTGATGGCCCTGTTTCTCGTTCGCCCGGGTGCGCAACGGCTGCGCACGCGGATTGTGCGGTCCATCAGCCTGGCCTTGGGAAGGCAGGTGGATGTGGGATCGGTGACTCTGCGCCTGCTGCCACGGCCTGGCTTCGAGTTGGAAGATTTTGTTGTCCACGACGATCCGGCGTTTGGCGCCGAGCCGGTAGTGCAATCATCCGATGTAGTCGCACTCGTGCGGGTGAGTTCTCTATTGCGGGGACGGCTGGAGATCGCTCGCCTCAGCCTCACTGAACCGAGTCTCAATCTGGTGCGTAATAACGAGGGGCGCTGGAATCTCGAGAACCTGCTCGACCGCGCCGCCAAGACGCCAGTTGCCCCCACCGCCAAGGCGAGAAGCGAAGCGCGACCGGGCTTTCCCTATATTGAGGCCGACCATGGCCGGATCAACTTCAAGTTTGGACAGGAAAAGAAACCTTATAGCCTGACCGAAGCCAACTTCGCTCTCTGGCAGGACTCGGAAAATGCGTGGGGGGTGCGCTTAACGGCACAACCGATGCGAACCGATTTCAACCTCAGCGACACCGGTTTGCTCGAGGTAGATGGTTCTTGGCAGAGGGCTACAAACCTGCACCAAACGCCGCTCCAGTTCACGGTGCAATGGGAAGGAGCTCAGTTGGGCCAGGTGACCAAGCTGACCTGGGGCCAAGACCAGGGATGGAGAGGTGCGATAGGTCTGTCCGCGTCGCTGCAGGGCACGCCGGAGGATCTTAGCCTAGCCCTGGACGCATCGATTCAGGACTTCCGCCGCTATGACATTGCCGGCGACAAAGCCTTGCGACTAGCCGGGCATTGCAGCGCCCGCTACAGTTCCTCGGATCACGTCATCTCGCGACTTGCCTGCCGCGCCCCGGTCGGTGTCGGCGGAATCGCGGTGAACGGCAGTCTCGCCCTGCCGTCCCCGAGTCGCGGCTACGACCTGACCATGCTCGCCCAGAACTTGCCCGTTCAGCCCCTGGTACAATTCGCGCGCCGCGTGAAAAAGAACGTGCCGGCCGACATTGTTGCCAGCGGCCGGCTGGACGCGGAGGTCACGCTGCGGCGCGAGGCTACGGGCAGGGGTCCGGTATGGGAGGGTGGGGGGGCAGTCGTGTCCCTGAGCGTGCGGTCCGCTCTCAATAACACAAAGCTCGCCCTGGAGAGGATCCCTTTCACCCTGTCCTCAGGTGGCGATCTTGAACTGAACTCTCGATCGGAAGGTTCAGAGCGAGACCGAAGCCGCCGCAGTCAGCACGTGGTGCCTCGGGTCGACGTCGGCCCTTTCAATTTGGGGCTGGGCAGGTCCGCGAACGCCACAGTCCGCGGCCAGTTTTCGCATTCTGGATACGACCTTGTGGTTCAGGGCGACGCCGATGTGGAGCGACTGCTCGACATAGCAAGAACGGTGGGACTGCCGACACCTCAACTGACCGCCAATGGCGAGGCGCACGTCAATCTTCGGGTTGGCGGAAGCTGGGCTGGGTTTGCGGCGCCTGTGATAACCGGGACAGCGCTGTTGAACTCGGTCCACGCACAGCTGCGAGGCTTGAATGAGCCCGTAGAACTCGCTTCGGCAAGTCTTTCATTTAGGCCGGACGCAACGGAAGTCGAGAAGCTGACGGTGGAGGCGGCCGGCAATCGGTGGCGAGGCTCGCTGACCATGCCCCGGCACTGCAATACGCCACGCACTTGTCCGATTCGATTCGAGCTTCGCGCTGACGAGATCGCGACCGATGCGCTGGCCGCGGCCATCGCTGGTTCCGGAGAGCAGCCTTGGTATCGCTTTCTGTCTTCTTCGGCTCCTCCTTCGCCGGGGCCGTCTTCGTTCGGCCAGTTTGGTTCCAAGCCCTATCTGGCTTCTGTCCATGCTGTCGGAAGGCTCAGCGCTGCTCGGGTTCTGATTCGCAACCTGGTCGCGAGCCGGGTCTCGGCGGACGTCGAACTGGAGCAAGGCCGGTTGCAGCTTACAAATCTGCGTGGAGAAATTCTGGGTGGGCGGCACAATGGCGAGTGGGCGGCGGATTTCACCGCCAGCCCTCCCACCTATAGCGGCAACGGCAGGCTGGAGAAACTTGCCCTGGGGCAATTGGCGGAGGCCATGCATGACGGCTGGATCACAGGCACCGCGAATTTGGAGTACCGCGCTCACACGCTCGGCTGGAGAAGGCCGGAATTACTTTCCGGCACCACCGCCAGCGTTCAGGTGGAGGCGCACGACGGTTACCTACCGCATCTCACGCTGGCAGGCGAGGGCAATCCGCTCCGGGTGAACCGGCTGGTGGGGCGATTGCGTCTGCGGGATGGGAGGTTCGAGATCGAGGAAGGCAAACTGCAGACTCCAGCCAGCGTCTATCAACTGAGCGGTACGGCATCTCTGAATCGGACTCTTGATATCAAACTGGCGCGTGACGGTGCTCGAGGCTTCAACATCACTGGCACTCTGACCCAGCCCCACGTGGTGATGAACACGACTCCCGAGACTGAGGCCGCCCTCAAGCCATGACGGTACACTTCTCTCTTCTTTTTTTCGCTTTTCTTTTTTCGGTCCTTACTCAGAATTCCGGGTCGCAAACCGAAACCCGCTCCAACGCCCGCCAAGTGGAGAGCACCGAGCGCAAGCTGCAACATTTGCAGAACAATGGAGCGCAGACGTATCCCGATCCGACCCCGACGACGTTTACGGAACTGGAAATCAACGCCTACTTTGCTTCCGGGAATATTAAGCTGCCTGCGGGAGTGCAGTCGGTGGTGTTTCAGGAACAGCCGGGCGTTATCATCGGATCTTCGCGGGTTGATTTCGATCCGCTCAAGGCGGGCAAGAATTCCTACAATCCGTTGCTGTCGGTGTTCAGCGGACTGCATGACGTCGTGGTCACCGCCCATGCGTACGGGGCGCACGGTCAAGGCGTGGTTCACGTGGATTCGGTTTCCATTGATGGCGTGGATGTTCCGCAGTTCGTCCTTGAGCTGTTTGTGGAGAAATACCTTAAGCCCAAGTATCCAAATATCGGTATTGACTCACGGTTCGCCTTGCCCTCTCGGGTGGATGGGGCGACGGTCGGCTTGCAAAAGGTCAGCCTGACTCAGAAGTAACTCTCCATTAAAGCCCACCCAGTGGTTTTGAATACGTGATCCTCTCATCGGGGAGCCGAAACCTGCGCCGTGGATGAGTTGGGCGCTCACCGGAGTACTCCACAGCAACATGCGGACGAACTGCGGAAACGCTCTCTTGACCAGTCACACCAGGACAAGCTGCGGGCTCGCTTTTCTATTCCGGCTTCGAGGACAGGGGAAAGGAGGGTAGGTTTCAGAGAGCCTGCCTGCATTCGATAACGAGGGAGCGGTTCACCCCGGAGGTGGCGCCTGACGATCAACGAGCCCCGAAACTGGATAATCGAGGGCGGTTGTCCCAACCTAGGCATCTTTACGGGGTATATCCCGCGCCCCGCAGAACTTTGCCCGGCAATGCTCCCGTCATCTTGCCTTGATCAATGACTGAAACTCCGTTCACCAGCACGTACTCCATCCCTTGCGAGAGCTGGTTGGGGTTTTCGAAGGTGGCGAGGTCGCGGATCGTGGCGGGATCGAAGATCACAACGTCAGCCCACATCCCGGCTTTCAACACTCCACGATCCGTCAGGCGCATACGCTGCGCGGGCAGTGCGGAAGATTTCCGGATTGCGTTTTCCAGAGTGAGTTTGTTTTCCTCACGAACATATTTGCGCAGAATGCGCGGGAAGGTGCCGTAGGCGCGCGGGTGAGGATGTTCCTGGCTCAGAATTCCTTCCGGCGATGCGCCCGAGGAATCGTTGTCGAACGAGACCCAGGGCTGCTGCAGGGCCAGAACTATATCCGGCTCTGACATGCCGAAAACAGCCACTCCCGTGGCAGCGCCGTCTTCGATCAGCAAGTCGAATAGCGCATCCATCGGGTCCTTGTTCTGGATCTTCGCCACTTCCGCCAACGTCTTGCCTTGCAGGGGAAGCAGCCTGGGGTTTTGCACCACACCGATCAAAACAGCCTCGGGACCGGGGATTTCCTGCCACTCGTTGTCCCACTCGCTCGATGCGGTCATCATATCCTGGCGCATGCGGGCACGCATCGCCGGATCTTTCAGCCGCTCGACCAGCTTGGCATTTCCGCCGTCGTGGGCCCAGGGCGGAATAAATGCGGAAAAATCGTTGAACCATGCGGTGTAGGCGTAGGTGTCAGCGGCAACGTCTATGCCTTGCGACCGGGCGGCATTGATTTTTGCCACCACCTCCGGCATGTGTCCCCAGTTTGATTTCCCCGCGACCTTGATGTGCCAGATTTCAACCGGGAGGTGGCCCTCGCGGCCAATGCGCAACGCCTCGTCAATCGCGGGCAGAACGGCATCGCTCTCATTGCGCATATGTGTGGCGTAGATACCGCCGTATTTCCCAGCCTCACTTGCAAGAGCGATCAACTCTTCTGTCTTGGCATAGGGAGCGGGCGCGTACTCGAGAGAAGTGGATAGCCCGACGGCTCCCTCGCGCATCGCCTGCAGGACCAGTGCCTTCATTTGGTCCAGTTGAGCGGGCGTCGGCTGTTTGTCGTCATCCCCCAGCACCATGCGCCGGACCTGGGTGGCACCGACGTAGCTGGCAAGATTGATTCCCATGCCCTGTTTTTCCAAGCGAGCGAAGTACTGTTGAAAAGTTCGCCAGTCGGGCGTGATGTGATAGTGATCGTAGTTCGACTGGTCGGCGCGGACGAGAGCGTCGTTCTGGGGCGCCGCGGAGCCGCCTTCGCCCGTGATTTCCGTGGTAACGCCCTGGTAGATTTTCGAGGGCAGGCGCGGGTCAACGAGGATGGTCAACTCCGACTGGCCTAGCATGTCAATGAAGCCGGGAGCTACGACCATGCCACGGGCGTCGATGGTGCGATGGCGCGCAGCATGCCCAAGATTTCCGATCGCTGCAATCTTGCCGGCGCGAATACCCAGATCGCCGGAATACCATGGCGAACCCGTTCCGTCGATGATGTGACCGTTGTTGATGACGACGTCGAAAGATTGAGGAACCGGTGCCGCCTGCGACCATAGCAGGTGAACGCCGGCCAGCAACAAGGTGGCCGTGAGTAACGGCTTCTTCCCTACTCTGCGAGTGCTGATTCCCATGGCTGGTTCTTCCCCTTATGGTTCTTGCCCTTTTTCTAGTTCAGCAGCAGCACACATTCGCAAGCCTGGGCCGGCAAGACTCCCGTCCCGCAGCCAGGGGACGCCGGCACTACAAAATTATCGTCCACCGACCTGACACCACGCCCAGGGCCAGCCAGATTCCCAGGGCTAGCCATTCGTATCCGCTGAAGTGTCCCGGCACAGACGGAACAACCTTCATCAGGACCATCAACAGTCCGACCATAGCTCCCATGGCAGCTACTCCACGCTCGCGCGGGGCTGGGCCCATCTGATAATACGCCGCACACGCAGCCAGCCATCCCACGGCGCAGGCTACCGAGCCTACCTCGGAAATTGGCACTAGGATGGCATCGCATAAGAACATGCATCCTGCCGTGGCCGCTCCTACGCAGATCACTGCGAACGACGGAGTCCGATTCTGAGGATGAACCCTGGCAACAGGGGCAGCCAACAGTCCGCGACGACCCATGGCAAAGAGCAAACGGCTGGCGGCTACCAAGTTTCCATTGAACACCTTCAAAAGTGAAAGCAGGGCCGCCGCCAGAATCATTCTGACGATCCAGGGCGAGCCGACGGCACGTTCGAACGCCACCGCAGTCATGAACTTTTCGCCAATAAGTTCTCTCCAGGGAGCCACATAGCCCACGGCCGCGACCACGATGGTATAGAAAAGAATGCCGACGACGATCGCGATCCATATCGCCGTAAAAAACCCCTCGGGGCGGAACTCCGCGCTGGCTTCTTCCGCGGCTTTGACCACCGACTCAAAACCGGTCATGTAATAAGGCACAATCTGAATTACCAACAGAACAGAGACCCATCCGCTATGGGTGAATAAAGGTGGAAAATTTTGCGGCGCGCCCTTCCTCACTCCGAACGCGACGAAAATCACGAATAGAACCAGGGTTCCGAAGGAGGTCCAGTTTTGGAAGGTTGCGCTCAGCCGGATGCCGCGGCAGTTCAGCACGGTCAGCAGTCCGGTCAGTCCCAGCCCGATGATCAGGTGGGGCAAATAAACAGGCCGGCCTGCGATGCGGTAAAGTTCCAATGCATCGAGCGCGGGAAAGATGTATCCCGCGATCTTTCCCACCGCCACTGCCTCCCACGGACACACGATGAAATAGGCCAATAGCATCATCCATCCGGTGGCAAAGCTTACTGATCGCGGAAACACCTTTGCGGTGTAGGCCACTTCGCCAGCGGCATCGGGCAAGGCCTTCACAAGCTGGCCGTAAACGTAGCCGATGGGCAGCAGCAGGGCGCCCCCAATAGCGAATCCGAGGACGCCGCCCAGGGTTCCGCCCCGCATGAGCCAGTCGTCCATCACGACCAGCCACCCCACACCGACCATGGTGCCCCATCCCAGCGTGAAGTAATCGAGCACGCGGAGCTTGCGGGCAAGAGCGATCAAAAGAGCCTTCCTAGCCGTGTCAGATTAAATGGGTCACACTTGAACAGCCACAACAGTTCCTGCAATAGATTCGCTACCGGCGGCGAGTGCTTGTTCGCGGTTTTCTTCTTTCTCAGAAGAGGCGCGCATTATAGAACATCGGGCCCCGCAGCGGATCCTAAAGTGAGCGGCGTAGTGATGCAGGCGCATGTTTTCGAGCCAAGGCGGTATGTTATGTTCTAACCTTCGTCCGTAGCCAAAGCGAGGCATCATGCCGCGATACGAATATCGTGTTCTCAAGCCGGTTCCAGCCGCCGAGAAGGCCTTCCTGGAGTGGATTGACGAACTGGACCGCGAATTCAGCAATGGCGACCCAGAACACCGCAGCGATGTGGTTCGTAAAGCGCTGCATGAACTTTATCTCGGACGATCCTATGCTGTTCCCGATCCAGCTGCTCCACGGGCCCTGCAAGCCCTGGTCCATTCCTTTGATCCCCGCAATGCCACGCTGGAGCCCGAGTCCTACGGTGATGCCGACGCTGCGAAGTATGGTGAGCGCAAGCCCCTGATCTGGTTCTGGATGATGTATGACCGGTCTCCTGTGGGCCTCAATCACTGGCTGGGACACAAGATGCGGGCTATGCTGGCCCGCCACGTTTTCAAGCATTGCGGCCATAATGTGAAGATTTTTCACGGAGTAGAGTTTTCGTTCGGCTACAACCTGACGGTAGAAGACAATTGCACGATCCACAAATATGTATTGCTTGATGACCGTGGAGAAATCATCATTCATGAAGGATCTTCCGTTTCTGATTTTGCCAATATCTACTCGCACGCGCATGATCTCAACGATGGCATGATCGTAAGCAATCACAAAACGGAAATTGGGCCCAAGGCGCGCATCACTTATCACGCGACGGTGTTGAGCGGTGTCAAGGTTGGCGAGCACGGAATGGTGGGTTCGATGGGAGTCGCTTCCAAGGATGTTGATCCGTTCACGGTGGTCGGAGGCATTCCCGCCAAACCGATCAAGCTAAAATCGATCGCGCCGGAAGAAGCACGCAAGTCGATGGAAAAGTAGCACCGCGCGTTACCACCGGCAAGGTGCACTTAGTTCGGCACGGGGTTCGAAGCTGGTTCGACGCTAGAAGCCGCCCGGAATCAGGGTTGCGCGTGTTAGTATCGAAATCAGTCTCGCATGACCCTGCAACACATTGACATAGTGTTCCAGTTGATCGCTTTTCTGTTCGCGATCAGCGTGCACGAGTCGTCGCACGCATGGATGGCGAATCTGCGCGGCGATCCGACGGCCCGCATGCTAGGGCGGATTTCGCTCAATCCAATCCGACATATTGACCTGTTCGGAACCCTGCTGTTGCCCGCAGTTGCGATGTACTTTAATGTCCCCGTGCTGGGCTGGGCCAAGCCGACTCCGGTGGATCCGCGAAATTTCAAAAATCCCGTGCTCGACGACATTCTCACTTCTGTAGTCGGGCCCATCAGTAATTTCGTGGTGGCTACGGCCGCGGTACTCGTTCTGGCCTCGGTGAAATTTGCCTCCCCCGCGGGAGCGCAGATTGTCTTCGGAACCGTCGTCGACGGTTCGAATTTTGCGGATACCGATTCTCTCCTTGTCCCGTTTTGCAGGCTAATCTTCCAGTTGATGGTGATCAATGTGGGGCTCGGCGTCTTCAACCTCATACCGGTTCCACCGCTCGATGGCAGCCACGTGCTGCGTCATTTGTTGCCGGCCGGAATGCTTCGGATTTATGACACGGTGGGCACCTTTGGCCTACTGCTTCTGGTGTTTTGGGGCGGCGGGCTCCTGGTGAAACTGATCAGTCCAGCGATCGGGCTTTTTAAAGATATTCTCCTGAGAATCTGATGACCTCTCGCTCTAACCAACGCAAACGCGTGCTCAGCGGCATGCGCTCCACCGGCAAGCTGCATCTGGGGAACTATGTCGGCGCTTTGGATAACTGGGTGCGCATGCAGGAGCAGTACGACTGCTTTTTCTGCGTGGCGGACTGGCACGCCCTTACTACCGACTATGCCGATACCTCAAGGATCAAAGAGAACTCGATCGAAGTCCTGCTCGACTGGCTGGCCGCCGGGCTTGATCCCGAGCGCTGCACCATGTTCATCCAGTCGCACGTTCCCCAGCATGCCGAATTGCATCTACTATTTTCCATGATTACGCCCCTGGGCTGGCTAGAGCGCGTCCCCACCTACAAGGAACAACGTGACAATATCGCGGAGAAGGATCTGGCCACGTACGGATTTCTCGGCTACCCGGTGTTGCAGGCAGCAGACATCCTCATTTACAAGGGCGATTTTGTTCCGGTGGGGGAAGATCAAGTTCCTCACGTCGAACTGACTCGAGAAATCGCACGGCGCTTTAACATGTTCTACACCCGCAAAGGATCGTACGTGTTTCCCGAGCCGCAGCCGTTGCTGACTCCTGCCGCCAAGCTACCCGGGACCGACGGGCGCAAAATGTCGAAGTCCTATGGCAACACAATCCTGCTCACCGATCCCGAGCCGATGGTACGGCAGAAGCTCAAGACCATGGTGACCGATCCTGCCCGAGTACGCCGTAGCGATCCCGGCAACCCCGATGTTTGCCCGGTGGGCGATCTGCACAAAATTTTCAGCGACCGGCCAACGATCATGAAAGTGGAGGAGGGTTGCCGTTCCGCCGGCATCGGCTGCATCGAGTGCAAGGGGTGGGCCGCGGACGCCCTCGTAAGCATTCTCAATCCCATGCAGGAGCGGCGAAAGAAATATGAGGACAATCCACGGCTTGCCTGGGATATTCTGGAGACAGGCTCCTCCCGGGCCGGCAAGGTCGCCGGTGCGACCATGGACGAAGTGCGGGAGGCGATGGGAATGTCGCTCGTTTACCCAGCTGGGCGGAGCGGGTAGCCGCAAATCAGGAGACCATGTCCGAAAATTTGAAAATCGCGTCGCATGAAGCTGCCTCGCCCGAAAGCGGAGCACTAGCCCCGGTGGTGCAGATGCCCTCCGCGCCGAAACCGAAACCGGAAAGCGACTTCCCTTTCTCGGTAATGGTCAGCGATGTCTACGAGGGGCCGCTCGACCTTTTGCTGGATCTGATCCGCAAGCAGGACATTGACATCTACGATATTCCGATCGCGCGGATCACCGCACAATATTTGGCGTACGTGGAGAAATTGCGGGAACTGGATGTGAACGTCGCAGCCGAATTTATCTACATGGCGGCTGTGCTCATCCACCTCAAATCGAAGCTGCTGCTGCCGCGCGATCCCAACGCCTTGGCGGGCGCGGAGGAAGATCCCCGGACTGAGCTGGTCAACCGTCTCCTCGAACACGAGAAGTTCAAGTCGGCAGCGCAGATGCTCCTGCAGAAGCAGCAGATTGAAGATGTCGTGCGCTCCAACCCAGCGATCAAGGAATTCATGGACGTCGAGGGGACCGAGCCTGAGATGGCGGCCGACGTGATTGACTTGGTAAGAACTTTCCAGCAGATCCTGGAGCGAGCTCGCACCCGCCCCATGATCCAGGTGGACGAGGAGACGGTTACGGTGGGGCAGATGATTGACTATCTGCGGCGGAGGCTCGCGCTTGAGGACCGGCCCCTGCGCTTGAAGCAAGTGCTGCGCAACGTAAATTCGCGCCAAGCGCTGGTCTGCATGTTTCTAGCTCTGCTGGAGATGGTACGGCTGCAGGCAATTCAATTGCGGCAGGACCGCCTTTTTGGCGAGATCTTGCTGCGCAAACACACTGGTTTTGCGGCCATCGTCGAGCAGGCGGCGGTGCACGATGACTGGCGCTAGGGTCGGTGGTTGGTTCGTCGTTGCTGGTCGTCCGTAGCTCTGAGGTGTGGGACTGTCAACCATGAGTCTTAAAGCTAAACTCGAAGCCATTGTTTACGCGGCGGAGACGCCGATTACGCTAGATCACATTGTGCAACTAGTGAAGGAGGCTGTGATCGCCGAAGCTGCGGTGGACGACGCCGACGTCAGGTCACGCGTCCGCGCTGCGCTGGAAGAGCTGATTGCCGACTACACCGCTGCCAGCCACGGCATTGAAATTCGCCAAGTTGCCGGCGGATACCGGATGTCCACCAAACCCGAGCACCATGACGTGGTGCGCGACTTTGCCAAAAGCCTAAAGCCTCCCATCCGGCTGTCTCTTCCGGCCCTGGAGACATTGGCGGTGATCGCTTACAAGCAGCCGGTTACGGTGCCCGAGATCAGCGAGATTCGCGGCGTGGATTCGAGCGGAGTCATCGCCACCCTGCTGGATCGAAAGCTGATCACCACGGCGGGCCGGAAGGCTGTCATCGGAAGGCCTATTCTCTACAAATCCACTAAAGAATT
>Ga0193732_1000181_pt1 | contig 12261 bp, 8 predicted proteins | sample U1s1metaG_FD_145077 | JGI IMG/M metagenome (GOLD analysis project Ga0193732, IMG submission 145077) | Soil microbial communities from a riparian zone of the East river system, Colorado, United States - U1s1 | ecosystem: Environmental > Terrestrial > Soil > Riparian zone | place: USA: East River...
AGGACGGGTTCCTATGCGAATTGGTCCTGTGCTTCCCGACGAAATCATTGAGCAGTCGAACGTTGACATTACCCTTGCCAGGTTGCGAAAGATCATCGCCACGGGCGCGTGGGAAACGGACGCCATTCTCGGCGCCATCGCCATGGCCGCCCGGTCCTTGACCGGAGCCACCGGATCGGCGATCGCCATGCCTCGTGACGGGGAAGTCGTATGTGTGGGCCGAAGCGGTGAAACAGCGCCGGAACTAGGTGCTCGGCTCAAGGTCGATTCGGGTATCTCCGGCGAATGCCTCCGCACCGGCACGATCCTACGCTGCGATGACGCTAGCAGGGATTTTAACGTCGATGCCGAGGTTTGTCGCCGGCTAGGCCTGCAATCCATCGCCGTGGTGCCTCTGCGTGGGCAACACGGCAGAGTGGGGGTGTTGGAAGCGTCCTCCACCCAGTCCTACGCCTTTACGGCCGATGCCATGGATATCCTGGGACGGCTGGCGGGGCTGGCGGAGGCGGCCTGGGCGCGGGGACCGGGCATAGAAGTCCCGTCCAAACCTGAAACGATGGACGAAGAACAGCCCCTCCTCACGGTTGCCGAAGAAGTGTACCGTCCCGCAGTTGCGTCGAACGCTCTGACGCCTCAGCAAAAAGCCACCAACTGAGCGAAAGCGGCACTACGGCACGATCGGAGGTCTGGCAATCCTGGTGTTGGTTCTGCTGTCGCTTTGGGGTTGGAAGGTTTTTTACAAAGCGAGCGTTGCGTCCAATTCAGCGCAGCGTTCCAATCCGCAAGCTGAACCGGCTGAACCTCCACTTGTTGCTGCCGGAGTTGGACTGAAGGGGAAACCCGGAGCAGCGCGTCCCATTTCCCGGCCCAATGTTGTCCCTGCGGCGCGTGCCGCGAAGTCCACCGCGGACATTAAGCTCCCCAATTCCGTGATTCGGCAGCCACCGCCCAATCGCAGCAACGTTAGCATGGAATCCTCGGGGCCGATTCCCGGCGCCGATGATGTTCCGCTGATTGCAGCGTCCAGCGCCGGCTCAACTGACCTCGGAAGTGCGCTTTCTGCTGCACCTGCGCTGCCTAGGTTAAGCAAGCCGATTTCGCAAGGCGTGGCGGGGGGCGTTTTGCAGCACAAGGTCCAGCCTGTCTACCCCGCGGTAGCGCGTCGTATGGGCCTGGAAGGGAGTGTAGTTCTGGAGACGATGGTCACGGTACAGGGCCAGGTCGAGGATTTGAAGCTAATCAGTGGCCACCCAATCTTAGCTCAAGCCGCGATGGACGCAGTGCGCCAATGGCGGTACACTCCTTACCTGTTGAACGGCAAACCCGTTCCCAAGCAAACTACGATCACCATCCGATTCATGGCCCCGTAGGATGAGGAATGGCTTCTACCGCCGGGATCGTGCCATAGCTCCCACCCCGATTCTGCTGCCTAAGTAGCACCGTGCCCCGAAGCAGTCTAGGATTCGCTATCGCATTCTTTGGCGTTGAACTTGTAGAGCTTCGTTCGTGACGGAGCGATAAAAACTGCGTTAATTATACTCAAAATAGAACCAGTGATCGCTACTAGACTAGTAGATTACGGAAAAGTGGGTCGTGGTTAAAATTCCCCGCGTAATTAATTAATTGTTTCACCCTCGCAGGTAACACCATGAAGAACCGTGCCGTAGATGTCGCTTTAGGTTTTGTAGACCGGATCAACCGCCATGACTTGAGCGGACTGGTTGCGCTGATGACTGAGGATCACTGTTTCGTCGATGGTCTTGGACAGGAAATGCGGGGGCGGGAACAAATGGAGAAAGGCTGGCTCGGATACTTTGCTTGGTTTCCGGATTACTCCATCAAAGTGGATGACGTCATGAGTAACGGGAATGTCGTTGCAATGTTCGGGTCTGCTCAAGGCACCTATGCCGGGAAGGGGAGCCTCCTCGCGGAGGCTCATTGGGAAATTCCGGCGGCATGGAAGGCAGTGCTGCGCGATGATCGCGTCTCTGAGTGGCGCGTCTATGCTGATAACGAGCCGGTCTGGAAGGTCATGGGAGTGAAGCGGTTCTGACCGATCTAGCTACCAAGAATTGCTCTTGTTTCCACACCACAACCTGGTAAGAAGCGTGCTTGCGTGGACAAGACGAGCGGCAGTTGGGAGTTTTCAGCAACATAAGCCCTGAGCCGCGGATCCCGTACAACCCGATGGTCATTTGTTGCGAATTCTTTTCACCCGAAGCCAATCAGGTTGCAACGCGGGACGAATCGGACCGATCGAAGGAATCTGGCGGAGCCATTTCACTCCGTTAGGCTCGTGCCGGTTGTGCATTTGGGGAGGAAACGGGTTTCGCACTTGAGAAACTGGACAACGTCTTTTCAATATCACCAAAACGTATCGGCTTGATAAGGTATCCATCCATGCCGGCCTGCAAACAACGTTCGCGGTCACCCTTCATGGCGTGAGCGGTCATGGCGAAGATAGCCAGATGAGTACCAGTGGTTTTTTCACGCAGGCGAATCGCTTCGGTGGCAGCCAGACCGTCCATCTCCGGCATCTGGACATCCATGAAGGCCAGGTCGAACTTCTGGCTGAAGGCGAACGCCAGGGCCTCTTTGCCATTCCGTGCCAGGACGGAAGTGTGCCCCATCTTCTCCAGGACGCGCAGGATCACCGCTTGATTCACGGCGTTATCTTCGGCCACTAAGATGTGAAGTTTTTGCGACGATTTGGAAAGCGTAAATCGAGTCACGAGCGGGAGTACGGCAGCGCTGTCGGAATGTGCGTGGCCTAACACGGTGAGGATGGCATTGTGCAGATCGGTTTTCATCACCGGCTTGAGCAGATAGGCGGAAATCCCCAACTGTCGGCAACGTGCAGCGTCGCCCTGTTGTCCGCCGGAAGTCAGCATCAGAATGTTCATTTCGCCCGCGCTGGGACCGCGTCGAATCGCTTCGGATAACTTGAATCCGTCCATGCCGGGCATGTGCGCATCCATCAGGACTACAGGAAAGAAGTCTCCTCTCTGACCAGCTTCCTCGATGGCGGCCAGTGCGGACGGTGCACCGTCAACCGCCAAGGGCTTCATGCCCCATCGGCTGGTCATCTCGTAAAGAATCCGACGATTGGTTTCATTGTCGTCCACCACCAGCACCGGTACATCTTTCAGGTCGGCTACAGGCCCAGGTAACGGAACCTCAGCCTGGACCGGCTGCTTGGTATAGCAAACCGTGAAATGAAACGTGCTGCCCGTGCCGGCTGCGCTTTCCAGCCAAATTCTCCCTCCCATCAATTCAACCAGGCGTGCGGAGATTGCCAAACCCAGCCCCGTCCCACCGTATTTTCGAGTCGTACTGCTATCCGCCTGCGTAAAAGCGTGAAACAGGAGCTGGTGTTTATCGGGGGGAATTCCGATGCCCGTGTCGGTGACTTTAAAATGCAGTTCTACGTTTGCGTCCTGCTCCGACTGGGCGGCAATTTCGACCAGTACCTCTCCCTTTTCCGTGAACTTGATGGCATTGCCCGCGAGGTTCAAGAGAACCTGGCGCAGCCGCCCTGGGTCGCCGATCAGCTGTGGCGGCACTTCGGGACTTACGTCGTAGGCCAGTTCCAGCCCTTTTTCATGGGCGCGCAGTGCGAGAGTCTTGACAGTGTCGCCAACGCAGGTGTAAAGGTCGAACTCGATCTTCTCCAGTTCCAGTTTTCCTGATTCGACTTTGGAGAAATCCAGGATGTCGTTGATGACGATTAACAACGATTCGCCCGAGGATCGGACCAGGAGCAGATATTCCCGTTGTTCCTGCGTCAACTCCGTATCCAAAGCAAGCTCGGTCATGCCGAGAACTCCGTTGATGGGAGTACGGATTTCGTGGCTCATGTTGGCAAGAAATTCGCCCTTAGCCCGGCTGGCCGACTCGGCGGCATCTTTCGCGGCCGCCAGATGCGTATTCGTCATTTGCAACTCGGTGGTACGCCGGGTTACCTCTTCTTCCAGGTTGTGGCGGTGAAGCTGCAGTTGTTCGTCGCGGTGCTCGATCAGACTGAGCATCTCATTGAAACCTTTGACTACTAAGCCGATCTCGTCTCCGCTGGTGACAGGCACACGAAGGGCATAGTTCCTTTCGTCAGAAACTCGCTTAGTGGTTCGTGCCAGTTCGAGCATGGGTTGAGACACCAATTTTTGCAGACGGGCCGCCAACAACCATGCGACCAGACAGGACACGAGCAGGACCAGCAGGGTCATTCCAGCGTATTGCCGCAGACGAGCATAAAATTCGCCGAGGTCCGACTCAATGTAGGCCAAACCGACGGTCTCCCCATTGAGTCGAACCGGTCGAACGTCGGCGAGCCGGCCTTGCGTGAAGTGAGGACCATATTGCTGCGGCAACGGCTGGAGCGTTTCGCAGCCACTGCCATCTCGAAGATAGGAGGCTAAGGTTCTGCCATCTGGAAAGTAAACGCAGGCAGCCGTGATGTGCGGATCGACGCGCATGGCCAAAACTAAATTTTGCGCAACGTGGGTGTCCTCGTAGACCAGGGCTCCTGAACTGTTCCTCGCAATCACTTCGGTCAGAGTGTCCAGCTTGAGCGCCATCGACGTGCGAACGACAATCACGTCGTGCGCACCCATCACCACGCAAGCCAACAGCAAAGTGACGGTAGTGATCGACAGGATGATCACCGTCAGCTTTCGGCCGATGGACATGTCGCGTAAGACACTCATTTAGCTTCCGGTGTTTCGTCGTCAGTCATGATCAGTTGGGGGCACCGTTAAACAGCCGGGCTCTTACCTTCGGATGTGCCCGCGCCGCAGCCTTCCCATTTGATTTCAAAGCGCACCCGGCCATGGTTCAGAACGAAGTTGTTCGAATTCATAGCCGAAAGGGTCCTGGCCGAGCACAGAGATTTGTGAAGCGGCATCCGCCACTGGGAAGGCGCCGGCTGGCCATCACAAACTTCGCGAGATTGAAGAAGGAACGCAGCCTTAATCTGATTTTCGGTCGCCGAATGTGCCCGCGCGACAGTCATCAGGAAATACGGGACGACCCGGATCGCAAGCCATTTCCAAATGCAGTCCAAGGTGCCGCTGAACAAGGCCGGACATGTAACCATGAAAACCTTCAGTTTTTTGTCGACTCGCTCCAATTTTCGCAGGGGTTATTCCTCAATGCCAGGACGCGACCACACACTGTTTTCTTCGGCAGACGTGAGTTCTTCTTGAGCCGGGAATGGAGCTTCCTTGATTGTCAGGCGTAATATTAAGGAAGGAGGCGATGGGGAGCAGGGGCTGCTTTTCCTTGGTCTGAAAGACGGATCTGAATGACGCGGCCGGACGCTGGCTACAACAACGTGTTTATTATCAATAGTTTACAAATTAACTCCAGCGTAAAAGAGCTCGCTAAAGCATCACGGATTATGGTACTTTTATCGCCCGTTCATGCGTTTCACTTGAATGCGATTGGGAACCTCGAGGAGGTGGCTGTGAGTCAACTGGCCCGAGGGACCTATGGGTGACGCCGGGATCCAGCCTGTTCTCCTCGGGCGTTGCGAACCTGCAACCAGTGGGATCGAGCATCTTCGAAAACTACTTCCTCTCCAGCCTGGACGGCCAACTCCCGCGCCCAGTCAATGACTCACCTGCGCGCAGAGCAGTGCGGGCGAGAGTTTATTGCCCGCATCAGTTTTACGCCTGGGAGCCGTGAATCTCGGGTTACGAACTACTCAGGAGCGCGTCAATACAGCAGCCTTCGGCGGAACTACCCCCTTGCGGCAGGCGGCGCCACTGCGTTCGTTTGATGTGGAACCCGCAGCAACTCCAGCTCGTAAAGCATTGAAGAGGTCTAGAATGCAAAATCTGATTGGCGGTCTTCGCTATGCCGTGCGGCAGTTCCGGCGGTCGCCCGTCTTTACAACTGCGGCCGTCCTCACCCTGGCCGTGGGAATTGGCGGAACCACGGCGCTATTCACGTTGATCGATGCAGTGATGCTGCGCTCCTTGCCCGTTTCTGATCCGGCGAAGCTCTATCGGATCGGCGAAGGCGACGAATGCTGCGTAGAAGGCGGTCCTCAGGATCGGTGGGGAATGTTTTCCTTCCCGCTTTACGAGCGGCTGAAGGTGGAAGCGCCGGAGTTCCAAGAGGTGGCTGCCTTCCAGGCTGGCCCGGGGCGTCTCAGCGTCCGGCGGGAAGGCGTCGAATCTGCTGCCAGGCCCCTGCGCTCCGAGTTCGTCACTGGAAATTACTTCTTAACGCTCGGTGTGGCCGCTTTCGGCGGTCGCGTGTTTACGCCCGATGACGATAGGCCGGCTGCTTCGCCCGTTGCGGTGCTCAGCCACCATGTCTGGCAGGCTACCTATGGTGCCCAGGCTTCGATCGTAGGTGCAACCGTCGCCGTAGGGGGCCACCCGTTCACTGTGATTGGAGTCGCGCCTCCCGGATTTTTCGGTGAAACCCTGCGCAGCGACCCTCCTGACATTTGGATCCCGCTGCAGCAGGAACCCATGATCGACGGTGACGGTGCATTGCTGCATCAGTCGGTCTCCGCATGGCTGCGCGTGATTGGTCGTTTGCGGCCGGGAGCTTCGATTGTAGGAACGGGTCCGCGCCTCACCGGAGTGCTGCGGCAATGGATGCAGAATGACTCCGGTTATCCCGCCAACTGGATGCCCGACGTGATCCGAATGCTTCCTCAGCAGGTGATCAACGTCGTCCCGGCAGGTGCCGGCGTTGCCGAGATGAAGGAAGAGTATGGGCGCAGCTTGCAGATCCTGCTCGCGGTCTGCGGGTTGGTGCTGCTGATTGCATGTGCCAACGTCGCGAACCTACTGCTGGCTCGCGCGGTGGCGCGTCGTGGACAAACTGCAGTGCGCTTGGCCGTGGGTGCCACGCGGCAGCAGATAATTACGCAAGCTCTCACGGAAAGCGTCCTGCTTGCGGTGGGCGGTGGTATTGCTGGACTTGTGGTGGCAATAGCCGCTGCGCGGCTGCTACTCGCGCTTGCCTTCCAGGGCTCACACTTCCTCCCGATCAGCACCGTTCCATCGTTCATCGTCCTGGCGTTCGCATTCGGTTTGGCGCTGCTGACGGGAATAATCTTCGGCGCAGCTCCTGCGTGGTTTGCCACGAGTACCAATCCGGCGGAAGCGTTGCGCGGATCGGGCCGCAGCACCACCGATCATTCCTCTTTCGCCCGCAAAGCGCTACTGATCCTGCAAGCCACCTTGTCGGTTGTCCTCGTTGCGGGGGCGACGATGCTGGCGCGAAGCCTCAACAAGCTCGAGCAGCAGGATTTCGGATACCAAATTCAAGGACGCGTGCTGGTTGCGTTGAACAATCCGCCGGCCAGCTACACCCAACCTAAATTGGTCGCGCTCTACCGTCAGCTTGAGCAACGCCTTGATCGTCTACCCGAAGTACACGGATCCGGGCTGGCGCTTTATAATCCGCTCACCGATAACTGGGGCGAACTGATTTTGGTCGCTGGTCATCCCGCTCCCAAGATGAACGAGGAAGCGAGCGCGTCGTGGGACCGTGTCAGCGCCAATTATCTTCAGAACTTGGGCGTGACCGTTTTGCGCGGGCGCGCCTTTACCGCAGCCGATAACGAAATCACCGCGCCGGTAGCGATTGTCAACGAGGCCTTCGTGAAGCGCTTTTTCAAGAGCAACGAAGATCCTCTAGATCAGCATTTCGGCCTCGATCTGCCTGAGAATACGGGCACATTCCGAATTGTCGGCATGGTGCGTGATGCGAAGTTCGCGGGTTGGGGACTCAGCAAGCCGGCGCGTCCGATGTTTTTCGTCCCGCTCGCGCAAAATGTCGACTACAAAAACGACCTGCTGAAACAGATCGAGCTGCGAACCCACCTGATTGGCGGAATCATGCTGGTGACCAATGCTTCCCTTGGTACCCTCGAGCCGCTGCTCACCAGGGCGTTGGCGGAAGTGGATCCCAACCTGACTATCATCAGTGTCAGAACCATGCGGCAGCAAGTTGATTTCTCATTCGGCCAGGAACGTGCAGTAGCCAGCCTCGCCGGCCTGTTCGGGATTGTGGCTCTACTATTGGCTGCCGTTGGTCTGTACGGTGTCACGGCTTATACTGTTGCCCAGCAAACCAATGAAATCGGGGTTCGCATGGCGCTTGGCGCTGATCGTGCGAAGGTGATCCATCTGGTACTGCGTGGTGCGTTTAGGCGAGTACTAGTTGGGTTGATCTTGGGGTTGCCGCTGGCCATAGGGGCCGGTCGTCTGATCTCGGCCCAGCTATACGGCGTGTCCAGTTGGGATCCTTTGGCGCTGACCTTGGCTGCGAGTGCGCTCGCGATTTGCGCATTTATCGCCGCCATAATACCGGCTGGGCGCGCAGCATATATTTCGCCCGTGAATGCCCTTCGAACTGAGTAGCGCAAGCCCCGTGCCGAGGATGGCTTTGCGATCCGCAAAAGATGCATGGCAATGGCTCAACGCAGAATACAAACATAAATAACTAATAAGGAGTAGCACTCAGGGCAGAAAATAACCCCGTTCTTGTGGTTCGACAACAACGCGGAAGAGGCGATGGAGTTTTATACATCCGTTTTCAAGAATTCAAAGGTCGGAAGGGTTACCCTTTATCCGGAGGGATCGCCGGGTCCCGCTGGAACGGTGATGATCGCGACATTCCAAATCGAGGGGCAAGAATTCGCAGTGTTGAACGGCGGTCCAGCGTTCAAATTCACCGAAGCCATATCATTTGTGGTGAACTGTGAGACGCAGGAAGAAGTGGACGAGTATTGGAAAAAACTCACTGGGGGGGCGGGCAAGAGGTGGAATGCGGGTGGCTCAAAGACAAGTTTGGACTGTCGTGGCAAATCGTTTCTTCCATTTTAGTCAAGTTGATGGGCGACAAGGACCGAGAGAAGGCCAAAAGAGTCATGCAGGCGATGCTTAAAATGAAAAAGATTGATATCGAAGGCTTGAAGCGAGCCTATGCGCAAGAATAGGGTCCCTTGCGAAAAGGCGTTTACACTCTGTCGTCGCGGCCTCCCCTGTGGGTGCTGTTATCAGTGATTCCGTCTACGACAGCACCGCGTCTCATCCTCTGAGGTTAGAGATAAGGGGAAAACGCCCCGTCCAGGTCATTGAAAACCCAAGCCTCTCTGACCCGCTCAATGATCGCATCCCCTCTTTGGATCGGGCATTCGATGCCCGACCAATTCGGGTATGATTTCGGCATTTTCGAACCGGAAATGACGATCTGCCCAAGCCATCCAGCGCCTCTTACTCTCTGCTGGGCGAGGAGCGCATAGCACGTATTGAGAAAGCAGGGCAGGCGCCCGCTTGCCCCAAGTGTGACAATGAAATGAGATGTTGCTGCACTACAGAATCGATGCACGCGATGATTTGCAATGTGTACTACTGAATTGCCAATATAGGCAACGCATTACGACTGCTGGAAATCTGAACCAAGCCGAGGACGAGTAACTATGGGCATCACTAGAATCTGGGAAAGGTTGTATCTTGGCAGCCTCAAAGATGCGGCGCAGCTTGCGACCGCGAACCCGTTCAGCATCACCGCCGTCGTCTCTCTCTGCTCCCACAAAGTACCTCACAAAGCAAACGGTGTGAGCTATGCCGGTGTCCCGATTGCCGACTCTAGCCCAATCTCGCCGCGGAAGTTTGAGGAAATCATGGCGGAGGTTGCGAAAGGGGTCCGACACGGAAATCTGCTGATCCACTGTGTTGGTGGCATGAGTCGCTCACCAATTATGACGGCTGCATGGATGCACCGTTGCGGATATCTCAACCTCGTCGCGGCGCTGCTCGAAATAGCGGAGCGTCGTCCCATCATCGACCCTTCACCTGTGTTACTGCGAAGCGTAGCGGCGCACCTTTGCCGATGAAGCGGGTTGTCCTGTATTCCCGAGTTTCGAGCCCGCATCAGAACCCCCAAATGCCATTGCTTGACACGTGCCCTCGGCGGCGGCTCGCGGATTCGAAGTCGTGGGCCAAGATAGCGACGTTATAAGCGGTTCCAAGGCGAAGCGACCGGACCTCGACCAGCATATGTCAGATGCGCGGCCCTGACGGTTTCAACTCTCAACCTGTTCCACGTTGACAACTAAATCACAACAATCTGCCTCCGGAAGTAGTCGCTGAGCCAGCTTTCCGAGCTTTGATTTGCTTGTCTCTTTGCCGACGTGATATTTTGGCAGCCCCTTTCTAACCCAAATACACCGGAGATTAGGATATGCCTAAGGTAGTACTGACATGCCAAGTTCAAGACCCCAGTTAAGTGGAGGCCGGCTTCCGAACCCACGGCGATGTATTGCGGACGTGCAACCTTCAAGCACCGGTCCACTTCACTGTCACCGGGAAGCGGTCGCTCCTGCCGAAAACAGAATGCGCGAATTGGAACAAGAAAACGAGAAGCTTCGGGAGGAAATCTCGCGACTTGGCAAGAAAAACGGAAATCTCTAACTCAAATCACAGCTAAGGAGAAGATGTCATGCCTACAATCACCACGAAAGACGGAACGCATATCTACTACAAGGACTGGGGAAAGGGCCAGCCCATAGTCTTCAGTCACGGCTGGCCGCTCACGGCGGACGACTGGGACGGACAGATGTTGTTCTTCGGCCAGCGTGGCTATCGAGTTATCGCCCATGACCGGCGCGGGCACGGGCGTTCCTCCCAGACGTGGGACGGCAACGATATGGACACTTATGCCGACGATCTCGCAGCTCTCACGGAAAAGCTTGACCTACGGAACGCGATTCACGTGGGGCACTCCACCGGCGGCGGAGAAGTTGCCAGATACATCGGTCGGCACGGTTCGAAGCGCGTCGCGATGGCCGTACTCATCAGCGCGGTACCCCCTCTGATGGTAAAGACGGACAAGAATCCGGCTGGCGCGCCTATTGAGGTGTTCGACGACCTGCGAGCCCAATATACGAAAAATCGGGCTCAGTTTTATAAGGACATTACCCTCCCGTTCTACGGATACAACCGGCCAGGTGCCAAGATTTCCGAAGGCATCCGGGAGCACTGGTGGTTGCAAGGAATGACGGGAGGAATGAAAGCGGGCTATGACTGCATAAAGGCCTTCTCCGAGACGGACTTCACGGAAGATCTCAAAAAGTTTGACGTGCCGACCCTCATTCTTCATGGCGACGATGACCAGATCGTCCCGATCGGCGCGGCGGCCCTGCACTCCGCGAAGCTGGTGAAGAATGCCACCCTAAAAGTGTATCCCGGTTTTCCACACGGAATGCCCACAACGAACGCGGACCAGATCAATACCGACCTGCTCGCGTTTATCAAGCAAAACCGAGCAGAAGCAGCAGCATGATTCAGACCCGGCCGGTACGTTTGCGACGTCAAGGTCAGGTACCGGCCGCTTTCCCTGCATTAAGCTTTTCCCGACGGCAATGTTTCCCAGTGCGCCGATTGGCTAGGCTGGGTCCGACTTTGGACGCCGTGCTGGTCTTTGGCGTGATGAGACCGGTTCGGCTATAAGCGATGGCGGTCGTAACCTGGTGGTGAGCATTGTCGCCTTGTTTACGTCAACTATCCGCTAGAATACTGCCTGCTGCTGGTAGAAATTCAAGACCGTCGAACGGGTTCCGAATTCCCAGATCGGCAGCCCAAAATGCCCCACCCAGGACGTGAGGGCAGACGCGATGCTGAAGGAGAAGTATGCCACTGAGCATGAACAGCCGCCCCGTCGGCGGCGTGGTGGTTGTCCGGTGCAACGGGCGCATCGTGGCAGGTGCGGAGTTGTTCTCACTGCAGTCGCACATCGGAGACGTGCTGCCCAAACACTGCGACGTCGTTCTGGTGTTGGATCAGGTAGCGTTCATCGATAGCAGCGGATTGGGCGCACTGGTACGCATGGTCTCAACAGCGCGGGCGAAGGGCGGCGATATCAAGCTCAGCGGATTGCAGCAACACGTCCGGAAGACGCTGGAAATGACTCACCTCCTTTCCCTATTCGAAACCTACGACTCCGAGGCCGAAGCGATTTTGGCGGCGTATCTTGGCTCGCGCTATTCCAAGGAGAAGTCTAGTGATGCGCGTTTTCGCGTCCTCTGCGTCTACGATTCGGTCGAAGTGTGCGCATTCCTGTCGGAAGTATTGTGTCGCGCCGGCTACAACACTCTGACCACCGGGAATGTGGGCGACGCAATGCTGCTGCTGAGGGCAATCAACGCAAAACTCATCATCCTCGGTGCCAGCATGCAAACGGTGCATGGCAAATCGACAAGGAAAGTTTTCGAGGAGATCGATCCTTCGGTATCAC